>Ga0209164_1003666_pt1 | contig 14370 bp, 12 predicted proteins | sample MTBNYHSulfiMetaG_FD_187458 | JGI IMG/M metagenome (GOLD analysis project Ga0209164, IMG submission 187458) | Enrichment culture microbial communities from rom New York Harbor, USA that are MTBE-degrading - MTBE-NYH (New York Harbor Sulfidogenic)... | ecosystem: Environmental > Aquatic > Marine >...
AGGAGAGGGCCTTGACCTTTTCCAGTCCCAAATACCATTCCGTCAGTTCATGGAACGTCATCTTGGCATCCGGCTTGATGTCGAATATCCGCTTTTCCTTCTTCTGGACCACCCGTTTGCTGTGCATTTCCCGGGCGCTTTCGATGGAGTAGGGGTTGAGGTTTTCTCCGGAGACCGGTTCGCGGCGCTGTTTGCCGCCGGGAAGGCGGTAGCTGATCCAGTATTTGACCTTCTGTCCCCGCTTGAGTTTGTCCAGGTCCGCACCGCAGTCGCATTGTTTGTTTCGGACCGACTGCCGTTTTCTGCAAAAAGGGCATTCAGCGAGAATGGTCATCTTTCCCCCCTGTCGTTTTCGAGGCGATTCTAAAAAAGGATCCCGAGGCGCCGATCGATTCGATCGCCTTCCATCTCGCCCCATTTTTTATCGGAAGTCAAGACGATTTTCCCCCCTTCATCTGGGTTTCGCCCAATGGTCCCCCTGTTTTGATCTCACGTTCCATGTCGCCCCTGCCCGGATAGGGGCACCGGGTCCCCGAGGGCTCAGAGTGTGTCCACATACCGCTCCAGGTCCCGGATGTCGAATTTCACCAGCTTTCCCACCCGTTTGGGTTTCACGGGAAAGGGGTTTTTCGATTTTGGGGCCACGGCGTTGTAGATCGTCCTTGGAGACACCCCCAGATACGCCGCGGTTTCATCCACCGACAGCAACCGTTTTGAGCCAGATTTCCCGTCCATCAGTCCCTCCTCTCGATCGTGCCAGAGCGAAATCGTCATCTGAAACATCCTTTTCTATTCCGGTTATGTCATTCGGGCCTCTTCGGGGGACAATCTTTTTGGGCGGGTTTTGAAAAATATTTGTAAAGTGTGGGAAATCGTGGTATTTCGTCTTGGAATTCAAGCCCATCCATTCGCATGTCAACCTCCCCTCTCTTGAACAGGAGCCTGCGGGATGAAGTTCGATCTGCTCGAGGCGTTCGGTCTGGACCCGGGGATCATCTCGATCCTCAAGGCCAAATATGGCCCGGAACTCCTCCCTATCCAGGAAAAGGCCTTCAAGGAACAGCACATCCTCTCCGGCGGCAACTTCATCATCTTTGCCGTGACCTCTGCCGGAAAGACCCTGGTGGGCGAGATCCTGTCGCTTTTCCATGCGGGCAAGGGGAGGCGGGTCTTCTACCTGGTCCCCACCAAGGCCCTGGCCGAGGAGAAGTTCGAGCAGTTCAGCGAGGACTACGAGAAGGCGGGCATTCGGACGGTCATCTCCACCCACGACCGACGGGAGTTCGACGACCGGATCGAGGAGGGGACCTTCCATATCGGGGTGATCGTCTACGAGAAGCTCCAGACCCTCCTGGTCAAGAACCCGCGACTCATCACCGAGGTGGGGCTCATCGTGGTGGACGAACTCCAGTACATCTCCGAGGAGGAGCGGGGGGCCTCGCTGGAGATCCTCCTCACCCAGATCCTGCTCGCCAGGGACGGGCCGCAACTGGTGGGGTTGTCCGCGGTGCTCGGCAAGGCGGACAAGCTGGCGTCGTGGCTGGGCGCCCGCATGGTGGTCCAGGAAAAGCGGCCGGTGGAGCTCCGCAAGGGGGTTTTTTTCGATGGGAAGTTCCGGTACCGGGAGTTCAACAGCGGGGCCGACGGGGAGGAGGCGTGGTTTCCGCTCACCTCCAAGGATCTTTTTGACCAGATGGCGGAGACGGCCCGGTTCCTGGCCCAGGAAAAAGGGGAGCAGACCGTCCTCTTCGTCAAGGACAAGCCCACCACCGAGTCCGTGGCCCGCAAGCTGGCCAAGATCACGGACCTGCCGTCTGCCCGGGGCGCCATCGATGAACTGATGTCCATGGAGGACAGCGTGGCCCGGGACCTCCTGATCTCGCTTCTCGAGAAGGGGATCGGCATCCACAATGGGGACCTCTCCTGGGAGGAGCGGGACATCATGGAGCGCTATGTGCGCAGGGGCGACATCCGCATCCTCTGCGCCACCACCACCCTCGCCGTGGGCATGAACCTCCCCATGAAAAACGCCCTCATCGACCCCAAAAAGTGGCGGTTCGACAAAAAGACCCGAAGCCTGGTGAGGGTCAGCATGCCGGTCTCGGACTTCGAGAACATGGGGGGCCGGGTGGGCCGATTCGGGTTCATCGAGGATTTCGGCCGGGCCGTCTTCGTGACCCAATCCTATGTGGACTTCAAGGCCCTGACCGAGAAATACGTCCAGGGCGAACTGGAGGCCCTGGTCCCGGCCCTCGACCGGGAGGAGATGGACAAGCACATCCACAACCTGGTGGCCTCGGGCTTCTGCCATACGCCGGACGACATAAAGACCTTTCTCAAGGCCACCTTCACGGGCCGGACCCTCTGGAGCCAGCAGTTCAAAGAAGAGGACTACGACCGGGTCATCGCCGAGACCATCGCCCTGTCGCTCCAGTGGGGCCTCATCCGGCAGGACGGCAAAGGCCGGCTTTCCGCCACTCAGATCGGGAGGATCGTGGCCTCCAAAGGGGTGATGCTGGAGACCGTGTTCCACTTCCTGGACTTTCTCGACAAGGCCGACCCCGCGGCCGTCACGGACCTGGAAATTCTCACGCTCCTCTCCCTTTCCAAGGACGCCTATTCGGTCTATATCCCCATGAAGGCCCAGGAAAAGGGGTACCGGGGCTACCGCATGGAACTTCAGCGGGCCGTGAGCCAGGAGATGGAGGAGGGGAAAGAGATCTTCGACGGGATACTGAACCGTTCGGAGCGCCTGGCCTACGAGGAGGAGCGGGCCATCAAAAAGGCCCTCATGCTCCACAAGTGGATCTCGTTGTCGGAGACGCGGGAGGTGGAGAGCGAATTCGGCATCTATTCTGGGGCCATCAAGCGGGTGGGGGACGACTTCAGTTGGCTGGCCGAGACCCTGGCCGACCTGGCCCGGGAGCGGAAATGGCCCGAGCGGTCGGTCCGCAGGATCGAGATCCTGTCCCGGCGCCTGGTCTACGGGGTGAGCGAAAAGGGCCTCCCCCTTTCCCAGATCCGTCTTCGGGGCCTGGGCCGGACCTACATCAACCAGCTTGTCCACGAAGGTTACGACACGCCCAGGGCCATCGCCGAGGTCCCCTTGGAGGACCTGGAAAAGATGCTCCCCAAGCGGCTGGCCCAAAGGCTCCACGCCTACTGCCTCCTCCATCACGGTTCCAAGGAACCGCAGGCGCAGGACCCCCCTCCGGTCAAAGAGGACCCCTGGCAGGCGAGACCGTTCGCCGAGGTCATGGCCGACGCCCACCTCCAGGACCGGTTCCGCTCGCGCCTGGCCACCGCAGAGGACCTGTGGGGCCTCGTGACCCATCCCCCTGCCATCCTCCTGGACGAAAAACAGAACCTCTTGTTTTACCATGGCTTTCCCGTCCGCCTGGCCCCCACCACTTTCAAACTCATGGCCCTCCTGGCCAAACGGCCCGGCCAGGTGGTTACCCGGGACGAGATCTACGCCCATCTCTGGCCCGAATACGCCTCCGGCGATGGGTCGGACCATCCCTATGACCGGCAGATCTCGGACCACAAGCGGAAGATCACCATGCAGATCAAAAAGGCCCTCAAGGGGAAGGATGGGGCGGATTCGGGTCAGGCAGGGGATCTGATCAAGACGTGGCGGAAGGTGGGGTATCTGCTGGATGTGAAGGGGGAGCTGACATGCATCCTGGCCTGATCAAGGGGCCTATAGAGCGTTCGGGTCGATGGCCGCGCCCTGACCGCGCGCCCATCACATCGGGGGGTTGTCCAAAACGATCCATAAGATATGCCGGGGGGAGGCGGTGCATCAGCCTGGATATGCCCATGACGGAATTTTATTGACATAATAAGCTAATTGTTATTAATAAAGCTAAGGGCTATGCCCGTGCGACCCCAAGGGGGATTGATTTATCAAGACGGTGGGTTGCATAAAAAGCAGCCATGCCATTAGGATAAACCGTCCTGCGGGATGAAGAGACAATGCTGAGCCGATCCCGCGTAGAGAAGGAGGATACTCATGGGTCACACATCCCTGAGAACCAAGGTTATGCTTACGGTCACCTGCGAGAACTGCGGACACAAGTTCACGTACCGATGTGTCGTGGGAGTTACATCATCAATTTTCCACAACATGCATGAGAAGTTGGAGGAAATGATCGCCAACAAGGAGTTCGGCACGCATCATTGCCCGGAATGTGGCTACTTGCAGTCTTGGATGTGGGATCAGGTATTTGATGACGACTTGGAAGGCACGTTTGGCTGCGCAACGGTCCTCCCTCTCTGGTGGTGGCTTTCCCGCCGTTGTGGGATGTCTTGGTGGGCAGGTCTGATTCTTGCCATCATCATTGGCGTGGTCATCGTCGGCACAATTAGCTTTTTCGTCAAACGGCATGTGCTCCGCAAACACATGGGAAAGCTTGCGGGAAAAGGCTACGTTCTTACTCGCCGTTCTCTGGTCGACCTCGAAAAGACGACCCTACGACCTAACAACAAACTCCAGGAAGGAATGGTTGGGTTGGAGTTGAGCGATCTCGATCCACTCATCGATCAGCCTTTTGAGACCGAGGAATCGTTCCTCCAAGCACTCGGAGAGCTGGAAAACGGCGGAAATGTTTTGCTTTTCAAAGAGCAGATACTTCGCGTTTCGCTGAAAACCAGAGAGCCGGCTGTTCAATTTGAGAAACCGCCAGTTTACATAGGTGAGATTCCTGTTTGAGAGGTGCTAGACCGACAGAGATCGGAGCCCGAACAAGTCGAATGCACGCGATCGCTTGCAGCCGTGCGTGATCCGCAGCGTTCGGAGGGAATAAGGAGGGCGTAATATGACAGCAAGAATCATTGCCCTCATTTTGTGTTTAATCGCAGGGATCGGGATCTAATGGCAATCGATCTCCAAAAAGGGAGTGCTATCTTTATGGTGATATGGTTTATTCCAATTCCTCTGATCATTCCGCTTGGTATCATGTTTATCATCGGCCTCGTTTGCGTGCTCTTTGGTGGCAAACTGAACATATGAGCCTTCTACAAGTGTCTGGCGCCTTTCGGGATGATCTTCTGGATTTTATTCTTTGTTCATTTGATACATTGCGATATTTCGGGTTGTTGGTGGTTGTTGCTTTTCCCTGCGACGCTGTTCGTCTATGGAACGGCATGTGCGTTTCTGGACAACTGAAGCTCGCGAGCGCCGAACCTCCAGGTCGAGGTGAAAAGGTGACTCGCGAGCATATGGTAAGGAGATAGGCGATGTCATTCATAAACAGGTTGCGCAGGAGGTTCAAAGCAGTACGAGTGATCTGGTGGGTGTGTACCGATCAAGAGGAAGCGAAGAAAGTCTACGGGAAAATTTGTAAAATAGATGATGTAACGGTTGCCGGTGTCCTTGCGGAACTGGCACAATGCACGAAAGTGCCTCCTGACCGCTTGGCGGAACTCCGTGCAAATCCTTCACATCGAGTGGAGCTGATTGGTGAACACAAACCCGGAAATGGGGCATGGTATGCCGCCGCGATTCTCGTGCCCGTATCCCAAATGGGGGTCTTCCGTCCCTGGTACAGCAACGCCAAATACAGGCACGATCTTGATGACCTCTACTGGCTTAACTCCCAGGTCGCGGAATACCTGATCGACTCTGATCTGAAGTTCAGCAGGTTTTATTTGACCAACACGAGGGTACTGGAGTCCTTTGACGTATCCGCACATTCTGGCGTGGAGGCGCAGTCTGTCGCCAAGACCGGTGTCAGCGATGCCAAGTGCAATCTGTGTAGCAAGCGAATCAAGTACGGTGAGCCAATCCTGAGACATGGCTCACGACCGGACCTTGTCGTGTGCAGGTCATGCACCATGAAGGGAGTACGCTCCGGGAAGCTTCCCAAGGAAGCAGCTGAGTTTGAACCTTACGATGACTGATGTCGCTTAAAAGTATCTATATGGAGGCGGATTAAACATTAGTTATTTCCGCATTCAGAAGATAAAACATGGGCTGGGCTGAACACCTCTAATTCAAGCAAAAAATAGTTAACGTACTCCTCACTTGCTGCAGACGCATCTGAAAAACTATCAAACAAAGCGATACAACATTAATACATGTTCGGCTTTCACTTCACCTGCCTTATGCCATAGTTTCCACCCACAACCTTAACGATCCGGATTTCAACACCGTTGTCATTAAGAGTGAAACTATCCCCCTGAAACAGGGCATCCGGCTTATTTGAGTAGACGAAAAAGATGTCGTACTTTCCATCTGGCACAAAGACTGAGGCGGTGCCATTGGCAGGAACATGAAGGTTCATCCCGGCTTTGCCGTTGCGTACTCCTGAGACGACACTGAAGTCGTTTGGATTGCTGACGCGCACCTCATTCCCGCCTTTAAGCGACACTTCGTAAGGAGGCAGCAAAGGCAAAGCCCTAGTCTCATCCTCCTCCTTGCTTGGACTCTTGTTAGGGGGCGAAGACGTCTTGAGTTGCTGCACCTCGAGATCAAGCGTCCTCAGGGTTTGGTCGTCTGGCTTGCCTGTCGATTGCAGTCCGTGTGCGGACTGGTACTTGCGAAGAGCATCTCTTGTAAGTGCCCCAAGAATTCCATCGGAAGGTCCTGGATTGTAGCCCAGATTAAGAAGTTTTCTTTGGACTTGATAGATAGGATCTCCTGCCCCGCTTTTTTCAAAGGTAGATGTTTGTTGCGGATCACTATCCATATTAATTGGGTGCCCATTTTTTATCTCAATAGTAGCATCAGCAAAAGACTTACCTGAGATCTTGATCGGACCCCCAATAAGTTTGACAATCGAGTTGTCTATTATCTTGAGACAAGGATCAAAAATCATGCATCCGTCAGTGGCTAACCACTCACCACTTTTTTGATCTTGTACGAATGTGATATATGGAGAAACGACCCCATTTTTCTGGGACAGTTTAATTTTGTAATTCGATATCTTTACATCGACATTTTCTTTTCCAATTTCCATAGCTTCGTCCGCAGCTATAGAAATTAGGCCAAAGACAATCTTTTGACTTCCAGATGAATCCACTTCAATCCTATTGCCTGGCAAAAGATAAAATCCCATACGGAGTGTGCCTAATGAAGTTTGATAATTATTAGATTTTACAGGCAATCCACCCTTACCTCCAACCTTCAATCCATCCGCATAAGTCTCAGCAAGACTAGGGTTTGTTAAAATAACCGATCCAACAAACGAAAAAAATGCAATAAGCAAAATGCAAATAAATTCTATTTTATTAGAAGAAAGAATTGCGTCAAGAAAGCTTTTGAGTTTGCTCGCCATCTCAGGCCTCCTCTGGTGTTGAGTATACGTCCGTTTACAAATCAATGAACTCCGATATCGCTTTACTTTCATTTGCCTTAGACTCGGGTTAGGGTTTTGTGGGCGAAAAGCCGGCCCAATGTTGGGGTGCGGCTACGTGATTTCAACAAGTTATCCCTGCCGGAACGTCAACATTAGTAGGCACACACATTAGCAGTTTTGTGTTTAGAAGAGCTACAAATACATGATAGTTGCGTAAACATATATTTACAAACGCGCGAAAGACGAAACGAAAAAACAAGGAGGGCTCCGTCGTCGAGTATTTCCAACTGGCGCATAACGAACGGCATTTGGTTACGCGCAAGCCAGTAGCTAAGATCATCCAAAACTTCGGCAGAACCGGTGATCTCGATAGAGAAGAGCTGGTTCGGCCCTGTCGGTCCATCGCCCGAGTTTGTGGGGTGACGATCGTTGATCCGATGGATGAAGAACAAGGTCGATTGCTGTGTGGAGAAGCAGGCCTTCCCAGTGACCTGAAGATCAAGAACACCGTTTCTTTTGGCTGCGTATATGCCATTGAGGCCCTCTGGGAAGAACTGAGTCTATAAAAAGAGTGTTTTCAGACATTGTCAAACGAAAACGTCTCAAGGCTCCTTATGAAAGAGCTCTGTTGGCCATGACGGCCAATCGGTTGTGCGACCCGGAATCCAAACTGGGGGTCTGGGGCCGATGGCTTTCAAAGGTGTATCTCCCCTCCTGTAATGGCCTCAAGCTGGAACAAATGTATGAAGCCATCATGTCTCGAGCCTTGATGAGAGTCCCCACTCCTGACCCGTTGCGTATGTCGGACTGTGCCACCGTCCTGCCCTCCGTCCAATGCGGTGAAAAACGCAGTGTTGGACGCACTTGGTTTCTGAGTTACGAGTGCCGTGATCGAAGCCTGCTGAGTTGAGATGTGACCTGCGCGTTGGAGGATAACGAGGGATTGATCTCAATCGCCTTCTCCAATGAATGCTGTGCTTCATCGAGACGTTTATTGTGTAGATAGACGGTAGACAAGTTCACCAGCGCCCGCCAGTTCTCGGGGTTCGCACGAACAGCCAGCTCAAAGTCTTGAAGGGCTTGTGTGAGATTGTGCCGCTTGAACATGGCGCCGCCCCGATCCGAGCATGCAGATGACAGAACCTTGCGGTGTTCACTGTCAGCAGCAAGGGAATCGAGGACGGATGACAGTTCTTCAATGACTTCGTCGAATTCGGCGTTGTCGTATCTCTTGCGATAATGTTCGGCTGGCGGAAGAACGTCGCTGAGGATGAGTTCGATGATCGCGGGTGTGCCATATTTCATGTCAACGATCGCTGGTTTGCGGACCTTGACTGTGAACTTCGGCGGTCTCTTCCCGATACCTAGAATACCCTTACGGCCGTCCTCCGCTAGGATGCACTCGCAGACAGTTGAATCACGGCCGCCAACAACTGCGATAGCCTCACTTCGTGCGGCATCCTCTGTCACGGCTGCTACGGTGATGGTCTGCGTGGCAGCTTCTTGGCGTGTTGTAGACTCGGGATCAACCGCGTTCCTCGGCAGTGATTCCCTGGCGGACTGAGTGGCTGCTTTCTCGGTTTGCCCCTTGCCCGTTGTGGTGCCGGTCTTGCCATCACTGATGACGCGCTCAGAATAGACATACCACCCTTTCGGGACACGGGATCGCGCATCGTGGCGCACGTCTGCAATGGATGTTCCCTTGGATTGAATCGTCCGGGTGTTCCGCGGTGTTGCCTCAGTCGTAACATCTTCTTTCTGTTGCCGAAGGGCACGGATGAACCGCTCCGGTGGGGTCGCCGTGCTCGGCGGGCTTACCGGAGTCGCGTTCGATCCGGTTGTTATCTCCGGTCGTGTTTCTGGTTTGCCGGCATTGCTATCTCCGTTCTCGGGTCTCTTCAGTTTCTGGATTGCTCTTTCAAGAAGCTCGGAGACCCAGCTGAGCAGTGGTTCGTCGGGCCTAGATGGTCGCAACCATTTTTGGATTACTTTTCCTACGGTGGGTTCATGGAGTTGCGCCAGGCACGCAATGATCAGGAGTTGGTTGCACCAGTCAATTCGCTCATCCGCAGAAAACTCTAGTAGTCTCTGCACTACGGACTCTGGGCGTCCGAGATTGGTAAGAGCCTCCGCCATACGTATGCCGGATGGCTCGTAAACCTCCACGCCTTGGCCTCCCGGCCCTCTATTAGGTCCGTACCGGAGAGCAATCAGAGGAATCGCGTCTGCCGCCTTCGCATCCTTCGTATTCTCCAACAGTCGCATCAGCTTATCGACAGAGATATTGCTGTTCGCGTAGACGTTTAGGTCAAGGGTGTGAGCGAACGCGACGAGTTCTGAAGCAGACGGCTTCAGTTCTGCGATTATGTCCTCGGCGGGCTTCTCTCGAACCGCTTGTAGCAATTTGTCGTATCTCGCCTTGTCAAGCCGTTGAGCTTTGCGTTCATCGGCTTCCTTCCTTACTGCAGCGTCGATGTTCTGTTCTTGTGTGTAGGCACCGTCCCATAGGTAACACTCAGCGGTTGGTTTCAGTGACTGTCCGCATTTCGGGCACGCAGGTGGACGCGGTGGAGCAGGTGGACGACAGTCATCGCACCATAGGAGACGGCACCTCGTGCATAATGCACCTTCCCATGCCTTGGAGAACCCATGTCCGGTACCAACGTTTCCCATGTCCGCAAGGATCTTCCCGCATGACGAACACTTGAGTTCGTTCCCGTTCATCGTTCCACTCCTTTCATGTTCCTTTTCCAGATAAGTGATTCTACAGTCTGCATATCTCCCAGAATACCAAAACTGCCCGACTAATTCTGTTGCTGAAGATTGAAAATCTCGACTGGATATCTCCCCGAACTGAAGGTTGGTGATAAAGCTTGATATTATCACGCGAGAGTCGTTTTTGTTACTGACCGGACACGTTGTCTCGGCGCCATTATTCTGAGGATTAGCCCCCTAAAGCCAGCCTCAATCCATTTGAGCTTCAGTGCTGAATCGATGGGTTTTCAGATTCTCAATGAAAATTTCCCTTCCGACAGCACCGCGAAGGTGAGTGTCAGAAGGTGGATATGGGGCATTTGAGAGGATAGTTTAGTCTGACGTTATTCATGGTGAATCGCTATTGGCTCAAATAAGGCTCAAAGTTATGGCTTAGAGTCTTTGTTTGCAACTTCTACGCAAGAAGCGAAGATGTTTCACTGGACCTATCCCTTGGGTTTCATTAACTACGCGCTGCTATTGGGTTGCGGGCATAGCCCGCGTTAGGAACAGTGAATCAGTATGTGGCATCTTACTGAAACGTCTGTAAAAGTCAAGGGAAATGGTTTGTCGGGCACCGCATCGCGCAAATTGTGGGCCGGTGATGACAGGTCGCGGTAGGAATGCCAGTTGCCCGGCGGCCCCGCATTGAAATGGAAAAGCTTTCAGATCTGAGATGGTCCCTTGATCATCGTTTCAGCCCATCTTCGGGGAGTTCAGCCGGAAGTTCCTTCTCGGGAGTTCACCCGCCCCATCTCCAAGTGTACCCCCTATTCCCCGATGCACACCAACCCATCAAATCCGGCCCCTTGCAAAGGAAGATTTCCGTCGGTTGTCATGCTAATTGTAGTCTACGTGGCTTGCATTCGCCCAAGACGCAGGTTTGCTGAAACAGGGACTTCAAAGATCTCGCGGCGAAGAAGCCTTGTCGAGAAAAAAAGCACCTCAAGGTTTTCGATCTCGTCCGTTTCCGGATTGATCCGGGCGATGACCTCGTCCCCCAGTTCCTCGGTTTTCTGCTCCGCATAGGGCGGACGCTTATCCATGTAGAGGATGTCTCCCTCCCGGTCGTAGCGGAAAATCAATCCCTTTTCCATTTGATCTCTCCTTCTGCCAGCTTTCTTGCCATGTGGGCGGTAATAATTCAGTGGCGCTCATTCGGACCCAACTTACTCATCTCGACGACCACAATACGCTCCCCCTGCCGGAGGTCAGCATAATAGCGGGAGAAAAGCATCGCATTTCCGAACCGAGCGCTCCTTCGAATCTGGTCAGGGGACTTCAGGGTCTGTGCGATGCGGTCTTGGTGCTCGGGCAGGAGATCAGGATGCCGCTCGGCAATATGCTTGGCTCGTTCGTCTGTTAGCTCCACATCATTTTTAAGGTAGGGACAGAAATAACGAATCATCCATGGTCTCCTTTGATCATCTTAGCTGCTGGTATCGTTAATCCGAGAGGCCCTTTTTACTTGCCTAACCTTTACCCCTTCGGATTTTCCCAAAGAACGCAGAATGTGGGATTAACCCGTTGAATTGACATACCAACCGGCCATATGAGGATGAGGATCTAACATCATGAAACAATTTTTGACAGTATACACGAAAAATCATATAACTGGTAGGACCTTTTACCCCTTTGTTTCCAAGAGATAGCCCGCGATCGGTTGGGCAAGGTGTCTCGCCTCTTTGAATGCCAAATGAAGACCGACTTAAAACCGCATTGAGACCACGAATGGGGGTGTTGCGGTCAGGGTTGACCACATTTCCCTCCCTCCTATCCAAGATTGGCCACATTAAGACCATATTAAAACCGCAAAAGGCCGTTTTTCGACCCGGCTTGACCGCTTTAAAACCACTTTAAGACAACAAATGGGGGTTTTGCGGTCAACCTTGACCACATTTCTCCCTCCCTTCTCATTTCCCGACCGCAATAAAACCGCATAAAAACCGCTTTGAGACCAAGCTTCTTCTTCGGGCATTGGCTATGGTCCTTTCCCGGCGTGCACAGGTCTTGTGAAGAAACAGACCCCGGAACAAGGAGCATGGACCAGCCATGTACGAATGCCGTTGTCCGAACGACGGGAAGATGCTTGCCCGTCTGGCCAGGCCGCCCCTCTCCGAGTTGAGATACGTCCATCTCTGCGAGTGTGGTCAGAGGGTGGAGGGAAAGGTCCGGGTGGAGGCACTCACGAAGCGAATCGTGGGACAGGCGGATTGTCCCTGTGGGAGGTCCAGGACTAAGGTTCTGGGATACCTGGTGGCTGTCAAATGCCGTCGGTGCGGGGCCACCATACAATTCTAACGCGGATAACACCAAAAACATGTCTCGCGCAAAGACGCCGAGACGCAGAGAAGATTTTGTTTTGTGACATAGAAACTGGCAAACATTTAACAGGGTAAACCGAAAGCTCCGAGGTTCGTTGAAGCCCATGCTTTCTGCATGGGATTCGATCCTTGGAGCTCAAAAGGCTGCGGGAGGAGCTATCCTCCCCATCATTCAGGGGATTTTATCTGGAGCTGCGGAGAAGGCACGAGATGCTCCTCCCCTTCCCCGATCCCCTGGATCTCATCGCGTTTTTCCACAGTGACGCCTCGGCCTACGAGGTCAGGGATGCCATTCTCCGGGCCCTGGTGGAGGAATACCAGGACGGTAAATCCGGTCATCGGCTCGGGGCCTTTTTTCTGGTCCTCTTCCATCCCGGGATTGTGCGGGTCTATGCCACGGCCAGGAGAATGGGCCTCGGCCTGGACCCGGACGACATCCTGAATCAGACCTGCGTCTATCTCCTCGAAACCATCCAGACGATTCCTCCCGAAGAAATCTCTACCAAGGCGGCAAGCCGGATCCTGGGCCGGGTCAAGAACCGAATGAGGACCTGGGTCAGCGAGCGTATAAGGGAGATCTCCAAACGGGAAGACCTTCTGGAGGAAGAGGCCTACGAACCCCTTCCTGTCATCGAGGAGGGAAAGGCCCCTGTGGACATGGAAGAGGCGGCCCGGTTTCTGAAGAGCTTTGTCAGAGCCGGGGTCATCACCGAGACCGACATGCTCCTGGTCCTGGGGACCACTGTCATGAACCGCTCCCTGAAAGACACGGCCGGCGATGCCCGGACGTATCAGAGGTTGAAGAAGAGGAGACAGCGGGCTGTCGCGGCCATGCGGCAGTATCTCCAGACAAGGAGACGGGTGCGGGCACGGCGAGAAGGGGTTACTGAAGATGATATCCAACTGGCCGACATCGTTTGGGAACTCCTCGAATGAACTTTTTTTGAAAAAACTTTGTCCCTTTCCGACCCCCAACTGACATAACCCAAGTGAGGGCAAAAAATGTCTCTCACCCCAGTACGATGCAACGCACCTACGGGGCAGGCAGAGCTTACAGAGACCACAGGGTTTAAAGCTCAAAGCTCAAAGCTGAAAGCTCAAAAAGTAGCCGCCTGATATCTCTGCGTCTCTGCGCCTCTGCGAGAGAATGTCTTTCGAGGTGAAACATGACAAGGGACAACACCACTCAAATCATCAGGGACACCTTCTTCGAGCTGAGTCTCTGCCTTGAAGCCATCTTCCTCATCCATAAGGCCGACGGGGAACTGGTGGAGGCGATCATGAGGAACATGGAGGAAATCTACGAGAACGCGACCCGGACCATGGAACAGGGAGAGGAGCACCGATCCTATCCCTCGGTCGAAAGGTTTCTCCACCGGCTGTCGGGCGGCCGCGAGGAGCAGGGAGCGGGGGGCAGGGAGCAGGGGGCAAAGCGATCCACAGATCACGCAGATGACACAGATGAGAGGGTTAGAGGGTTAGAGGATGGGTGGAGGCATGGAGGATTGGATGGAGAGGGCAAAGCGCAAAGGGCATGGAGCCGGGAGTAAGGGGCAAGGTGCGGAGCAGTGGGCGAAGTCCCTCGCACCCGCGGGATGCGGCCCGGATTTAGTCGAAGCTGTCTGCGGGTGAAACTTTTCAAAGGAGGGAAAACCATGAGAATGTCCAAATCGAGACTGACGACGTTTCTCGCCTGCCCGGAGAAATACTGCCTTGCCTACGAGCTGGGTCTCAAGCCGAGGCGCAAGCCCCAGGACCTTGTCGTTGGCGCATCCACCCACCATCTTATCGCGACGCATTTCATTCGAAGCCGGATCCAGGAGGCCTGCGATCTTCGGGAGGTCCTTCAGGACTACTGGTCCAAATACACCCCGGACAATACCGATTTCGCCACCCTGGAGGACCTGGAGGCGGGAAAGGCGCAGTCATTGGAGCTGGCAAGGCTCTTCCTCAGGGAGGTGAGGCTCGAACCCCTGGAGGTGGAATACAAG
>Ga0209164_1003668_pt1 | contig 14362 bp, 10 predicted proteins | sample MTBNYHSulfiMetaG_FD_187458 | JGI IMG/M metagenome (GOLD analysis project Ga0209164, IMG submission 187458) | Enrichment culture microbial communities from rom New York Harbor, USA that are MTBE-degrading - MTBE-NYH (New York Harbor Sulfidogenic)... | ecosystem: Environmental > Aquatic > Marine >...
CCTCCGGGGTCTCCTCCTTCCCTTTGGGGAGAGGAACCCGGCACGGGCCCATCCCGCAGTGCTTGCAGCAACTGCCAACCGCCCCTATAGGACAGGGCTTCGTTGTTTCAGCTCTGTCGAAAACGGTGTTGACCCCATCCCTGGCCGCCTTGTCTATCATCTTCACAGTGGCGGCGTCAATGCTCTTGCCTTTTCCTTCTGCCATCTTAGCATCACCCTCCGATTATGATTCTGCTGACAGGTCAGCGATCATCTCCCTGACCAGTCTTATCGCCTCTGGATGTCTCATCACCATTACGTCGCCACCCGCCACAAGCAGAACAGCGGCTGACATAGCCTCCAACAAGATGCCCCTCTTCTTGACATCCCCCATCTTGGGATTCTCTTCGGTAGGAAGCCCAGCCTCTTTGGTCTTCCATGTCTCCTTCGCCAGGTTGCAGATCATGGGGAACTGCAACTTGTCGTCCTGCTGCGTAAGGCCCGCCATCCTGATCCTCTCCATCACCGAATAGCAGTACTCAATCCCGTACCCTATGCCACTGACGGTAGGGTCCATTATGATCTCCCCGTCAGGAACGCCGAGGTTGCCCAGCAAGATATTGAGCTGCTTTGCCAGGTTAATATCTATCGGCGTCGATGCCGCCACGGTGTGGTGATAGCCGATGGACGGAGCACCGATCTTCTTGTGGTCTGCCTCCTCCACCGGCCCTATGACCAGGTGCTTGCCCTGACACTGCTCTGTGACCAGCCGGAACACCTCAGTATCCTTGTCGTGGTTGGCCGTGCCCCAGACAATCAACGGAACATCGATCGCATCGGCCACCTTCTTGACGACAGCGGCAGCTTCTTCAGGTGATCGGTCGAGACCATTGGGGTCGGTGCTGATCAACTGGAGAGCTATCATCTCAGCGCCGTAGTCGTCAATACACTTCTTCGCCCAGGCAACAGGATCGTCGGTCACACCAGCGAACGGCTCCCGGGCAGCTTCAGGCCACGAGTCAGGCTGCATATCCCAGACCTCCATGGCTATCTTGGGCAGGTTGGGCATCCCGCCTTCAAACAGATAGAAGGGGTACACCTCCTCACCACCTACTTTGACAGCCTTATCCCCGGTGCCGAGTACTGTCTCCCTGACTTTGCCAGTATATCGCGTCTTGGGAATCTCAAACGCCATTGCCTACCCTCCTTGCCTACGCTGGGGTCTTCCTCTTCTCACTGCCGAACCAGTCTTGGCTGTACCAGTACCTCTCGCCCGTCTCAAGGTACTTCAGCTTGTCCGCCCGGCTGCCAAGCTTCTGCCTCCACCTCCCGAGTTCCTCACCCTCAGGCTCACCCCCTTCGAAGGTATTCCCCAGTACATCAACCTTCTTCCCGTATGCGACCGATTGCTTCTTCTCGACCTTGTAGTCCATTTTTCCCTCCTAGCTAGGCTAAGCCAGCAGCGACTTTCGCCGCTTTCAATGTGTTCATCATAAGCATGGTTATCGTCATCGGCCCAACCCCACCTGGGACCGGGGTAATAGCTTTCGCCTTTTCCTTTACCCCGTCGAAGTCGACGTCGCCAGACAGGATACGCTTGCCATCCGCAGTCGTGCCTATCTGGTTGACACCAACGTCGATGACCACCACTCCGTCCTTCACCATATCAGCAGTAATGGCCTTGGGCCTACCGGCCGCCACAATGAGTATGTCAGCCCTCTTGGTATGGAACGCCATGTCCCGCGTTCCGGTGTGGCATATGGTGACGGTGGCGTTGGCTCCCTCTTTCTTCTGCAGCAGCATGTTGGCTATCGGCTTGCCCACGATATTGCTCCTGCCGACAACCACCACCTCCGCGCCATCGATCTTGGTTCCAGACCTGATGAGGAGCTGCTGAACGCCATGCGGCGTGCACGGGTAGTAGTCGGCCTCTCCGATCATCAGCTTGCCCACGTTCACCGGGTGAAAACCATCCACGTCCTTCTTGGGGTCTATGGCGTAGAGTATCTCCGTCTCGTTGAGATGCTTGGGTAGCGGGAGCTGGACCAGGATGCCGTGAATCTTGGGGTCCTTGTTCAGCCTGTCGATGAGTGCGAGCAGCTCCTCCTGAGTGGTCTCGGCTGGCAGGTCATATCTCTCGGAGTAGATACCCAGAGCCTGAGACGTCTTCTCCTTCTGCCCTACGTACACCTGCGAAGCCGGATCCGCGCCCACCAGGACCGTAACCAGTCCCGGAACGAGATTGTGCTTCTCCTTGAGCTCAGCAATCTCCCGCTGCAGCTCCTCCCGAATCTGCTTGGCGACCTCCGTGCCGCTGATTATTTCCGCCGGCATTTGCGCCCCCCTTCACTGAGTTTTTCTGGGATAGACTTCCTCCAAACCCATCACTTGAGGATTTTCGCCATCAAGCCATCCACCGCCATCACCGCCTTGGAGGTATCGGGCAACTCCATCAACGACCTCTGCTCGATATCGTACTGACGCACTTCCTCATCATACGGGATTATGGCGTCGACCTCAATCCCCAAATGTGCCATCTCCTCGCCGATGCGCGGGTCCAGACCATTGGGTACAAAGCTAACCACCGCCGACTGCTTGCCGACCACCAGCCCCAACTCCGCGACCAGCCCCCTTATTCGAGCGATGGTTCGCACCCCCTTCACTGAGTGGTCGGAGGCGATAAGCAACGCGTCGATCCTCTGCGCAGTTCGTCGCGACAGGTGCTCCATGCCCGCCTCATTGTCGGTGACCACGTACGAGTAGGTGTCGGAGAGGCTATCAACGAACTTCCTCAGCATGAGATTGGGGTAGCAGTAGCACTCGGGACCCTCTCCACGCCCCATGGTTATGAGGTCAATCCCCTTGCTCTCCACGACCGCCTGGTTCAGGGTGTACTCCAGATAGGCCGCCTTGGTCATGCCAGATGGGATCGCTAGCTTCTCTGTGTTGAACGACGCAATCGTCGAGCCAATAGTCTGCCCAATGTCCAATCCCAGGCTCTCCCCCAGGTTGGCATTCGGGTCCGCATCAACTGCCAGAAGCGGACCCTTGCCAGCCTTAATCAAGTACCGGACGACCAGGCACGCGAGAGAGGTCTTCCCGCTACCACCTTTTCCTGCCACAGATATGTTGAAACTCAACCGTTCACCTCTTTTGCGCGAAGAGACTCCCTAGAACAGCCCCATGACCTTTCCGGTCTTCACATCCACATCGACCTTGCGGAAGGCCGGGTCGGATGATGTCCCAGGCATCAGGCTGATGGTGCCAGCACAAGGACAGAGGAACTTCGCCCCGGAGTAGATGAGCACATCCCGTATGGGCAGTGCCCATCCCTTGGGAACACCCTTCACCGCCGGGTCATGGGTAAGGCTCAGGTGGGTCTTGACCATCATGGTGGCGAAGTCATCATACTTCGAGTCAGCCTCAAGCTGCTTCGCCTTGGCCTCAGCATCAGCCGACCACGACACCCCGTCGGCCCCGTAAACCACCTTCGCTATCTTGTCCACACGCTCGCGCAGCTTCATCTCGAGGGGATAGAGGAACTTGAACTCGCTCTCCTCTTCACATGCCTCCATCACCACATCGGCCAGCTCCAGGGCACCGTCACCGCCATTTGCCCAGTGGCTCGATACGGCACAGCGCGCTCCGGCTTCCTCGGCCGCCTTGCGCACCATGGCGATCTCGTCCTTGGTGTCGGTGTGGAAGGAGTTGATGCATACGACAGGGTTAATGCCGGAGGCCCTGATGACGTTGATGTGGTGCACCATATTGGACAGGCCTTTCTCCAGTAGCTGGAGGTTCTCCTTGGTATACTCCTGCGGCAGAGCGATTCCCGCCACCACCTTGGGCCCGCCGCCGTGCATCTTCAACGCGCGAATAGTGGTGGTCAGCACCGAAACGTGAGGCTTGAGACCGCTCAAGCGGGACTTGACGTTCCAGAACTTCTCAAAGCCGATGTCAGCTGCAAAACCGCTCTCGGTGACATGATAGTCAAACATCTTCAGGCCAACGCGGTCAGCGATAATCGAAGACTGACCCACCGCGATGTTGGCGAAGGGGCCAGCGTGCACCATGCAGGGTTGATATTCAACCGTGCAGCCAAGGGTGGGGTTGATCGTATTTCGCATCCAGGCTGTCATGGCGCCACCCACTTCCAGGTCGCCGGTGGTCACCGGCTTGCCCGACCGGTCAAAGGCGACGGTGATCCGGTCCATCCTCTCCCGCAAGTCGGCCAGGTCCCGGACAATGGACAGCATGGCCATCAGCTCAGAGCTCACTGCAATCCCAAACTTGGACTGCATGGTGAAGCCATCCATACGTCCACCAAGGCCAATGACGATGCTCCTCAGGCTCTGGGCGCAGAAGTCCATAATCCAGCCCATCTCCACCCTTGTAGGATCGATATTCAGCCGGGGCATTCTGGTAAGCCGGGCCAACTGCTCATCGTTGTAGTTGCGCTCGTGCTGCATCCTGGCCGTCAGGGCAACCATGGCCAGGTTATGGGCGTTCATGATGTCGTTGATGTCGCCGGTGAGGCCCATGGAGAACTCGGTCATCGGGATGAGCAACGCGTTGCCCCCACCGGCAGCAGTACCCTTGATATTCATCGTTGGGCCGCCGGAGGGCTGGCGAATGCAGCCGCCAACATTCTTCCCGCGCTTGCCCAGCCCTTCGAGGAGACCCATAGTGGTAGTGGTCTTGCCCTCACCGAGAGGCGTGGGAGTTATAGCGGTCACCTCAATGTACTTGCCATCCGGCCTATCCTTGAGGCGCTCAATGATCTTGAGGAAGTCGAGCCGGCATATCTTGGCGAAGGGGATAACCTCATCCTTCTCCAGACCAAGCCTGTCCCGCCACTCGTCGGGACTTGGCATGTTGCGCTCAGCCGCCTCCGCAATCTCCCAGTCCTTCATCTTTACCGCATCGTAGGCCACAGAAACCTCCTTCTTACCTTATTCTGGGAATCCCCTCCCTTGGCGATTCCCAATTCATTTCGTTGTCCCTACCTTGCTTTCGCCTTCACACCCTGCTTACCATCAAGGCCAGATGCCTTCAGTGCCTGATATATGTGTTCCACCTCCTCGGTGATTCTCCGGCTCGAGTCGAATAGCGGACGATTGCCCAGATCAGCCGCCACCAGTGCCTGGTCATAGGGAATGAAGCCAAGGAATTCGAACCCAGGAAGGCTGGAGACGATGAAGTCCTTGTCTGACTCGGAACGAATCTTGTTCCCCACGACAGCGAGGTTCGACAGGCCAAGGTCTTGTGCCAGTTCAGCAATTCTATGGGCCGTCTCTATGCTCCGCCTGCCCGGCTCCACCACCACAATCAGCTTGTCCACAACCTTGGCTGTCCCTCGCGCCAGGTGCTCTATCCCCGCCTCCATGTCCAGAATGACTACCTCGTTCCTCGCCAAGAGCAGGTGGGCCAGCAACGCTTGAAGCAGAGCACCCTCGGGGCAGTAGCAGCCAGTGCCCCCCCGCTTGATCCGCCCCATGACCATCAACTTGATTCCATCATGTTTCAGCGAACAGGTCTCTGGCAGGTCGTCAACCTTGGGGTTCAGCTTGTAGAAGGGCGCACTCTGACCAGGTCTGGCCCCTGTCCTCTCTTCAATGAGGTCGCTCATCTCGGATATGGGGGTTACACCGTCCGGGTTGGGGAAACCCAGGGTAGCGGCAAGATTGGCATCGGGGTCTGCGTCTATTGCTATGACCGAATAACCGTCATCTGCGAATGCTCGAGCGAGCCGAGCAGACAACATGGTCTTCCCTACCCCACCTTTGCCACTGACTGCTATCTTCATCCACTCCCACTAAGCAAAAAAAAACTGGGTCTTCTGGCAACATGCCAGCGCCTCAGCCGGTGGAGGCCAACCGCAGTATGGACTATGCCGCGCACGTCAGTGAATAGTATACCACAACAAGAAACCTCAGTCAACGAACCGTACAATCATCGCAGGCATGGAATCGCTCGTTTTGAAGCGCGCACTTGTATGTCGGCCCCTCCTCCGCCGTGAACCAACAAGCGCCGCCGTCCACGTGAACGACAACCTCAAGCGCGGCGCATATGCATCGCGGCAAGCAACTGTCTAACGGTGATGCCTCCGGCCCCTGCTTTCAGTGACCACCACGCCGCTACACGTCGGGGGTCAGCGCATCGATGGCCGGCAGGTAGACCTGGCTGTAGTAGAAGCCACGCTCGCTGGGCAGACTCTGCAACACGACGAGGTAGGTAAGGAAGTACTCCTGCGCTACTGCAATGTCGATAATCAGCCCCCCGGACTCCACCTTGAAGAGACTCCACACAAGCTCATCGGTTTCGCGGGTCTCCGTGTACTGCGGGACTTCGTCCAGGCCAAACTCGCTTGTGAGAAACTCGAGCAACTGGTCGGGCGTCACACCCAGCAAGCGGACCTGGACGACCTCCACCAGACCCAGGGGCGACCGCGCATACTCGCCCGGCGACTTCTCTATCCACCCCTCAGGCGTGACGCCGCTCATATGGAAGTATTCGCTGTGGAAGGGCACCAGAGGCACATCGGTGATGTCCCTGACAAGATAAGCCGGGCCGCTCATCTCCGCGACGCAAGAGGTATCGGGCTCTGACATCGGGTCATCGAGGAAGGACAGCGCAACATACAGCGGGCATGCCTCCCCGGATACGCTTGCGCCGTGTCCAACGCCGGGGAACTCGTAGTAGAAGCTATTGCTCAGAGTCTCGGCAGCAAGTTCGCCCCACGCTGGCGAGGTGATGGGGTCATACTCGCCCGCCAGGATAAGGGTCGGAATGTCGCTCCACACCGGCTCGTTCTCGATAGGGTCAGCTTCCTCTGCTCCCCACATCTCGCAGATTGTGAAGAGCGACTCCCCCTGTGTCGGGCTGCCCTCCAGGAAGCCCTGTAGCTCGGGGTAGGGTGCGGCGGCGGCAGCGAAATCCCCCGGCGTGCTGAAGCGCACCTCTTCGCCGCACTGCACCGAGTACTGCATCCCCAGACTGACGAACTCCATTTGCGCGAGGTAGGACCCCAGCAGCACAGCGAGCGTCTCATAGTTGCCTTCACGTACGTCGAAGACGACCTTGGGAAGCACCGGGATGACCTCCGTCGCGTACAACGATTGAAACAGAAAGCCGAGAAGCGCGTCACCGTCGAACAGCACGTCGTAGGTCTCCCCTGAAAGGCGCTGCATTACCTGGAACGTGACAGGTGAAGCATTGAGCTGGTCCACCAGTTGGTAGAAAACGGTCTCCAAGTTGGGGTAGGCCTCACTACACGCCGGGTCCGCGGCGCAGCCGTCGAAGAAGACGGTGAACGCGCGGTCCATGTTGGCCGCCATCTCCTCGTACAGACTCACCTGAGGCGGATAGGTCGCATCGAGGATGACGCTGCGAATACCTTCCGGATAGTCACGCATCGCGGTCAGCGCCAGCCTCGTGCCGTAGGACGTGCCAAACAGGTTCCATTCTTCGTAGCCCAGCGCCACGCGCAGGTCGTTCAGGTCGGCCGCGCTCTCGGCGCTACTATACGCCCGCAGATTGACGCCTTCACTCACCAGGCGGTCATGGCAGTCACAGATGGCGTCCACGCTCCGCGCCGCGGCCTCTTCGGGGCTCAGGTCTTCATCCAGCGTGTCATAGGCCAGCTCGATGACCTCGGGACAATCGAGCGCAGGCTCTGAGTAGCCGACGCCACGCTGGTCGAAGATGATGACATCGCGGTTTGCCAGGAAGGGAGCAAGGTTCTGGTTGAAGGCATATGGCGCTGCCTCCAACGCGCTGCCACCGGGCCCCCCCTCCAGATACACGATGGGGTCGGGCGCCGGATTCTCGCTCTGAGTCCGGAAGATGGCGACGTGGAGGCGAATGGGCTGGCTCCCGGGAATGTCGTGTCTCTCCAGCACCGTCAGATAGCCGCAGTCCACGACCTGCCCCGCCGGAACCGCGAACTGGCATTGCGTGTACTCGAAACGGGGCACCGCCTGCCTCGCGCAACAACCGGAGACGAGGCTTGCCATCAGCACCAGAACCATGAGACACGCGAGTGCAAGCTTCTTCACGCTCTTCCCTCCCGGAGCCCGGCTTTCCACCAAGGCTTGGCGGGCTGTGGCACGTGCCCGCCCGCCAACATTGACCTCCGCCACCAGACCCCAATTCCTGGCTCACCACAGTGAGCATACATGCAAGACTGTACCAGAGATTGCCCGATGACATCAACTCGGGGACGAGGCTTCCACCTGACCCGGTGTTAGGTTGCAGCAGCGCCGTTCACGCTGAGAGAGCACAACGCCACTCGCCACCACAGTTCTACACCACAACACTGTGCCACTGGACCACCGCGGCAAGTCAACGGTGACGGGCTTTGTCTTTTGCCTCACATTCACTTATAATCTATGCGACCAGGAGCCTGAGTCGCAATACCGGTCAGCCAGCGGCTCGCTTCGGCGATGAACAGTTCAATGAGTGAGAAGAAGGCGTCACGGTACAAGGCACACGAGCTTGAGCAGCGGTGGCAGCAGCGGTGGGCTCAAGACCGCCTCTACGAGGTCAGCGAGGACGACCCCAGGCCCAAGCGCTATGAGCTCACCATGTTTCCCTACACCTCGGGAGACCTCCACATCGGGCACTGGTATGCCATGGCTCCCTCCGACGTTCACGCCCGCTTCATGCGCATGAAGGGGTGCAACGTGCTTCACCCCATGGGCTTCGACGCCTTCGGCCTCCCTGCGGAGAACGCCGCCATCAGCCGCGGCATCCACCCGTACACGTGGACCATGGACAACATCGACAGGATGCGCAGGCAACTGCGAAGCCTCGGCGCCATCTACGACTGGAGCCGCGAGGTCGTCACGTGCCTTCCCAACTACTACAAGTGGACGCAGTGGTTCTTCCTCAAGCTGTACCAGGCGGGCCTTGCCTATCGGGGGAAGGCGCCGGTCAACTGGTGCCCCAACTGCCAGACGGTGCTGGCCAATGAGCAGGTGGTGGGTGAAGGGCTTTGCGAGCGCTGCAGCACGGAGGTGACCCGCAAAGACCTCGAGCAGTGGTTCTTCCGCATCACCAACTACGCCGACGAACTCCTCGATTTCAGCCGGATAGAGTGGCCGGAACGCATCAAGACAATGCAGACGAACTGGATCGGAAAGAGCGAGGGGGTGGAGATCCGCTTCGGTCTGGAAGACGGCGGGGAGTTTGGCGTTTTCACCACCCGCCCCGACACTGTGTACGGCGTCACATTCATGGTCTTTGCCCCCGAGCACCCGCTGGTGGACAAGTTCACCACGACGGAACACAGGGAGGCGGTCACCCGCTACGCCGAGCAGGCGCGCCGGCAGTCGGAGATCGAGCGAGCATCCACTGAGCGAGACAAGAGCGGCGTATTCACCGGCGCCTATGCCGTCAACAAGCTGAACGGCGAGCGGGTGCCCATCTTCATCGCCGACTATGTCCTCATGAGCTACGGCACCGGCGCGGTCATGGCGGTCCCGGCGCATGACCAGCGTGACTTCGAGTTCGCCCAGCGCTACGGCCTTCCCATCAAGGTGGTAATCGCCCCCCCCGGCTGGTCCGGGGAGGATTTCACCGAGGCGTGGGTCGAGCAAGGGACCATGGTCAATTCAGCCCAGTTCGACGGCACGCCCAGCGAGCAGGGAAAAGAGGCCGTCGCCGACTACATGGAGGAGAAGGGCTGCGGGCAGCGCAGGACCAGCTATCGGCTCCGCGACTGGCTCATCTCCCGACAGCGGTACTGGGGCGCCCCCATACCCATGGTCTACTGTGACCGATGCGGAATCGTCCCGGTGCCGGAGAGCGACCTGCCGGTCCTGCTGCCGGAGGATGCAGAGTTCCGCCCCACCGGCGAATCACCGCTCAAGTACTGCGAGTCCTTTGTCAATACCACGTGCCCCGCCTGCGGCGCCGCGGCGAAGCGCGAGACCGATACCATGGACACCTTCATGTGCTCCTCATGGTACCAGTTGCGCTACACCAGCCCGGGCTGCGATGACGCGCCCTTCGCCAGAGACACGCTGGACTACTGGTGCCCGGTGGACCAGTACACCGGCGGCGCCGAGCACGCCACCATGCACCTGCTCTACACCCGCTTCTTCACCAAGGCCCTGCGCGACATGGGTATCGTTGATTTCGACGAGCCCTTCACCCGCCTCTTCAACCAGGGCATCATCGTCATCGAGAGGCAGAAGATGAGCAAGTCGAAGGGCAGAGTGGTCAATCCCGACGAGTACGTAGCCGAGCTGGGGGCCGACGCCGTGCGCGCCTACCTCATGTTCATCGGTCCGTGGGACCAGGGAGGGGAATGGGACGACCGGGGCATAAAGGGAATAGCCCGCTGGTTCAACCGCATATGGGACCTCGTGCTGGAAGGCTATTCTCCCCAGAAGCCGGATGAGGCCAGCACAAGACAACTGCGCCACATGACGCACCGGACCATAAGGAAGGCCACTCAGGACCTGGAGGGATTCCGTTTCAACACCATGCTCGCCGCCTTGATGGAGCTCACCAACTATCTGGGGAAGGCCCGTGAGGAGAAGGAGGTAGCGAAGGCGGCATGGGACGAAGCCATCACCACGCTGCTGCTTCTTCTTGCCCCTACCGCACCCCACCTTGCCGAGGAACTGTGGACGAGGACCGGCCATCCCTACAGCGTCCACAATGAGCCTTTTCCCCAGTGGGACGCCGGGCTTGCCGCTGCGGAGGAGTTCACCCTGGTCATTCAGGTCAACGGCAAGCTCCGCGACCGCGTTACCGTGCCCGTCACCATCACCGAGGATGAGGCCCGCGAGCTGGCGCTCAGCCGTGAGCGCATACAAGCATACCTGAACAACAGGAGGATCGTGCGGGTCGTCTACGTGCCGCGGCGGCTGGTGAACGTTGTGGCATCTTGAGCCAAACCATCGATTGGTATATACTACTGCCAACTTTCTTGGGGGTGCATGATGAAGCTATCGTGTCTTCAAGTGGACTTGAACAAAGGACTGGCAATCGTCGGCCGGGCTGTTGCCACCCGGACCACGCTGCCGATCACCAATAACATCCTTCTCACGGCAGACGAATCGCGACTGAAGCTTGCCGCCACCAACCTGGAGATCGCCATAAGCTGCTGGCTCGGCGCCAAGGTGGAGGAGGAAGGCGCCATAACCATCCCGGCGCGCCTCCTCACCGACTTCGTCAACTCCCTGCCCAACGAGCAGATCGATATGACGCTCTCGCCACGCACGCGCACGATGGAGCTGAAGTGCGCCCGCTTCGAGGCGCGCATCAACGGTGTGGAGGCAGAGGAGTTCCCCCCCATCCCGTCGATAGAGGAAGGCGTGTCGACAACGATAAAGCGCGATGACCTGCACGCCGCCATCGCTCAGGTTGTCTTTGCCGCCGCCACCGAGGAGACACGGCCCGTGCTCACCGGCATCCACTGCCAGTTCTACGGCGACACGCTGACACTGGCGGCGGCCGACGGTTTCCGGCTGGCGGTCCACAAAGCCCCCCTTGCTCAGCCCGTGGCGGAGCTCACCGAGGTCATCGTGCCCGCGCGCACCCTCAACGAGCTTCAGCGCTTCCTCGGCGACCAGGAGGAGCCGGTGCAGGTGACCATCAATCCGAACAAGAGCCAGGTGCTCTTCCGCCTCAACGACGTGGAGGTGGTGTCCCAACTCATCCAGGGCACCTTCCCCAACTACAGCCAGCTTATTCCTGCGAGCTATGCCACCCGCGCCGAGATAAACCTCTCCGATTTCCTGAAGGCCACCAGGACAGCCTCTATATTCGCCAGGGAGGGCAGCGCCATCGTGCGCCTGCAGGTCACGCCCGGTGAGGAACTCACACCGGGCAAAGTAACGCTCTCCGCACGCGCTGAGGAGGTCGGCGACAACGTAGGTGAGGTGGATGCGCTGGTCGAAGGGGAGGAGACCAAGATAGCCTTCAACAACAAGTTCCTCGCCGACGTCCTGGGCGTGCTGCACGGGGACAAGGTCATCCTCGAGACCACCAACGCATCAAGCCCCGGCGTCATCCGGCCCGTGGGCACCGACAACTACGTCCACGTGGTCATGCCCATGTTCGTCCAGTGGTGAGCTTCCGGCCTGAAGCGCCCGTCAGCGTACAGAACGAGCACTCCTGTACACAGTCGGCGGTTCGTGTGCAGGGCTAAGAAGCGGCTGGAATGTGATTTCACGGGGATTCAGAGATGCCACTATTCGACTTTCGAATCAGGTTCAACTTACCAGAGGCGTATCGCATCAACTCCGAAGCAGACAAGATCGAACTCCTAGCGTTATCGCCGGGAGAGCGCATCAGTCTGGTCAGCGGGTCGAGTGCAGCGCCAATAAAGAAGCACAATCATGCTGCCGTTGTTGGCAAGTCATTCACCTCGGAAGACGAAGCAAGAAATGCTGCCGAAAGGGCTAAACGTGCGCTTCTTTATTGGACTATCGAGCAGCGCCTAGGCATAGATTTTGGCGATGGGAAGCAACGAAGTGGGGTTACCAAAGCCGGCTTGAACTTGTTAGAAAGGAATTGGGGCTGCACTGTCAGGAATGACATACATGGTATAGATGTCTATGAACATGTTGAAAACATGAAATTCGCTCTCCCTACTGTAAAGGCAGAGGTAGGTAAAGCTGTAGCCAAGTTAGTGGATACTTTCCAACGTGAGTACGCGACCAGTCGGAACCTTAGAGACAAGGAAGTTCTTGCTAGCGAAATATACGCGAGCTCATTGTTCGACGTCTCCGCGCGCAGTCGTTTTATTACGCTGGTCACAGCGGTCGAGGCACTTTTGGAGCCAGCAAAGCGCTCCAGCCACATAGAAGCCCTGGTGGAGGAGTTCAAGGCGAAGACATCGCAGTCAGTGGGCGAGGAGGCCACGAGAGACTCAATTGTTGGAAGCCTTGGACGGCTCAAGTATCAATCGATCAGACAGGCCGGACGCGCGCTAGCCAATCGCCTATTACCTGATGAGGTTTTTGACGGGCAAGAATCCGGTGATTTCTTCACCCGTGCCTATGACGTGCGAAGCACGATGCTCCATACTGGGGCCGTGCCGCATGCAGAAGGTGACATTTCGCACCTAGCCAACGTGATGGAGAGCTTCGTCAACAGGCTACTCCTCAAGGCATTGAACAGCGAGGCTCAACAAGGCTCCAACCTAGCGTGAAAGGCCGTCTGACTCGGCGTGCGCGCGTATCGTCCGGCCCAACGATAGGCATAGATCGAGGAGACCAGTCATGCCCATGTTCGTCCAGTGGTGAGCAAGCCAGTATCACTTGTCCGATGCTTGGGTGGGCGTAGCCTCTAAGGGAATAGTGCGATCCATGGCAATATTGTCTGGCGCAGCGGCGACCTCGATTGCCAGCATATATAGGATTTCCCTCTTTTCTTGTCTAGATGCTGCATCAAGATCACTCTTCAGCCTTTGGCAATGTTCTGTTGCCCTAGTCTCAGCATTCTCAAGATTGGCAATCCTGGGGTGAACCCCTGAAGGAAGGAAGCATGAGTAATTCAATCCGTATCGATAGAGATGTCCCTATGGCAATGCGGGACGGTGTCATCTTGCGAGCTGATGTTTACAGGCCGGATGACGCTGACAAACACCCCGCCATCGTAGCTCGTACCCAGTACGATAAACTGGGGATGCCTGGAAGTGGGGATTTCCTATCAGTTGTGAACGCCGCCTTTGCAGGATACGCTGTAGTCATACAGGATGTCCGAGGCCGGTTCGCTTCGGAAGGTGAATACACACCCCTCAGGTTGCCGAAGGGTGCCGACGGTCACGACACGGTGGAATGGGTGGCAGCCGAACCATGGTGTGATGGAAATGTCGGTATGTTCGGTGCTTCCTTCCTTGGCGCTGTCCAATGGCGAACCGCAATGGAAGGCCCTCTGCACCTGAAGGCCATCGCCCCTTCTATGGTCCAGGCAGGTCGCGTTAGCGAAACGAGGAGGAGCGGCCCGATGGAGCTGGAACTCACTGTAAGCATGCTTGCGTTCCTGGCTCCTGACATAATCGATAGGATGGAGAAGCAGGGCAAAGATGTCTCCAAAATGCGGGAGATGACTGAACGAGCCCAATTCAATCCTGACGAAGCGTGCAATTACCTCCCGCTCAAAGACATTCCGCATTTTCAGTTCGAGGGCCTCTCTCAGCTTCTGGGAGCCTGGGTAGGGTCAGAGGGTGCCTTCGCTGCCCTTGACTCCGAAGAGTATCTCTACTGGTCTTACGCTAAGGTGAAGGTTCCCTGTTTCCATTGCACTGGCTGGTATGACGTCAGTGCTGGAAGCGTGTTCCAGAATTTCCTCAACATGCGTGAGAAGGGAGGCTCGGAGCGTGCCCGAGAGGGGCAACACCTGCTCTGCGGGCCCTGGGCCCACG
>Ga0209164_1003669_pt1 | contig 14362 bp, 17 predicted proteins | sample MTBNYHSulfiMetaG_FD_187458 | JGI IMG/M metagenome (GOLD analysis project Ga0209164, IMG submission 187458) | Enrichment culture microbial communities from rom New York Harbor, USA that are MTBE-degrading - MTBE-NYH (New York Harbor Sulfidogenic)... | ecosystem: Environmental > Aquatic > Marine >...
GGGGCAGCAGTAACCCTGATTATTCCCGCTCGTAATGGGAAATTTTTAAAGGATGTTCTAAGAATTGCTGACCAATTACTTTTAGACCAAGATGATTTGGTACAAAAAGGATATGGTTGGATGCTAAAAGCCGCAAGTGAGGCACATGAAAAAGAAATATTTAATTACGTAATGAGAAATAAGACGAAAATGCCCAGAACTGCACTTAGATATGCTATTGAAAAAATGTCAAAAGAATTAAAAAAAGAAGCTATGAAAAAATAAAAAAATCTTTCCAATCTAATATTCTAAATGGTTTAACTCTAATTGACAAATCTATATGAATATTCTATTATCTAGTTATCTCAGGAGGTTGTCTTTAGCTTTGGTCAATATCTAGAAGCTAAAGGAGAATAGAAATATGAAAAAAAATGGCAAAAAACTGTACATTGTGTTGACACATGTTATTAAAAAAGAAAACAATCAGTATGTTGCTACCTGTCCAGAATTTGATGTATCTTCTTTTGGTGATACTGTGGAAGAGGCAAATGAAAATTTGAATGAAGCAATTCTGTTGTATTTAGAAGGTATAGATGAATTAAAGGTTCGGGACCAAATATTTAAAGAAAAATCAATTAAAATATATAAAAGCAGACCAAAATCTGTAGTAAATAATTATAAATTTGAAAAAACATTTAGCAACCAGCCCTTTATCAAAAAAGAGCCCTTACAAGTCGCTTTGTGTAATTAATATTAAAAATGTCAAATTATCCCAGTATAACCGGGAGAGATCTAATAAATAAGCTATGTAAATACGGTTATATTGTTAAAAGAACAAAAGGTTCTCACTTTTTTCTTACATTACCAGGTCATCCTAAAAAATCTACTGTTGTTAAAAATACATCAAAAGACATTCCCCAAGGCACACTTTTATCAATAAAAAAACAATTAAAGTTATCAAGAGAAGAATTTATTAGCCTTATATCCATTTTATTATGAAGAGGAAAATAAAAGGGGTCAGCATGTGAAGAACTGACCTCTGTTATACCTTAGGAGGTATAGGGATGAGAGCAAAATTACCTTTTGATCCTGAGCTTGTTGCTCCATGTGGGATGAATTGTGCAATTTGCAGGGATTACCTCTTATCAAAATGTTCCGGTTGCCGGACAAGAAACAAAAAATGTGCTTTTGTCAAGAAACGCTGCGAGGATAACTTGAAATTATTAAAAGGCGAGGTGTATTATTGCTTTGAATGTCACTGCTTCCCCTGTGAGGCTTTAAGAAAGTTGGATGAAAAGTATCGCAAAAGATACCAGATGAGTATGATCGATAATTTAAATGCTATTAAAGATAAAGGAATTCATCAATTTATACTTCTTCAATATAATCGATACCGATGTTCGAAATGCGGACATATGGTTTCTGTGCATGACCAAAAATGCCTCTCTTGTAATAAAAAAATCATGTAAATAAAAATTTCAACAGAGTCTTTCATTGATGATGACCAAAAATATTTTTTAATGAAGGAGTTTTATTGATATGTATGAACTCAAAACTAAAGAAAATGATAATAGCGTCTTAGAATTTATAGAAAAAGTGGAAAATCCAAATAAACGTGAAGATGCATATAAATTGCTAGACATATTCACTGAAACGACCGGGCTACAAGCAAAGATGTGGGGTACTGGTATTATCGGCTTTGGATCCTACCACTATAAGTATAATTCCGGGCATGAGGGAGATTATCTGCTTGTAGGGTTTTCGCCTCGGAAAGCAAAAACTAGTTTATACTTTGCAGTTGGAGACAAAGAGCGAGAAAAATTAGTAGAACGTCTTGGAAAACATACAACTGGCAAAGCCTGTATTTATATTAAGAAATTAGCAGATATTGATGTTGAAGTGTTGAAACAATTAATAAGACAATCCGTTACTTTCTTAAAAGAAAGATATCCAGGATAAAAATGATAAAATTCAACAGGGTCTACGATATAATACAGTCTGACGGTTATTGTAGCAGACAAAATTATCTTAATTATAGATCACTATGCTTTATGGTGAGAAAGTGATAAAAGGGACTTTGGCAGGTAGGGGAATTCAAAGAGTCAGCCTGTGAATATTCCTATATTATTATATTGAAAAAGGAGGATTCTGAATATGCAAAAAATAATTCCCTGTTTATGGTTTGATAATCAGTCTGAAAAAGCCGCAAAATTTTATTCATCTATTTTTAATAATTCTAAAATTGGTGATATTGCCTTCTATGATGAAGCAAGTGCCAAGGCGTCTGGTATGCCTGTAGGAAGCATATTAACTGTGGAATTTCAACTGAACGGTTTTGAATTTGTTGCTTTAAACGGAGGGTCTGCATTTAAACCTACGCCGGCCATATCTTTTTTTGCTAATTGTACAACCGAGGAAGAAGTCAATGTGATATGGAATAAATTGTCTGCTGGCGGAACAGTTTTGATGCCTCTTGATAAATATACTTTCAGTAACAGTTATGGCTGGATCCAGGATAAGTATGGTATATCCTGGCAGTTAAATCTCTGTAAGTCATGTGTGAAATTTGTTCCTTCTTTGCTGTTTGTGGGAAATAATGTGGGTCGGGCTGAAGAGGCAATCAAATTTTATACATCGATTTTTAAAGATTCTCATATAGGAGATATTTCCCGTTATGGCTCAGGACAAACTCCGGATAAGGAAGGCAATATTAATTATGCGGAATTTAATCTTTTTGGGCAGATATTTGCCATTATGGAAAGTGCCCTGGACCACCAATTCAACTTCACAGAAGCAATTTCTCTAATTGTTAATTTACATTCTCAGGAAGAGATTGATTATTACTGGGAAAAATTATCAGCCGTTCCCGAAGCAGAACAATGTGGCTGGATTAAAGATAAGTATGGTGTTTCCTGGCAAATCGTTCCAGTACAGCTGAACGAAATGTTAAAAGATTCGGATAAAAACAGGGCAGAAAGAGTTATGGTGGCAATGCTAGAGATGAAAAAATTAAATATAGCAGATTTGGAAAAAGCATATAACCAATCCTGATAATTTTTTTTGTAGTGTGAGGACGAAGACTTAATATAATAATCTAAAGTCTTAGTAAGTTAGTAAGTCAGGATAAATTTTATAAAATTTCAATTAAACAGCTACTTCACAAGAGGTTTCATATGAATAATGAAAAAAAGTCATCACCGGAACAACATGCAGAAATACTAAGGATATTGAAAGACCGTTTTGATAAAAATATGAATCGCCATAAAGGACTTAAATGGAGTGAAATTGAAGAAAAGCTGAAAGGTAATTCAGGAAAATTATGGTCACTCAATGAAATGGAGCAAACTGCTGGTGAACCGGACGTTGTTGGTTATGATAAGAAGACTGATGAATACATTTTTTATGATTGTTCAACCCAAAGCCCTGAAGGCCGCAGAAGTCTTTGTTATGACCATGAAGCGCTGGAGTCAAGAAAAAAACATAAACCGAAAAACAGCGCTATTGATATGGCAGCTGCCATGGGTATTGAGATTTTAACTGAAGAGCAATACCGGGAACTGCAGAAACTTGGAAATTTTGATACCAAAACATCGAGCTGGGTGAAAACACCTGCTAATATCAGAGAACTCGGTGGAGCCATCTTTTGTGATCGTCGCTACGATACTGTCTTTGTGTACCACAATGGAGCAGAATCCTATTATGCTGATAGGGGCTTACGGGGGATGCTAAGGGTATGAGATATTTAAGTACGAAGTTTGACCAGACAATTATTACAAGATACTAACAAACGATAAAAGGGAGATGAAAATATACCAGGCTAACCGGAAGTATGGCTATACCTTAAAAGAGATTGTACAATATCTTGGATTGCATTTTCTCTCAAGAAGGGAGTAATTATGAGTAAGAGAAATAAAAGGGGTCAGGTCTTCACATTTGACATAACTTACCATGATACGGAGAACCGGCAGACTGTGTGAAAAATAATTCTGGAAATTACTTGCCTCCACTTACGCCAAGTATCAATTTCATTATTGGGAATATCTATATAAATATTGGGTAAAATATGATATTTTCCTCCACTTTAACACTATATTTTGCTCAAAAGGTGACTTTTTACACAACCTGCCTCCCCTGTTTTATTTCAACAATCTTTTTTATTGAAGAATATATTATATCAGTTTCTTCGCTCCTACAGAAGTTGCGAAAGTCGTTCTGTCTGGGGAGCCTGAAACTCTAGCCTTTCAGCATTATACTGAGGGGCTATTCCTTTTTTAAAATTATTTTACAGAAAAAGAAGGATTTTTGAGATTTTTGCAGAATAATGAATGTAGAAATTATATTAATGCAATGAAGTACTTTGTAAAACAATCAATTTAGAAATATAAAAAAGTGGTTTGTTTATTTTAAGTTAGAAAATGCTCACTTTAGGGCGAAATATGAAAATACATAACAAAATAAATAAACAGCGGGGAAAAAATGTCTATCATACCAGAGTTTAAAGTAGGTTTATGGAATGCATGGATTTTTATGATTATCGTCTTATTGGCACTACCTTTCTTTATTTGTTTTGCCAATAAGAGGGTAATACCTTCCCAGGAGGAAGAATTTAAGAGCTTTTCAAAGGTTAATAAGACACTGTTCTGTTCTTCAAAGTATATCATTTTCATTGCTGCTCTCTATTCCATTTTCCTGCCATTAAAATTAGGAACTATATGGTTTTATGTGGGTGTTTCCATTGCACTGTTAGGATTGGTTGGCATGATTGTTGTGATGGCAAACTGGGCCAATTCACCGCCTAAAGAACCGATTAAAAAAGGATTTTATCGGTATTCAAGACATCCTATGTATTTGACCTATTTTTTTGTATTCCTGGGAATAAGTATCGCGACAGCTTCATGGCTCTTTATGTTGTTTTTACTCCTATTTACAGTGGGTACCGTAGCCTTTGTGGATTTCGAAGAGAAGGGATGCTTGGAGCAATATGGTAATGCCTACTATGAATATAGAGATAGGACTCCAAGGTGGTTCGGAATACCAAAGTCAAAAGTAAATAAAAGCTTTTAATAAAAATATATTTGAGAGTAGCTTTGTCTTTTAATTCTTAATAAGCATTAATTACTTCTTCTAACTTTTGACAAACTTTTTCAGTTTCATCGCTCATGCAAAAGTTGCGAAACTCGTCTACTCGCCTCCACCAAGTTTAATATTTTAGAACTCTTAAATCTTTACTAATAAAATTGTGAAATTTTATTTGAAGATTACCTAGAATAATGAAGAATTAACTTATTAATCTGATATTTTTATTGCAATATTTCCCATAAAAGTTCTGAACGCGTCCAATGGGGGGAGCCAGACATTTCAGCCCTTTGGCCTTTGCTGAAGGGCTTTTTTTGTTATATTTTTCTAATAGTACTAGTACAAAAAAATGTTTAAAAATTTTCTTGACAAAAGAAGTATCAAGAAAAAATTATAGTATAATATATTCAAGTAGATAAAAAATATATTATAGAAATTATGCTGATCATTTATTATTAATTAAGGAGGAATTGAAATGAACGCAAACAGAAAGACCGCAATAATTGTAGGAGTGTTATTTATATACGGGACGGTTGCGGGTATTCTAAGCGTCGTTTTTATAATGCCGATTCTAAATGCTTCGGATTATCTTGCGAAGGTTGCTGTAAACGGAAATCATATCATAATAGGCGCACTTCTTATATTAACAATGGGTTTTGCACTTGCTATGGTTCCAGTTATGATGTTTCCAATCTTCAAAAAACATAATGAGGTCTTAGCGCTTGGGTATGTTGTTTTTAGAGGAGCGCTTGAGACATTTACTTCTATTGTTATTGCCATAAGCTGGCTATTACTATTACCCATAAGTCAGGAATATGTAAAAGCAGGAGCTACTAATGCTTCCCATTTTCAAACCTTGGGCACTTTATTACAAGGAGCGGCTAATTTGCCTATACCTGTATTTGTTTTTAGCTTAGGTGCTCTGATATTCTATTCATTATTGTATCAGTCAAACCTCATTCCCAGATGGTTATCTGTTTGGGGGCTCATTGCAATTATAATGCATTTAGCAACAGGATTTTTAGTTATATTCGGATTGCAGACTGGGTTTGACACATCAAATTTTATTATGAATTTCCCAATCTTTTTGCAAGAAATGGTTATGGCAGTCTGGCTGATTGTTAAAGGATTCAACCCATCTGCAATCGCTGCCGGGTCTAAAACAAATATACAATAAAAAGGAAGAAACTATCAAATAATAAATTTTGAATATGAACAAAATGAAAGCAATTGTATGTACAAAATACGGACCACCGGAAGTGCTTCAGCTCAAAGAGGTAGAAAAACCTGCTCCGAAGGACAATGAAGTGCTAATAAAAATATATGCAACAACAGCATCAATAGTTGACCGGAGAATCCGTGGTTTAAATATTCCTTTTATCCCTAGTGTTCTACTTAATCTGATACGTTCAACACTAAATCTCATGAAACCAAGGATTCGAATACTAGGTAGGTTTCTGGCGGGAGAAATTGAATCTATAGGTAAAGATGTAAAACTATTTAAGAAAGGTGATCGGGTTTATGCACGTACTGGATCACAATTTGGAGCTTATGCCGAGTATATATGCCTGCTGGAAAATGGTTTTATTGCATTAAAACCATCCAATGTAACTTATGAAGAAGCCGTTTCTATTCCTTTTGGAGGTGCTTGTGCTTTATATTTTCTTAAAAAAGGTGAGATCCGAAAAGGACAAAAAGTTCTTATATATGGAGCTTCCGGAGCGGTAGGATCTTCTGCAGTTCAGATTGCCAAGTACTTTGGAGCGGAAGTTACCGGGGTTTGTAGCACCACAAATTTAGAATTAGTGAAATCTCTTGGAGCTGATAAAGTAATAGATTACACTAAGGAAGATTTTACAACTAACAACGAGCTGTATGATATCGTCTTTGATGCTGTAGGTAAAATCTCATACTCTAATAGTAAGAAAGTACTTAAACCAAACGGAAAGTATATTTCAGTTTTTACATCCGGGAAAGCAGAAATACTTACTAATGATTTAGTTTTTCTTAAGCAGCTAGTTGAAGGGGGAAAGATAAAACCGGTAATTGACAGAATATACCCGTTAGAAAAAATGGCTGAAGCTCATAGGTATGCAGATCAAGGACACGTAAAAGGAAATGTAGTCATAAAAATTAATTATAAAAATAATTTTAATAATAAATAAAAAAGGAAATATCAAATGAACGTAAACAGCAAGACCGTCGTAAGGAAAGATAGGAAAGTAATTCTTTCAACATTATGGATTTTTGCACTGTTGAACTATATTTATGCGGATATTTTTACATTATTTTTTAATACTGAAGCACAAACGGAAACAATGACCGCAGGGGCTGTGGTGGGCTTCGCATTCTTAATGGAGACGGCAATTGCTATGGTTCTCCTGTCCCGGATATTGAAGTATGAAGCAAACCGCTGGGCAAACATTGTCGCAGGTGTAATACATACTGCACTTGTTAGTTGGTCATTATCTGTTGGAACGTCGCCAGCTTTTTATATATTTTTTGCAGCGATAGAAATTCTTTGTACGCTGTTCATTGTTTGGTATGCCTGGAATTGGAAACCAGTAGTTGAACCTATTTGAGCACAGTAAAAAAAAGGAGATAAAAAATGAATTCAATCAATAAGACCGCAAGAATGGCAGGGTTCCTGTATCTCATTTGTATAGTAGTCGAGATTTTGACAGATGTGTTTGGTCGTTCCCCACTGATCGTAATGGGAGATGCCGCAGCAACAGCCAGTAGTATTGTCGCTCATGAATGGCAATTTCGGATCGGTTTTGTGGGTGATCTGCTCGCTGGTGTGCTTTTCTTTTTGGCGGCATGGGCTTTATACGCGTTATTGAAACCGGTCAATAAGAATCTCGCTTTGCTCTTCCTGTTATTGAATCTAGGCGGTGTTGCTGTACGGTTTGCTATTGACCTTAATTATGTTGCTGCTCTACTGCTCTCGAGTGGCGCTGATTCCTTGAAAGTATTCCAAGCCGATCAACTGCAAGCCCTGGCAATGGCATTTCTCTATTTACAAAAAAATGGGTATTGGGCCTCCCAGATCTTTTTTGCAGTCTGGCTCTTTCCACTTGGTTATTTGGTTTTCAAGTCGGGCTTTCTTCCTAGAATTTTGGGTATCGTGTTGATGATTCATTGTGTTTCCTGGCTGATAACTTCTCTTCTGTTTTTCCTTTATTTTCCGGGTTATACAGCCATAACTTACATCAGTTTCCCGCTGGGTTTTATTGCGGAATTTGGGCTTACGCTGTGGCTCTTGATCAAGGGCGTGAATGTCAAACAGTGGGAAAACATGCGCTTAAATCAACCTGATCACGCCGCATAAAAGGAAATAGCAAAATGCTCAAAACAGGTTCGAAAATTCTCTCAATATGGAGTGGTATCAATTTCCTCCTCGCGGCTTTAATATTAACCAGTGTCGTCATCTTCAACGCAAATTCTCCGCTTCTGGTAATGGTATTTGAAAAACATGAAATTGCCAGCCTGGATACCAGAGTCATTGCCTCTCTCAATACTTTGACCATCCTGTACAACTCTTGCTCGATGGTCCTCTCCGTGCTGGTGTGGTTGATCATTCGGAAAAACCTGAACACCGGCCAAAAATGGGCCTTTTGGGCGTTGCTGTTCGTGATAGGCTTTGTTGAGGTGATGGCCTTTATCGCATCTGCAGAGGTTGGACACGTGCGCTGGCAGGTTAACGTTATTTTGAGCATTCTATACGTTGTAGGCATTGGAGTGACCGGCTTTGCCATCTTGAAGCCGCAAAAGTATGGCAGGGGACGGTTCTCTATTTGACAGCTTTTCTCTTATATTCATTTTTTTATAATTTCAATTAACCTATTAAGAATTTCATTGAACTTTTTATCTTTTAGGCTGGCAGCTTTATAAAGAATAATATGTATATCTGCAGTAAAAATACGGTTTGGTCTGACATTGCTTACCTGTTTTAATTCTCCTGTTTTAAAATCTTTATCTTCAATTTGAATGGCATAATTATCTTTAACATTCTGGCTGGTTATCGACAGAGAATAATATCATCTCCATTTAATACAGAAATAATTAGGGCAGGGCGCCTTTTGTTCTGGGAAGGTCAGAAAACGGGAAGGGAATGATTACAATATCTCCTTTTACAAATTTTGCCATGCTTCATCTTCTTCCGGCTTTAGCCAATCCTTTGCAAGGGAAGTTTCACTTGTAATTGTTATATTCATTTTTTCTTTTACATTTTTTGTCTTTAAAAATCTGATAAAATCCAAAACCTCATCAAGGTATGGTTCAGGGATTTGTTCGATCTCTTTTAAAAGTATATCTTTTTTACTCATAGTTAACCTTCTATCTAATTTATTTAAATTATAACACATATTGGTTATAAGAAAAGTTCAATGGAAAAATTCGGGGTCAAGTTATTCGGGGGTAGATTTTGAATTATCAGTTTTTTCTATTCACAACTCATTTTACCATCTTTCAACTGCTTCTTAATCCTCCTGATCCACTTCATTGATTCCTGCCTGGGCAGGGCGGTTGCTCCCATTTTCCGGTAATATCTTCTCCTGGCTATTTGTTCTTTCCTGTTTATCTCATCAATTTCAGTTGCGGTGATTTCATCAGCAGGGTTATGAGCTTCTTCTTTGTTTATATAGTCATTTCTTAATACAGATAACAGATATGCTTCGGGATGATGAAGGTCAGATTTTTTTCTTAATAGATACAGCTTTCTTCTGATAACTGATTCAGGGTAGGATGATAAGAGTAAGTCTCTATAAGGTAAGAGCAAAAAGAAGAGGGAAATACAAAAGGATGAAAAATAATTTTTGGGAATAAGTGAAATTGGTAGCTAGTAGTTGAGGGATTTGTTTTATTCATCCTGGTATTATTCGTGTTACCTGAGGCAAGTAAGTATCTATTACTTTCCAGATAGAGGGAATGGTTGTTAAACTAAATATATTCCTATTTAACAAAATTAATTTTTTTCTATGAATTTATATTAAAATTAACTATAATATCTGATAATAAGGAATGTTTCAGTAAAGGAAAAAAGTGGAATAAATATGAGTAAAGTAGAAATTTATTATTTCTCCGGGACTGGTAATTCATTACATGTAGCCCAGGAAATTCAAAAGCGTATTCCTGATACTACTCTTATACCATTACTGAGTCTTTTAAATGAAGAAACTATCGAAATGAAAGCAGATATGATAGGTCTTGTATTTCCGATCTACCTTAGCTCAACCCCTATTCCGGTAAGGGAATTTATCAGGAAAATAAAATTTAAACCCGGGCAGTTTCTTTTTGCTGTAACTACCAATTGTGGTTACCCTGGGAAAGTGGAACTATACCTGGAAAAGCTGCTTGCAAAAAGAGGCAAGGAATTAGATTTTTATTATACTTTAAAAATGGCATCCAATACCCCTAAAGGATTGCAGCCATCTTTAATGATTGCCCAGAATTGGGCGAGTACTATAACAGAAAAGAACATTTCAGCTCTGGAAGAAAATGTGCAAAAAGACCTGGATATAATCGTTAAGGCAATCACCAATAAAGAAAAGAATGCTGGCAAGAACAGCCTGGCTTCCACAAATGCTTTAGCAAGAATTATTAATAAATACTTACAATTGCCCTTGCAATGGTATATTGAACGTATTAATGCAAAAATAGGATTTTATTCTGATTTCACATGTACAGGTTGCGGATTATGTGAAAGTGTATGTCCATCTAAAAAAATTAAAATGAATAATGGTAAACCGCTATGGCAATATGATGTTAGATGTTACTACTGTTACGCCTGTTTTAACTTTTGTCCCGAACAGGCCATTCTGGTTAAAAATTACACTCACAAAGATGGGAGATATTACTATCCGGGAATTACTGCAAAGGATATCGCAAAACAAAAGAACCAAGAAAAGTAAAAGATTTGGAGGTCTATAATTGAAAAATAACACTCTAGATCACTTAAGAAATAATACAGTCTGACGGTTCTCTGTTTGACACCTTTTCTCTGATATGATAATTTTTATAAATTTTCTTATCCCAATAGGGGTTCATTATGCCCAGGGTAGCCCGTATCAAAAGCAGTTCCGGAATTTACCACATTATAACCAGAGGCATCAATCAACAAAACATCTTTTCCTGTGAAGATGACTATGAAAGATTTCTCAATACCCTCAGCAGATACTATATAAAGAGTACCTGTGAAATCTATGCATACTACTTATTCGGTAATCATATAAAAGAATCAAGGGTTTAAGTTGGAAGCTGAAGATCAATATTCCTAGATAATAATATAAGTACGGGACCTCAAATATTAACGCTTGACATTATTAACGTGATATGTTATTAATAATTATGATTAAGTCATTCAAATGCAAAGAAACCAAAAAGATATATTATCGAGAATATTCTATTAAATTTCCTGACAATATACAAAGAAATGCAATGAAAAAATTATGGATGATTGATGCAGCTCCAGATATGCAGGCCTTGAGAGTACCGCCTTCAAACCATCTGGAGATTTTAAAAGGAAAATGAAAAGGGCAATACAGTATACATATAAACCAACAGTGGAGAATCTGTTTTAGATGGAAAGATCAAGATGCTTACGATGTTGAAATTATCGATTATCATAGGGGGTGATTAATAATGATAAATAATAAGAAAATAGAGCCTATACATCCTGGGATAATATTAAAAGAAGAATTTTTGGATGCTTTAAATATATCACAATACAGGTTAGCCAAAGATATCAATGTGCCACCACGGCGTATTAACGAAATTGTCCATGGGAAAAGGTCAATTAGCGCAGATACTGCTTTGAGACTGGGACGTTATTTTAAAATATCTCCCAAGTTCTGGCTTAATCTGCAGGCACATTACGATTTGGAAATTCAAACTGATAAACTTGGAAATGCACTTGATTCAGAAGTGAAAATTTGTTTGAAAGTTGGATAAAAGATACACAAAAAGAAAGAGAAAAGGGATAATGGAGTCTATAGTTGAAAAATAACACCCCAGCTAACTTGATAATAGAATAATCTGATCAACCAGGAATAGCCAAATCACCCAATTTATGCCAGAATAATAACATGTAGAAAAAGGGAGAATTCGTTTTTCGAAGAGGAAATTGTCTTGCTTAATATTAATAAACGGCAAAATATAAATGAAGTCATTGGCTCCTGGAGTGGAGGCAAAGACAGCTGCTTGGCCTGCTATAAGGCAATAAAAATGGGTTACCAGATAAATTTTCTTTTAAATTTAATTTCCAAAAAATACCAAAGATGTTGTTTTCATGGTATTCAGAAAGAGCTCATTGATTTACAAGCTCATCTGATTGGTATTCCCTTATTCCAAAAAGAGATCAGTGATGATATGGAGCTTTATGAAAAGGAATTCAAAGAGGCAGTAACATACTTAAAAACAAGGGGGGCCAAAGGCATGGTTTTTGGAGACATCTATTTAACAGAGCATAAAAACTGGGTGGATAGAGTTTGCCAGGAATTAGAGATAAAAGCACTAGAACCTCTGTGGCAAAAAACTCCAGATGAAGTTATTGAAGAATTCATCAGTTCAGGTTTTAAAGCAGTGGTTGTTAGTGCTAAGGTAGAATTGTTTGGTAAAGATATTATCGGTCGAGAAGTAGATCGAGAACTTGTAGAAGAGCTTAAAAAAAGAGATATTTGTTCTTGCGGTGAAAATGGTGAATTTCACACCTTTGTTATTGGCGGTCCTATTTTTAAAAGAGGAGAAATAGCAATAACAAAAAGCCGGGTGATTCTAAGAGAAGGCTTCTGGCCGCACTGGTTTTTGGACATTCAAGATTATCAGACAATTCCTCAGGATAAATCTAATCTAAAGGGTCAGGTCTTGCAATAGCACATTTTACTCCACCTCACACATCAGCTTCCCATCCCTCAATTGCTTCCTAATCCTCCTAATCCACTTCAAGGACTCCTTCCTGGGAAGGGATTTTTTCTCAATATCCTGGTAGTATCTCCTACGGACTATCCATTCTTTCTGGTTTATCTCTTCAAGCAGTTCTGCGTTAATTTCTTCTTAGTCTTCACAATAATCCAGAGAGTCATTTCTTAAAACCGACAACAGGTAGGCTCCCAGAGAATGAGTCTTCTTTTTCCCCTGTAGGACGCAGAGCTTCATTATTTCTTATTGTCCAGTAGGGGATTTTAATAAAGGAGACTTTCGAATCCAATTATTCAGATTGATTAAAGAAGATGAATGACCTGTTTTGGTATTTTCTATTATATGACTTATTAGTTTTTACTTAATAAAACTAATTTGTTTGTAAGATATAAAAATATAGTTTGAAGTACGTATATCAATATGCTATTATTTAAATACAATATATTTCATCTAGAGAAATATTATATTCAGAAATTTCATATAATGGTATTGGATTAGTATACGATGTTTATACCATACAAAAAAAGATTTTTTTATTCAATATTTAATTTAAGGCTAACAGTAAATTATCTTTTACAGAAATATACAGATATTTAAAAATTAAACTACAGTATGTCAACATCATAGATCTATTTTTTGGTTTTCTCAAATTGGTTTCTCAGTGCCTTCACATTTCGATTAAAAAGGAAAAATATTACCAGAATTCTATGTAATAGAGAAAAGGGGAGTTTATTCATACCCATTGTTTAATTCAAAATATTCACAATATTATGACCACTGAAAATAAATTATTAGAAAAGATATTCAAGATTATAGATTAGCAGTTATTTCTTTGATCATACTGAACATGAAAAACATAGCTATTTAATGCATTTTATACACTAATGGCATTTGCCAGTATTATCTGATATGAAATGGATTAATGAATAATGAAGTGTTAGAAATTATATCAATCTTTTTCAAAATAAAATTGGTAAGGTAAAAAGATAAACTCTACATTATGAATAAGAAAGGCAAAAAAGATATTTAAATTAAAAGGCGTTGTTCCTCCCATGATTACCCCCTTTACGAAAGAAGGGGATGTTGATACTGAAAGTTTAGAAAAGCTAGTTAATTTTTTTGAAGGATAAAGTTAATTGATTGTATATTTACGGTTCCTATGGTAGTGGCCCTTTAATGTCAGTGGAAGAAAGAAAAAAAACAGCTGAAGTCATCGTAGAAGTTGTTGCTGGTAAAATCTCCGTTGTTGCTCATACCGGTACTACCAATATCCGTGATACGGTGGATTTAAATTGCCATGCTGAGAAGATAGGTTGTGATGCGGCCGCCGCTGTTGGCCCTTACTATTTTCAGCATAATGAAGATAGCCTCCTGGAATTTTACAGTTCGA
>Ga0209164_1003673_pt1 | contig 14351 bp, 8 predicted proteins | sample MTBNYHSulfiMetaG_FD_187458 | JGI IMG/M metagenome (GOLD analysis project Ga0209164, IMG submission 187458) | Enrichment culture microbial communities from rom New York Harbor, USA that are MTBE-degrading - MTBE-NYH (New York Harbor Sulfidogenic)... | ecosystem: Environmental > Aquatic > Marine >...
AGGTCGAGGGAAAGACCATGGCCGTGAAGATCTCGATAAAACCCAGGAGAAACCCGGCCAGAGCGGCACCCAGTATCGATCCCCGGCCGCCGAGGATCGCGGCCACGAAAGACTTCCAGCCGAGCAGGATACCCATGAACGGGTCGAGCACCGGGTAGGCCATGCCGTATAAGATCCCGCCGGCAGCGGCCAGGGCCGAGCCGATGGCAAAGGTCATCGGTGCGATAACATTGAGCGAAACCCCCATCAGCGGCACCACCTGAAAGTCGTATGACATGGCGCGCATGGCCATCCCCCAGCGGGTCTTGTGGATGAACTGGTGCAGAGCGATCATCAACAGCAGGGCCACCCCCACGATCAGGATCTTCTTGTTGGTGAAGAAAACCCCGCCGACATCATAGGTGACGGTCTTGATGATCGAGGGGAAGTTATAGCGTTGCGTGCCGAGAATGGCCAGGTTGCCATATTCGAGCATGATGCCGATCATCAGGCCGGTGATGGCCGCCGAGGCCCGCGGCGCCTCGCGCAGGGGACGATATCCGACGCGCTCGACCACCACGCCTAAAATCGAGGTGAGAAACATGGCGATGATGATGGTGAGCACCAGCAGCAGCCACCCGGGCATGGACCAGCTCAAGGCGGTGGCCAGCGCCACCAGGGCCGTGGCCACGCCGAAACCGATATAGGTCCCGGTCATGAAGATATCGCCGTGGGTGAAGTTGAACAGCATCAGGATGCTGTACACCATGGAATAGCCCAGGGCGATCAGGGCATAGAAGCTGCCCCACTGCAGCGCATTGATCACATTTTGAAGAAAGAAAGCCATTGGCGCTCCCGGTTCCACCTCCCTGCAACAGTCCTTGACGAGATTTCGGGCGGGGATAAACCCCGCCCCTACACCCTTGTTGTCAATTTAAAGCCCAATACCACTTACTTGAGGGGGCACTACGGGCGGGGGTAAACCCCGCCCCTACACATCCGTAAAAAGTATACCGATCGTTTTTGACTTCCGACCTCGTAGGGGCGGGGTTTATCCCCGCCCCCCACATCCGCAGATAATACACAGGCCTTTTTTGACTCCCGGTCTTGTAGGGGCGGGGTTTATCCCCGCCCCAATCTTCCCACCAAACAACCGGGCTGAAACCCGCCAGCCTGTTCTGTCCCCCGAAGGTCGCCGCCGATCCGTACTATCAAATCGACAGCATACCTTCACTTTAAACTTAAAACTTTACACTTCAAACTTATTTTCCGGCGCAGCCCGAACTAAGGACACACCTGCTTGTAGAACTCGTATTCTCCCTGATCGCTGATGCGCACGATCACCGCGCATTTGATCGGGTCACCCTCTTCGGTGAAGGTCATGTTGCCGGTGATGCCCGCAAAGTCTTTGATCTTGGCGAGTTGATCGCGCACGGCAACGCGATCCTTCTTGATGTCGCCGGTCAGTCCGCCGGTGTTCTCGATGGCCTGCTGGGCCAGGCGAATGGCATCCCACGTCAAGGCCGCCACATCGTCGGGCACGTAGCCATGCTTTTGCTGATAGCGGTCGATGAATTCCTTGGTCGCGCCCTGGGCTCCGGCCGCAGCGTAATGGGAGCTGAAGAAGAGGCCGTAGCAATCTTCGCCGCACAGGCTGACGGTCTCGGCCGAACCCCAGCTGTCGGAGCCGATGATCGGGTTGTTGAACCCAAGTTCATGGGCCTGCTTCACGATCAGGGCCACTTCGTTGTAGTACTGCGGAGTGAAGAGAAACTCGGCGCCGCTGTCCTTGATCTTGGTCAGCTGGGAGCTGAAGTCGGTGTCTTTGGTGGTAAAACTCTCGTAGGCCACCACCGAATCCGGACCGTTGATCTCTTCCCAGGCCATTTTGAAGAACTCGGCCAGCCCCTTGGGATAATCGCTGGCCACGTCATATAACACCGCCGCCTTGGTGTACCCGAACTCTTCCTTGACGAATTTGGCCGCCACCGGCCCCTGGAACGGATCGAGGAAGCAGGCGCGGAACACGAAGGGGCGATCCTTGGTGGTATCGGGGTTGGTGGACCAAGGGCTGATCATGGGCGTCTGGTAGTCGTTGGCCACACCGCCGGCCGGGACCGCCTGCTTGGAGGATTGCGGGCCGATGATCACCATCACGCCGTCTTCGGTAATCATTTTGGTATTGGCCTTGACCGCGGATTCGGCCTTGGACTCGTTGTCCTCGATGACCAGGGCCACCGGGTACTTCTTGTCGCCCACCTGCAGGCCGCCGGCCTTTTCGATGTCTTCGAGCCACATCTGGGCCGCATACTTACTGCCCTCGCCCACCTTGGGAATGTCGCCAGTGATGGGGGCGTTGATGCCGATTTTGATGATGGTTTCGCGCTTCTTGCCGCAGGCGATGAAAACCATCACGAGCATGACCGATAGAACCAGAACCAGGGCTGTCGATATTTTACGCATAACCTCCTCCTTCTCTTTGCACCTACGGTGAGATGAACGACATTTCCCGGATGGGTGCCTGATGGCAGGGAAATGATTCGGGGACTGATAGCATAGGGCGGACGATGGTTTCAATGTTTAAAGTCACAGCACCTTGACCCACAGCATATTGGTCGTTCCCGTCTCCCATATCGGACGCCCGGCCGTGATCACCAGCTTGTCTCCCTTGTGCAGGTACCCCTTCTCCAGCGCGGCCGTGGCGGCCTGCTCGACCATGGCGTCGGTATCCTCGATGTTATCTAGATATGCAGGAATGCAGCCCCAGAAGAGCGCCAGGCGGCGCACGGCGTTCGCGTCCGGAGAAAGCGCCACGATGGGTTGTGCGGGCCGGTAGCGGGCGATCTGGGCCGCCGTGGAACCGCTGCGGGTGGTGGCGGCGATGGCGGCCGCATTCAGGTTTTTGGCCAGCGTGCAGGCGGCCAGGGCCACCGATCCGGCGATGTCGATCTTGGACGGCGTCGTGCGCAGGTAATAGGCATGGGGATAGTTCTGTTCGGCGCTGCTTGCGATCAAGGCCATGTAGCGCACGGCCTCGACCGGGTGCTGCCCGCTGGCCGTCTCCTCGGAGAGCATTACGGCATCGGCGCCGTCCAGGACGCCATTGGCCACGTCGGCCGCTTCGGCCCGGGTGGGACGCGGGGCGTCGACCATGGAGCGCAGCATCTGGGTGGCGATGATCACCGGCTTTCCCAGATTGTTGGCCTTGCGCACCAGCTGTTTCTGGATCGTGGGAACATTTTCAAGGGGGATTTCGACCCCCAGGTCGCCGCGGGCCACCATGATGCCGTCGGCAGCGGCCAGTATGGCGTCGGCATTGGTGACGGCTTCGTGCTTTTCGATCTTGGCGATCACCGGGGTCTGTTTGTTGTGCTGATGGATGATCCTTTTGATGGCATGCACGTCCCCGGCAGTGCGCACGAACGAAAGGGCCACGTAGTCCACGTCGTTTTCGAGCCCGAAAATCAGGTCCCGGCGGTCCTTTTCCGTCAGGGCGGGGATGGAGAGCGTGCTGGTGGGCAAGTTGATCCCTTTATGGGAGGTGAGCAGCCCGCCGGTGATCACCCGGCACAGGATCTCCGAGGTCGATGTGCGTTCGACGCTCAGTTCCATGAGACCATCGGCCAACAGGATCCTGTCACCGACCTTCACCTGTGACGGCAGGTCTCCATAGCTCACGGGCACATGCAGCGGCTGCTGCGGCGCCTTATCGTTGGTCAGGGTGATCGTCTCGCCGGGGGCCAGCTGAATGCCGGCCTCGGGCAGTTCGCCCACCCTGATCTTGGGCCCGCACAAATCCTGCAGGATCGCGATGGGACGTCCGGCCTTGATGGATGCCGTGCGCAGATCGCGGATAATCCGCCCGTGGTCCTCATGGGTCCCATGGGAAAAATTGAGGCGCGCCACGCTCATCCCTTTTTCCAGGAGCGCCTCCAGAATCTGCGGCGAGCGGCTCGCCGGCCCGATGGTGCAGACGATTTTGGTTTTGGGTAGGGTCATACGGTCAGGTTCCTCCTGTTCGGTGGCAAACCGCCATCACCAGGTGCTTGACGACCAGCACCGGGTCCTGGCCCGAGGATTTGAGACGGACATCGGCCTCGCCCAGCTGCGCCAAGGCGGCGATCAGTTCTTCCTGGGAAAAATTTTCGGATTTGAGCAGCGTTTGGAAGACAGGATACGCGCTACCGCTACCGGATGCAAGGGCCAGATCGGCAAAGGCCTTTTTGGACTTTTTATCGGCGCCCTGCCGTGGGCTCTCGGATTCGGCCGGCTCCCATTGGGCCCGTTCCGATGCGATGTGGGCATCGTAATGCTGGATGGCCGGAAGGACGCTGCTTTGGAATTGCGGGAAGGGCAACCCCTTTTGCCAATCGCGGCCGTAGGTACTTCGGGCAAAATTTTTGGCGACCAACAGCTTGCGCATCTGGTTGGCCAGGGCCGACAAAACCTGAAGCGGGTGAAAGTCGTTGGCCAGCAGGGTATTGAGATAAAAAAGGGCGGATTGGAGATTGCGTTCGGCCACCGCATTGGTCAATTCGTAAATCGGGTCGCTCTTGGAGCGTTTCAGGACGCTGTCGATATCCTCACGGGTGATTTCCGAACGCGGGCCGCTGTAGTCGATCAGTTTTTCGATGTTGTTTCGAAAGGTGGCCGGATCGAATCCGGTGAGCTGGACCACCTGTGCCAGCAGGCCGGGATTCATTTTTTTACCGGCGCCGCGCAGGGCGCGATCCGCGATCTCCCTGAGTACGGTTTCCTGGACCGCCTTATCGGCTTTGCGCTCGCCCAGCGGCACATGGCAGTCGACGACGAGCCCCTGGCCGGCGACACATTTATAAAATTTACGGTTCTTGGGTACTTTCGTGCCGGCGGTGATCATCAAATAATGGTTGGGTGGGAATCCCTTTACGATGGCGTCGACCAGGTTCTGAACATCGTCGGATGCAGTCGAAAGCGACCACCCCTGCGCCTGGATGTGGTCGATCAACCGGCGAACACCCCCTTCGCCCAAGGTCTCGTGGAACGGCTGCAACTCCGCCGGCAGTTGACGATAGCCGCCGGCGATTGGCTCGAACCCCACTTCCACACAGAGGCTGAAAAACAGTTTGGCCGCCCGTGGGATGTTGTCGGCCTCGTAAGCCTGCTGGGTCTGTTCGAGCAGTCGTTGATGGCGGCCGGCAGTGTCGAAAAGCCTGGCCTCTTTGAACCAGAAAACCTTGGGACCCGCGACCAGGGCATAGGTGTTGAGGCGTTCGATCAGATCGGAAATATTTTCGGTAAGGCCGTCGATGACATCGCAGCTCAAATCCCGGACGCCGGGATCGGCGCCGAGCAGATGGTCGAGCAGCGCTCCCGCCGACTGGGCAACCAGTTCAGGTTCGCCATGAATCAGGCACACCCGCGGCGTTTTGGACACAGCCGTCTTTTGCAGGTAGGCGCCGATCTGGTTGTAGACGATTTCGGTCATGGCGTGGTGCGGACGCCGTTCATAGCGGCACTTTTTTGGTGACCAGATGGAGCAGGAAAATGATCACCCCAACGGTCACGGCGCTGTCGGCCACGTTGAATGTGGGCCAGTGCAGATAACCCACGTACACGTCGAGGAAGTCGACCACCTCACCGAACCGCAGGCGGTCGATGAGATTGCCGATGGCGCCGCCGAAGATCAGTGCCAGCGCGAATCCGAAAAAGGGCCGCGATCTGGGGGTCTGATGGTACAAGTAGAGAATCATGCCCAGGGCGAACACCGCGGCCAGCAAGAACAGCCAATGGCGCAGGGGCGAGTCGTTCTGGGCCAGGAAACCGAATGCGCCGCCGGGGTTTCGCACGTGGGTGAGGCTGAAAAAACCGGGTATGACGGCGACCGAATCGTGCAATGGCAGGTGGCGCAGCACCAGCATCTTGGTGACTTGATCCAGAATGACCACGCCAATGGCGAACATCGTGAAACGCAGGTATTTGAAGAACACCTGGTTGCCATTGCCTGCCGGTAAAGGGTCGGCTGTCATGAGGCCTTTTCCATGGCCTTCAGGTGGCCGTAACAGCGATCGCAAATCGACGGGTGATCAGCCCTGCCGCCCACGGATGGGTCGTGCACCCAGCAGCGCTCGCATTTTTGTGCGGCCGCCGCGGTCACCTTTACGGTGACGCCCGGTGTCTCCGGATTACGGTAACCGTCCTCGAGCTCGCCGAGCTGCATGTCGGCCTTGGAGACGATCAGGATGGAACGCAGCTCTTCCTGGTAGGGAAGCAGCTGTTTGTAGATCGCTTCGCTCAATCCCAGCGTGACTTCCGCGGCCAGGGAGTGGCCGATGCGTTTGTCGGCGCGCGCCTCTTCCAGGGCCTTGGTCACCTCGGCGCGCACCAGTTTGATGGCCTGCCACTGTTCGGCCAGCTGGTCGTCACGCAGCCCGTCGTCGGTTTGGGGCATATCGGTCAGATGGATGCTCGCGGCGCGCTCGGCTGCGCCGGGCAGGTAGCGCCAGATCTCCTCGGCCGTAAAGACCATGATCGGCGCCATGAGCCGCGCCAGGTTGTCGGCGATCCGGTACAGGGCCGTCTGGGCGCTGCGACGTTCCAGCGATTCGGGCGGCGAGGTGTAAAGCCGGTCCTTGAGAATATCGAGGTAGAAGGCCGACAGGTCCAGCGTGCAGTAATTGTAGAGGCTGTGGTAGATGACGTGGAATTCAAAGGCATCGTAAGCCTTGCGGCAACGGTCGGTGAGCGTCTGCAGGCTGTGCAGCGCATAGCGGTCGATGGGCAGCATCTGCCCGGCCGGTACGCTGTGCGCGGCCGGATCGAAATCGCTCAGGTTGCCGAGCAGGAATCGACTGGTGTTGCGAATGCGGCGGTAGGCGTCGGTCAATTGCTTGAGGATCTTGTCGGAGATGCGGATGTCATCCCGGTAATCCGAAGCCGATACCCACAGGCGCAGGATCTCGGCGCCATACTTGTCGATCACCTCCTTGGGCGCCACGACGTTGCCCAGGGATTTGGACTGCTTCTTACCCTCGGCGTCGACCACGAAGCCGTGGGTGAGCACGGCCTTGTACGGGGCCGCGTGGCGCGTGCCGATGGCGGTGAGCAGCGAGCTGTGAAACCAGCCGCGGTGCTGGTCCGAGCCTTCCAGGTAGAGATCGGCCGGCCAGCGCAGGTTCTCGCGCGCCTCGAGCACGGCCACGTGGCTCACGCCGGAATCGAACCAGACGTCCAGAATATCGGTCTCCCGCTCGAAGCTGTCGCCGCCACACTGGCTGCAGGTGGTGCCGGGGGGCAGCAATCCATCGGCCCCGGGCCCGAACCAGGCATCGGCGCCGTGGGCCACGAAGAGGTCGTGAATCTTCTCCATCAGTTCATCTGTCATATGGGTGGCGCCGCAGCGGGAGCAGTAGAATACCGTGATGGGCACCCCCCAGGCGCGCTGGCGCGACACGCACCAGTCCGGCCGGTTCTCGATCATACCGTAGATGCGCTCCCGGCCCCAGTGGGGAATCCATTTGACCTGATCGATGGCTTTCAGGGCCGCCTTGCGCAGTCCGGTCTTGTCCATGGAGATGAACCATTGGGGCGTAGCCCGGAAGATCACCGGCCGCTTGCAGCGCCAGCAGTGGGGATAGGAGTGGGTGATCTTCTCCTTGGCCAGCAACGCCCCGTTCTCCTGGAGCGCGGCGGTGATCGTCTCGTTGGCTTTGAAAACGAATTGACCGGCAAAGCGGCCGACCTCGTCGGTGAAAAGCCCCCGGTCGTCGACCGGTGAATAGGCATCCAGGTCGTATTTCAGTCCCACTTCGTAGTCTTCGCGGCCGTGGCCCGGAGCGGTATGCACGCATCCGGTGCCGGTGTCCAGGGTGACATGGTCGCCGAGCACGATGATCGATTCGCGATCGTAGAGCGGGTGCCGGCAGCGCTTTTTCTCCAAAAGAGCCGGCGGCAGCTCTCCAAGAACGCGGTAATCATCGATGCCGAAAGCGGCCATGCAGGGCGCGACGCGCTCCCGGGCGAGGATCAGCACCTCGCCGCCACCGATCTCCACGGCGGCGTAGTCGAACTCGGGATGCAGAGCGATGGCCAGGTTGGCCGGCAGGGTCCACGGAGTAGTGGTCCAGATCACGACCGACACCTTCCGCCCGGCCAGCTCCGGCAGATGCGCCGACAGGTCGTCGAGCAGTTCGAATTTCACGTAGATCGAAGGCGAAGTCTCGTCCTTGTACTCGATTTCGGCTTCGGCCAGGGCGGTCTGGCAGCTGCAGCACCAGTAGATCGGCTTTTTGCTCCGGAACAGGCCGCCGTTCAAGGCGAATTTGCAGCACTCCTTGGCAATGACGGCCTCGTAGGGGTAGTTCATGGTGAGATAGGGATCTTCCCAATCCCCCTGCACCCCGAGGCGCTTGAACTCGCTGCGTTGGATGTCGATGAATTTTTCCGCATAGGCGCGGCAGTGGCGCCTAATCTCGGACTGGCTCATCTCCTGTTTACGCGGCCCCAGCTCTTTTTCCACGTTGTGCTCGATGGGCAGGCCGTGGCAATCCCAGCCGGGTACGTAGACGGCGTCAAACCCGCACATCTGGCGGGAACGGACGATGAAATCCTTGAGGATCTTGTTCAAGGCCGTACCGATGTGAATGTGACCGTTGGCGTAGGGCGGGCCGTCGTGGAGGATGAACGGCGACCGGCCGGCCGAAGCGTTGCGTGTCACGGCATAGAGCTTTTGGGTTTCCCATTGCTTGAGCTGTTCCGGCTCGCGTTGCGAAAGATTCGCCTTCATGGGAAACGCGGTGTCCGGCAAATTGAGGGTCTGCTTGTAGTCCATTCCATCCTCCAAGGTGCGTGGTAATAAACTGGCATTTTTAATGTCAATCAATGCCTATGTCAAGGAAGGAGATTGTCGGGAAATGCTGGCGCGCCGGCCGGTGCGGACGGACATTTAGTGAGGGATGGGACTGGAGGATACAATGGGCGGGGATAAACCCCGCCCCTACGAGGCCTCGTCAATTAGCAACCGCCTGAGCATGGCCCCGGGCAACCACATCGCAATATGTCCCCGGGCCATCACATCGAAACATGGTCCCGGGCAGCCGCACCGAAACATGGCCCCGGGCCATCACATCGAAACATGGTCCCGGGCAACCGCACCGAAACATGGCCCCCAATTGTGTAGGGGCGGGCTTTACGCCCGCCCGGGAGTTGGGTTTCGACAAAATCGGTGACATCTGACGTTTTTGAAACCGGGGGTGGCGGATGATCGACCATCCGCCACCCATGATTTCCAGTTACAGCCCCCTCGCTACCGCCAAATACCCGCGAATATGAGGAGCTTGGCCGATTGCTGGTTTCCGGCGGCGTCGTAGGCCGTCACGGTGATGGTGTTGAACCAGCGGCTCAGCTTGATCTCGGGGATTTCCCACGCCGTTGTGCCGATGGCCTGGCCGCTGCCGCCGCGATCATTTTCCCAGACCACGCGCACGACCTGTCGGTTATCCGAAGCCACGCCTTTCAAGGCGATCTTGGAGGTCCGCATCATATAAAAAGACGCATTGGGAGATGTGATGGCAACCTCCGGCGCGGTCGTATCGAGGACCGGTGCCGCCGCGTGGACCAGGACCTGGCAGCGATCCACGCCTTGCAGACCGCCGCTGTCCTTCACCGTCAACTCGAACTCAAGGGAGGTGTCAATGGTAACCACCGGGGCCATGAAGCGGGTAACGGCCGAGGTCGTGTTTTCCAGGGTCACCGAGGTGCCGGAGACTTGGCGCCAGCGATAGGTGCCGATGCCATCGTCGCCGTCCCAGGAGGCCGATCCGTCGAGGGTTACCGCAATTCCGTCCGTGACTTCCTGGTCTTCACCGGCATCGGCCACCGGCGGCACGTTTTGCCAGGTCACGTTGACGAGGCAATCGTCCTGACGCTGCAATCCGCTGTAATCGATGACGGTCAACTGGAAGATCAACGATGCACCCTCCGGTCCGACATCCGGTGCCTTAAAAGTGGGGCTGGCGGCCTGGGCATCGGAAAGGGTGACGGCCGGGCCGCTGATCTGATGCCAACGGTAGGCGCTGATACCGTCATCCGGATCGCTCGATGCGCTGCCGTCCAATTGTACCGGCACGCTTTCGCTCACGGTCTGGTCTGGTCCGGCATCTGCCGTGGGGGCGATATTTTCCCAGGATATGTTAACCATGCAGGTGTCGTCATGCTGCAGCCCGCCCTGATCGGTCACGGTCAATTGGAAAGTCAGGGTGGCTCCTTCTGGAGCGACATTGGGGGCAAAGAAGGTGGGCTGTGCAGCCGTTGCATCGGACAGGACCACCGGCAGGCCGTTGGTCTGGCGCCACTGGTAGGCGGCGATGCCGTCATCGGGATCGCTGGAGTTGGAACCGTCCAGGTAGACCTCCTGCCCTTCGACCACCTGTTGATCCGGGCCGGCGTCGGCCACCGGTTGGGTGTTGCTCCACCCCACGGTGACGATGCAGCGGTCGGTATCCTGCAGGCCGCCGCCGTCGGTCACGGTCAGTTCGAACAGGAGCGAAATGCCTTGCAGATCCACATCCGGTGCCGTGAAGGTGGGCCGCACCGCCATACTATCGGATAACGTCACCACCGGTCCCTGAATCTGGCGCCACTGGTAGAGGGCAATGCCGTTATCCGGGTCGACCGAGTTGCTGCCCTCGAGCACGACGGTCTGGCCTTCGGTGACGGTTTGATCGGCACCGGCCTGTGCTGTCGGCGCTTCGTTGACCCAGGAGACGTTAACGATGCAACTGTCGGTGGCCGCGGCGCCGCTGTGATCGGTAACCATGAGTTCAAAAACCAGGGCCTGGCCTTCGACGTCGACGTCCGGTGCGATGAAGGATGTCTCGGCTGCCGTGGGATCGCTCAATGCCACCGGGGTACCCTGGGTCTGATGCCAGGCAAAGGTGGCGATGCCATCGTCCAAGTCTACGGAGTTGCGCCCGCTTAAGGTCACTTCCATGGCCTCATCCACGGTCTGATCCGGTCCGGCATCGGCCGTGGGCAGGTGATTGGATTGCACGAATGTCACCCCGATCGCATGGTTGCCCGACACCGTGCCGAAGGTGTAGCTCTCCAGAGCACCCATATCCTGACCGTCGACCATGACCGCCTCGACGTCATATCCGTCGTCGGCGCGGATGGTGAACGCCTGGCTGGCACCGCTGTCGACGGCGACCTGCCCGGTCGGTTCGATCGATCCACCCTGGCCGGCGGAGGCCGAAATCGTATAGGTGTTGACCGCGAAAGTCGCGCCGATGGTGTGGTTGCTGCTAACCGTGCGGAAGGTATAGCTGGTGACCGCACCCACCGACAACCCATCCACCGTCACGTTGCTTACCCGATAGCCGTTGGCCGGGGCAATTGTATAGGTTTGGCTGCCGCCATGAACTACGCTCGTGCTGCCCGACGGGCTGATCGTGCCGTTGGACCCGCACGAAGAGAAGATCGTGTAGGTGTTGACCGCAAAGGTCGCGGTGATGGTGTGGCCGGCGCTGACCGAACTGAAGGTGTAGCTGGTGACCGCACCCACCGACACGCCGTCCACCGTCACGTTGCTCACCCGATAGCCGATGGCCGGGGCAATTGTATAGGTTTGGCTGCCGCCATGAACTACGCTCGTGCTGCCCGACGGGCTGATCGTGCCGTTGGACCCGCACGAAGAGAAGATCGTGTAGGTGTTGACCGCAAAAGTCGCGCTGATGGTGTGGTCGGCGCCGACAGCATTGAACGTATAACTGGACACCGCACCCACCGATACGCCGTCAACGACGACATCGGCGACGTGGAAACCTGCAAAGGGGGTGATCGTGTAGGCCTGGCCTTCGCCAGCGGTTACCGTCGTTGCACCGGCCGGCGAAATCTGGCCGTAAGCGCCGGCGGAGGCCGTTATGGTGTAAGTCAATGGCGCAGGCGGCTCGTACCGGAAAGAGGCTTCATTGGAGTCGCCGCTTTCGGTCGTCCCGACGTAGGCCCGCACCACGTAATAGTAAGTGGTGTTGTCGGCGAGGTTTTCCAGGTTCGCGCCCGTCGTAGCGCCGGTCCAGGCCGGCGTCGCGTAATCGTAGGTCCCGCCTTCGGTGCGCTGGTAAAGCCTGTATCCGTCCGGGGCAGGGTCGTTGGCGTCCCAGGCCAGGGTGACCTGGGCGGCCTGAGCCGTTGCAAATAGAGTGAAAACAAGTCCGATGGCCAAGATCCAGGCGAACGATCTCCTGGCGGCCATGCCCAATGTTGCGCACATAGTGCTACCTCCGAGGTGCATTTTTTTAGACAACCGATGCAACCTCTGAGGAAGCCATCGTTTGCCTTCGGCAACCCTGCTACCCTGTCCTCGGATGCCGAGGATTTAGGCCAGTGGCTTTGCGTCCCACCCTTTCGGATGGTTTGCCGTTTCGGGCAGTTCGATCTGAACTGACGCCGGATAAATTTTTAGCAAATATGGTGCCATCAAAACTGAGCGACACCCTATATGGGGGCAACGTGCATGGATCACACACTTTTCGAATTCAGCGGTGAGCGCCGGGCAGCGTCAAAATTGCGTTAAACCGCCAGTGGCGTATTGTAAAGGAGACAGGGTTTTCCGGGATGTGAACAGCGGGTATTGACGGCGCCGCAAGAAGCCCAATATCTGCGTTGCGCTCATCCCGCAGTCCTTGCGGCGTACGACAAGTACGCCTCAGGACGCGGAATTTCGCGCGCCTTGATCTTGAACTTCTTGCGGCGCCGTCCGATAAGAACTTTATATGAATGGGTCAACATTGACAATCTGGTAAAAAGTCCGAAATTCGAATTTCCCGTCTTCCCGGCGAAAGCCGGGATCCAGTATTTTCAATAGCTTCTGGATGCCGGCGTTCGCCGGCATGACGCCCCTGCGACTTTTTACGGGTTCATCAACATTAAACCCGCTGCAGCAGGGATTCCAACTGAATGGTATATATTAAACCCGGCCCGGGTGGGACAGGTGGCCGATGCCACACGCCAAGCGGTCAAGTGCCGGTAAAATGCACGGCGGGCGGCCCAGAAACTCGCTGTGCTCAAACAGTCTGGGCCGCTTGTCCGCCGTTTGCATTCAACCGGCACTATTGACCGCTGGCTCACGTGGCCCTGGCCACCTGCCCCACCCGGGCCTGCCATAACCGTTGCCATGAGTATTTTTTTTATCAAATCATGCCTGGAAAGGATGCCCTTCAGGGTGAATCATATCCCGCTAGAATTGCTGCCGCTGCAGCAGCGACACTTTTCTCCGGTCGTCGAGAAACGGCAGTTGGTAGTAAACTGTCTTGATGGGAATCATTCTAAGGTCGGGGGCATCTTCTACCAGGCCCTCGGCAGAGCTGTCGTTGGGTCCTTGATAGGCGATGAGCCGGCCCTGGGGCGCCAGCAACGGCAATGCCAGGCTGACGGCGGTGGTCAGATCGGTGAGGGCCCGGCAGACCACCACCTGATAGCGTGCTTTGCGATCCGTCTGTCCCGCAAGGTCTTGGGCCCTCACGTGGAGCGCCTCGATGCGCGGCAGGTGCAACTGGCGGATCACATGATTCACGAAACTGATTTTTTTGCGTACGCTGTCGATGAGCGTCATGTCCAGATCGGGCCGCATGATCTTGAGGGGAATCCCCGGAAAACCGCCTCCCGTGCCGATGTCGAGCAAGGCCCCCTCTTCCGGGAGCAAATGAAGGGGGGCGATGGCATCCAGGCAATGTTTGACGGCAACCTGCAGAGGATCGGTGATGGCGGTGAGGTTGGTGCGCTGGTTCCACTCGAGGAGCAATTGCGCATGCAGGGCCATTTTGCGCGCCTGGTCCGGGGAGAGGGAATGTCCCAGCCGGTCAGCGCCCTGGACCAACAGCTCGATCCATGCGTCGGAGCCGATGCGGGTCGTCATTTCGTTTCAGACGGTGCCTCGGCGGCATCATCGAAATCCATGATGACGGTGGTATCGATCCCGCCGCTGAGGTCTACCTTGGCATTGGGATAGCGCTTTTTAAAAACCCGCAGCATGGCCTTGTTTTCCTTGAGGACCGTGGCGGTGAAGCCTTTGAAGCCGTTTTCCCTGGCGATCTTCTCCAATTGGGGCAGCATGTGCGACGTCACGCCCATGCCCTGGTAATCTTCCCGGACCACGAAGGCCACTTCGGCGCGGCCGGTGCCTTCATCGGCATACGAGCCGATGGCCACGATCTCCTGGTGGCCGCCTTTCTGGGTGAGTCCGATCAGGGACATGTTTTTACGGTAATCCACGCTGGCCCACTGCTGTTGGGCGTGCTCGTGCGAGAACAGGCGCATCTTGTAGAAAAACCGAAGATAGATGGTCTCTTCCTTCAGTGAATAGAAGAAATTGCGGTATTCGAACTCGTCGGAGGGCA
>Ga0209164_1003674_pt1 | contig 14350 bp, 11 predicted proteins | sample MTBNYHSulfiMetaG_FD_187458 | JGI IMG/M metagenome (GOLD analysis project Ga0209164, IMG submission 187458) | Enrichment culture microbial communities from rom New York Harbor, USA that are MTBE-degrading - MTBE-NYH (New York Harbor Sulfidogenic)... | ecosystem: Environmental > Aquatic > Marine >...
TGCGTGGGAGTGATACCCCCTCTCTTTATGCGTGGTTAAGGGCAAGAGTAAATAGTCTTTAGAGGAGGTGAAACTTATGCCTATCAAATGGAGCGCTCTAATGGTGAGTGAGGCTATGGATATGGTGGAAGGGTATGTAAACGAGGCACATGACCCGCTGGAGCAGGCAAAGATCGTTGCTAATGAAGCTCGTAACATACCCAATCTTCCCCAGTATCTTGACCAGCGCCTGGTAAGGCTTATCTGTGACATCGAGCGGATAGACTATATCAGGTCATCGATAGAGGCTGTAAGGAGGGAATTACCCGATGGAGCGGTAGAGGCAGAGCGAAAGTCTATCAGCCTCGGTAAACAGCCGGCACTGGTCAACTAACAACTTAATACAGAACAAATCAAGGAATATAGAGGAGGTATCTTTTGTCTAAAAGAGGTGATTCTATGGTAAGTGACCTGGTAGGAATATTTACCGATCCGATACTGGTATTTCCCGGGGGATGGGGAGATACCTTACCCGGTTGGATAAAAGAGGCTATCACCATGGATAGGCTCGAAGCTAGTATAAGGGCCTCGAGAGGTGAAGAGGTAACCGGTACAGATTCTGAGGCCTGCGCCTATCTCTATACGGCAGGCCTCACCGCGCCTATGGATAGTGACTGGACCCGGATATATCTTTACGTATCAACCAAAACCTATTCCAGATACAAGGGAGGTGAAATGCCCGAAGATATACGGGTAGAGAGCCTTAGTGACTACCAGATGGGTGAGCTTAAGAGGCTAAAGGACTGGATATACCAGAAGCGTGTGAAGGTAAGGCAGGAAAGGGAGAGGGGAGCCAGGAGACTAGAACGGGAAGGAGCCGAGGCACAAAGGAAAGCCGAGCAACCAGAGCTGTTCGATTTCTAATTGTTTTATTAACCAGAATAAGGGGCCGAGGGATTCATATCCCTGGCCCCTTTTTATTTACCTAGGCCATCAGGCCTATTGACTTTGCCTTAGGAATAATTTACCCTCATAGGAAACTAGAGAGGAGGTTAAAATGCAGGCTTATTGTGTAAAGTGTCGGACAAAGCGTGAAATCAAAGATCCCAAGCAGATCACAATGAAAAACGGAAGACCGGCAACCCAGGGAATCTGCCCTGTATGTGGTACCAAGGTATTTAGAATCGGAAAAGCATAGCCTGAACAAGACTAGGAACCAATAAGTAAACGTACTCGAATAATTTTGTGGGTGATCGGTGGGGTGGCAATCGGTCTTATTATATACGGGATATGGATCGGATCAAATATATCTTTTTAATAATATAGCTATGGATCTCATTATTAAGCACAAGGCCGGAAGACATCTTCCGGCCTTATTGTTTCAGTCATGCCAATTCTGGAGTAAGGTCATTCAGATTAAAAAGAATAGAGGGTCCCAAGATAGGAACCCTCTATATTCAAGATACTTACTTAGACCATTGTTAGGATAGTGATGTTATTTACCTTTACTTTTACCATTGCCATTATTTGAAGCAGTGGCTTGGCCATTATGATTGTCGTTTGGAACCTTCTTAATGATCTTTACAATATCAGATCCAGTGAAAGGTGTACCGTCATAAAGGCTTCCTGTAAAAACAAGCAATAAGCAATCACCATCTACTACATAATCTGCTATTGCTCCTGCAATATCTTGGGTACTGAACTTCATTGTAAGGTCCAAAAAACCGTCTGGTCCCTCTGTCCAACACGAGAGACAATTAATTAGGTCACCCCCATAAGGTGTAGCAACATCCTCAATAGATGTTTTGTCGGGCGGGATAATTGGCTCGAAGGGGTCACTACCTGGCCCGAAATATGCCAAATTTATTGATTCGGGATCAATCTCACTCACATCGAGATCTTCCGAACCTAGTATAGCCACTGGAAGAACGCCTTTGCTATTGAGGTTTATCGGATTAGGGCAAGAGGTAGGCTTGATGTCGATAGGAACCACTATATCTGAAGTTTCAACACATTCAAACCTGACCTTCCTGTTCAATTGCAGAGCTAAGTCTATGTCATTACCTTCAGAGTCTGTAACTTGCCAATTAGTTATTCCAAAGATTCCACCCTCTGCACCAGGCATGAACCTAACATCAATCACCCATGGACATTCAAGTGGACCAATTCCTACACCATCTGTGCGAGGTGGATCCCATGTATGAACTGTTACCATATTCTTTGCATATCCATCTACACCAAAATAGGAGTTATAAATATCGTAAGGTAGGGGGTCATCTTTAACTAAGTAATCTGGTGTGACGGTATCCAAGTCAAATCGCATTTGAGCCCATCCACCTGTAGTATCACCTGTGCCTGCACAGCAAGCGCAATCACCCAAGTCATCATTCTTGTCATCATACAACACAAATAATACTAGTCCCTCACTTGTATTTACGAAAAATATTTGGGCGGTATCGACCAAAGCATCCACAACTGTTCCCCTATAAGAAACGGGACAAAGATCCGCGGGTACAGGGTCAGGGGGTGTCGGTACATAATCATATACTTCAGCTGCTGTAGACCCAGATTCGTCAAATATGTCTACTGTCCCGAGTATTGTAAAAACTCCTGATCCAGGGGACGTTTCCTGAGAAACTTGTATCTGATAAGTAGCTGCCCCTGCTGGCCCAGCCATTGTCAGTCCTAGTGTCAAAGCCAATACAGCCGACAAGATTATTCCTATAAGTTTCTTTTTCATTTTTCAAAAACCTCCTCAGGTTTTTTAAAAGCTGATTTGTGTCAATATATCTAACAAAAAATATTATTTATCTTGTATAAAAAACAAACCGACCTTTATTCGGCCGGTTTCACTACTGGCTCCCTACCACCCAAGTGACCACATCGAGGTAGTAGTTCAACGCTTCCTTTTGTATTCAATAATGCCTAATTATTTAGGCGCTAAATACTTCTAAAATCCCCCCTTTGGGCCATAAAATTTCCAAGCATAGGAAATATACTCCAGTATTCAGATAAAGTCAAGGTCACTAAAGCTCATTTAAACTACCAACAAAAGCATGGAATTGTTAGACATATATCCTATTTTGGTTATAGTCCTAGAATTGTACAGAAACGAATGCAACATTATACTTTTTAAGCTATTGTGCAATGGTAAACAATCTCGACTATTGTTCCGAGAACCAGCCTTCTCTTCCCATTATCTCCTTTGAAATCTTGTTGCTCGGGCCATCCCCTCTAGCTACGAAAACGCCGATTTGCTCTCCAACTGCTTCCCTTATCTCAGCAACGTTTTCATGGGTGAAGCCTGGGCAAAGCAGGATTGAATGTATGCCCTCCTGGGTGGCAAGTTTTCGTGACACCTCCACTGCTTGACCTTGATCTCTGACCACCTTTACAAACAGATTGTATTTTGGAGTCTTAACTACGCAACTATGCTTATCCGCCTCAGCATCAGGGGCATGAGCAATAAAAGCCGCTTTGAAAGACATGTTAAATGCCTCCTTTCGCAAGTTCTACGGGAATAATAACACATACGATAATGACTCCAGAAACAGGGCGGTTAGCGTGTAACCCGTTACAAGAAACTGGAAGGCTGCTGAAATCTAACAGCAGCTGTAGTTGAACAAGTCGCTATATTGTAAAGTGAATAGCCTACATTCGAGGGGAGAGCACCGTCCGATACATTAGGAAAATGTCGGGGTGAATCACAAGAAACTATATCGGAATGCACCTCGTCAGAACTGGACGAGGTAATAAGCTATGGTGAGGACAGTAGAAGTATGGTAGAATCCTTAAAACCAGACACTTAGGAGTGGCAGATCTTCACCTTTATGTAACTCCTGTGCTGTCCTAATGATGGAGTCTATCTCAGAGTATTCTACTATTCTATAGATGAATATGTGGCCTGAACAATATTCACGGAACATTTCTTCATGGAGGAAAAGAATGAATGCAATGGATATGGACGGTTCAACGGGGAGATTTCGAAGAGGGGGATTACACCGGCCAATACCTTCAGATACTATGGAAAAGGTTATTGAAAAGTCAGGGAAATCGGCAGCAGAACCGTTAATCAAGGCTCTTAATGATAAAGATGTGTTTGTACGAATTTCTGCGGCGGGAGCTCTTGGGGAAATAGGTCATAAAAGTGTGGTAGAGCCGCTAATTGAGGCTCTTAATGATAAAAACGAATATGTCCGACGGCATACAGCGTTTGCTCTTGGCAAAGTTGGCGATAATCGAGCGGTAGTTCCTCTTATCAGCGCTCTTAGTGATAAAGGTAAATATACCGTTCGACCGTGTGTGGCATGGGCTCTTGGTGAAATAGGCGATAACAGGGCACTTCAACCGCTTATTAAGGCTCTCAAGGAGAAGCAATATACACTTTTTGGAAAGCCATCGGTAGCAGCGGCACTTGGAAAACTAGGTAATGTAAGATCGCTAATTAAGGTCCTTGCGAATGAAAATAAGAATATACGAGCTGGTGCGGCAACAGCTTTGGGGTATATAGGTGATGTCCAAGCAGTAGAACCTCTAATCAGAGTTCTTAACGATAAACATGGAGATGTTCGACGGTGCGCTGTAGAGGCTTTGGGGCAGATAGGTGCTCAGCAATCAGTAACACCGCTTACCAGAGCTCTTAAGGATAAAGATAAAAAAGTCCGACAGTGTGCAGTAGAGAGTTTAGGAAAGATAGGTGATGAGCGAGCGGTAGAGCCAATCATAAGGATTATAAAAGATGAAAATAGAGATGTCCGACGATGTGCAGTAGAGGCTTTGGGTAAGATAGGTGACGAAAGAGCGGGAGAACCTCTTGTCAGAGTTCTTAAGTATAGAGATAAAGATATCAGAGAGAGTGCGTTGGATGCCCTTATTAAGTTAGGAAAGTCGGCGTTAGAATCGCTCATCAAAGCACTTAAGCACGAAGATGAAAAGATTCGATTGTATGCAGCCGTAGCTCTTGGTGAAATATGTGATAAAGGGGCAATAGAACCGCTCACCAAAGCCCTTAACGATGAAGATGAAGATGTTTCAATCTATGTAGCATTGGCTCTTAAAAAGTGTAAAGGTGGCTCTTAGCAAGACAGGTGATGAACGAATTGTTACAAAAGAGCTTTTTGTAAACTACCACATCCCTCATTCTGCCATTCTCTCTGTCTCTCCTCTCAACCGTTAATATACGATGTATGTATAATAAGGGTACGAGTGTGAAGATAGTAAGCATGTAGAATGAGAGACAAGTATATCATTACCGGGAAAATTGTGAACCCATGGAAGCACTTTTTACTCCCGCTGTGCATAATCGCACTATCTATGCCCTTTACTGCCTGTAGCAATATGCCTCCCGATGCTGCTCCTTCCGAGACAGACGCCAAACAACATACGTCAATGACTGAGGCGCAGGTTGTCAGAATCATTGATGGAGATACCATTGAAGTGCAGATTTACGGGAGCAATTACAAAGTCCGTTATATTGGCATAGATACCCCTGAGGTTGGTGACCCTTGCTCAGCCGAAGCAACTGCCGCCAACCGTGACTTGGTAGAAGGGAAGAATGTTCATTTAGAAAAGGACGTTTCGGAGACCGACAAGTATGGCCGTCTTCTACGGTATGTTTACGTTGGTGATACCATGGTGAATGCCGAGCTGGTACGGCAAGGCTATGCTCAGGTATATACTTACCCACCGGATGTAAAGTACAACGAGCAATTTCTGGAGTTAGAGAGGAAGGCGCGGGAAAAGGGGAGGGGATGCTGGGGATTACATTAGTCAGGTTTGTTAAATGTTGATGGTTTATAAGCCAAATCTATTAACGCAGTATATTTGGCATGAAGAGTATCAATACCCCCAGAACGAGCATTATAGTGCCTCCCACAGGCTTTGAATATCTAACGTAGCGGTCACCGAACCTCGAGTTGATGGCAAAGGCTGCTCCACCGAATATTATCAGGTCGTCGAGCATGAAAAAGGATACATAGAGCAGGATATAGGAGTAGTACTGGAAGGTAGATAGGTTATTTAGAGAAAGGATATGGGTAAAAACGGCTGGAATAGCTGCCGAGCAGGCGAACTCAATCGAGTTTACCACAAAGGCAAGGGCGACAATTCCGGCAATGGTGGCAAAGGTGATCGGAGAATGGACTATTCTCTCCATCTTATTCATGGTCTTTTTTCTCGACTCTGGACTCTGAACCTCGCAGACTATAGCTCCCTTTGTTTTGATAAACTCTCTTATATTTATTATTCCCCCGCCCAGGGCTACCAGTCCTATCGCTATAGTTAAAGGCCGAAGATAGCCCACCACCAGGAAAACATTGAGCCAGGCAGTCATAAAGAGAAAATATAGTACGCCCGAGGCAAATACGAACGAGCCGACGATAAGCCATGTCTTCCTCCTGTCCTTAAGCGTTGCTATCAGCGATATAAGGTAAGCAAGTACCCACATAGCGCATGGGTTAAACCCGTCAATAAAACCCAGGGTTATGGCTAGCCCACGAAGAGAATATTTGGATGGATTTAACTTCCCAAGAAGTGGTACCTCTATTTCGTCGCTGGGTTCCTCTACTTCGTCTGGGCTACAATTCCCAGCCAGACACTGCTTTAGGGCCAGTTCGATCTTGGCCCCACTGGTATCCATCGATTCCCAGCCCCCGAATATCCATTCACCGAAGATAGTTATGGGGAATGCTGGTCTTTTATTTTTCCCAAGTTCCCGCAACATTTCCCTGAGTAGTGTGGACCCTTCCGATTCGGAGGCATCGTGGTAGATAATATGAATTAAAGGGTAGGTGTTTTCTATCTTCTCGTTGAATGGTTCCTGTTCTTCACAGTGCGAGCAACCGGGGAGATAAAAGAAGTGAACTTCAAGGCCATTTTCGGGCATAGGCTCTAGCTGCTGTTCTTGGCCACTTGAAGATACAGCGACGCCAACGATAACCAGAGATATTACTAGGTACCTCTTGAAGCGGTCCCGGTATAGGTTTTTCCAGAAATTTATAAATCCGTTATTCAATGGTTAAAATCATAGCTTTCTATTCAATGTCTTATCTAGTAATATCCCGTGGTGAAAACAGAATTAAAAAGCCACGGGAACAAAAGTTGATATCAATAATATTTATTGAAAATATTGGATTCAATTATAACATATAGTATTAATATTTGTTTTGCACCGGATCCTCGCATATGAGCAGCTACGAAACGAGAAATTGTCAAGTAGTTTTCAAATTATACTTAACGATTGGATTGTGTAGCACGGGCCAATGCGTATACGGAAAACGCAAGCAGACGTATTCTAGTGGTTGCATAGTCAAATTAGAATGGTGTTGACAAGGATCAACTCTGGGATTATACTCGACCCGTTGAAATAGAATATTACGTATTGTATTAGAGGAGGCGTGGAGCCGCCACCTTCAATTGGGCACTGGGATGACGGGGAGCCAATAGTGAAACCGACCTCGAAAGGTCGGTTTTGCATTTGGAGTAGAGTAGTCCCAGGAGGATACAAATGAAGAATATATTGACCATAACATTGGCATGTTCTCTGTTGTTGTTAGTCGCTCCTACTATGTGTGCACCAGTAGTAGCAGCTCAAGGAAAGACTATTATCGTCACCAGTACTGAAGAGGCTGGCTCCGGCAACCTGCGCCAGGCACTGCTAGATGCCCAGAGTGGCGACACTATCACCTTCGACACTGCTGTTTTTCCGCCCGATAAACCAGCTTCTATTTTCTTCAAAACCTCTCTTGAAATTGAAAATAGTCGATGTGCCCTACCATATCTAAAGCAAGACAACATTACAATTGATGCCAGTAATGCCGGAGTAATATTGGATGGTAGCCATATCAGCGAAGACAACGTCAGATGTCTTGAGATACATTCGGATGGCAACGTTATTCAAGGCTTACAGATTATCAATTTCTGTGGTTATGGTATATATGTGGGTGGTAGCAATAATCTGATTGGCGGTGACCGTGGTATCGGGGCAGGACCAATCGGCCAGGGCAATCTGATCGGCAGAAATCGCGGTGGGATAAGCCTCTTTGCTAAAGCTTCTCAGAACACCATTACGGGTAACTTGGTGGGTACCGATATTACTGGAACGGACAAGCTGGGTAATGACATAAGGGATATTTGGACCGAGGCAGGAGCTATTTGGGTTGTGGCAGAAGCTAGTAACAACACTATCGGCCCAGACAATGTCATTGCTTTTAATAACGGACACGGTATCGCAATCACCAGCGCACGGGCAAAACACAATACCATAACCCAAAACAGGATCTACGACAATGACGGTAAGGGCATCCACCTGTGGGATAAAGGGAACGAGGAATTATCTGCCCCCACCATTGTAGACTTCGACTTGGCTGCCGGAACCGTAACCGGTTCAGCTTGTGCTAACTGTGCCATCGAGATTTTCTCCGACAGCAGCAATGAGGGAAGGGTTTACGAAGGCCGGACCGCAGCTGACGGCTCTGGCTTCTTTACGTTTACTAAAGGTTCGTCCTTGACCGGACCCAGTCTTACGGCCACAGCCACTGATTCTGATGATAATACCAGTGCCTTCTCAAGATGTGCTTCTGATACTCATGTAGACAAAATCGTAACCGGCGATGAGGTGTGGCAGGATGAGACTATTACGGCTTACAAGATGGTAACAGTTAAGAGCGGCGCCAGCCTGACTCTGAGGAACGTTATTTTAACCTTCGAAAGTCCCACCGATGAGGAATGCGGTATAGTAGCCGAGCCCGGTAGTTCGCTTGCCATATATAACAGCACGCTGAGTCGTCCACTATACCAGGATCTGGGGGGATTCCATATTGAGGTTGAAGATGCCGGCTTTATAATGGAAGATAGCATACTCGACGGACTTGGTCTCGAAGGTGGCCCCTGGGAGAGGGAGTGGGGTTATCTGGAGCAAATGCCAGCTATCACTCTGAACCATGTCCAAGACGCTATCATCGAAGGTAATGAAATTAAGCATATTCAAACACGTGCCCTGGAATTATACGATGTCAGTGGTTCCGTAATTGGCAGCAATACCATCACACCTCAGACGGAGGATGGGGTTAAATCCGTCCTTATGTGGAGTAGCGTGAACAACACCATTATTGACAACTGCTTCTCTGGAGGCGGAATCGAGATGTGGAACCGTTCAACTGGAAACTACGTAGCCCGTAACGAAATATCACCATTTCACGCCGATCTAGGGGGCATCTGGATTTTTAAAGATTCAAGTAACAACATTTTCACCGGCAACAGAATCTATGGCCCACACTCATGCACGGCATTTCGGATATTTACGAGAAATAACGTGATAACCGACAATACGATTCACGATTTTAGGTATGGGATACTCATCGGCGCAGGCGCAGAAGGCAACATAATTGCTGGCAATAGGATATCGCATATATACGATGAAGAAGCAATCCTGGTCTACCGTGCCAGCGGAAACCACGTTATTAATAACGATATATCCTCGTCAATCAGGGGCATCAGTCTTTCACATTATGCATGTAACAACGTGGTAAAGGCGAACACCGTATCAAGTACCCGGCAGGGCATTCTGATATCCGATTCTTCGGATAATAATCTGGTAGCGAACAACAAGGTTTGCAAAAACAAGGTCGGTATTACGGTCTATCAATCATCCGGTAATAAGATCTACGATAATAACTTCATTGGAAACTCTCAGCAATGCTATGACGACGGTGAAAATAGCTGGAGTTTGGAGAACAGAGGCAACTATTGGAGCGATTATAGTGGACATGGCGATAACGCTTATGATATTGTGCCCGCGGGGATAGACGAGCATCCCTTAACTGAAAGCATTTCGGTTACGCCGGTTCAAATTCCGGAGCCGGCACCCCTGACATTTAGAGAGATTTGCACACCCCCTGGCCTAGCGATCGAAGGCGAGGTAAGGTACGAGGACACTGAGGTTCTCATGGAGAATTCTTACTGGATCCCGCAGGGTAGCATCTTGATTCTGGAGAATGTCACTTTAAGGAGCTATAAAGAAGCCGCTGCGCCTTACACGATAGAGGTTGATGGTGGCGCCCTCATTATTTCCAATAGCACGATAATAGCCCCTGAGACAGGCATAGCACCCATTGAGATTCGGGCAAAGAAAGGTTCGACCCTGGTTATCAGGGACAGTGAATTCTATCACGTCGATTCAGGGATATGCGATCTAGGTCAGAGCGGTAGCGGTATTGTCGTAGAGTGTGACGGGGCGGTTATTGAAGGTAATTATATAACTGGCTGCCGGACAGGAATAAATCTCTCTGAGGGCGTGGATTTAGCTTGCATAACCAACAATACCTTTGATGGCTGTCTTGAGCCTGTCTTCGGTGGCGACCTACCCTCTACGCACCATCTGGTAGAAGGAAACACTGTCCTTAATCCTGTTCCCGTTGAATACCTGAACTTCCGCAAGATGTTTGTGTCTTCGGGCTCCCGTATTATCCGATACTACTGGATAAGGGACCCGCGGATCGCCACCGGGATACTTCTGTTCTGGCTGACTGAACTCAAGGATCCTCGACTGATCGCCGGCTTAAGTGCAATTGTTGTCGGAGTCATCTTTCTTGTCCGCTTTCTTGTCAGGAGACACCGTCGTAGGAGGGCAGAAGCCACTGGTGTTACATAGCCCATATCGATACCACTAACCAGGATATGTGTCTCATATCACTGGAAGGTCACCTGTTATATATTCGAACAAAATGGCTGTTCGTTCAACTGACCTTCCCCAGTGATCATTCCACTTTCATATTTATTTAACGTACTGCATTCGCTAGCAAGTACCGCAGTACAAGATTACTGCATTTTTAGTTCCATGCTTAGGGGAAAGGTACTAGCATAGTGCAGTTTTATATTGTGGCGCTTGTGATTATTGGGTAAGATGCCCAAAGAATAGGTTAAGGTAGTTAATATATTTAGACTTTGTATTTAGACTTTGATTTTATACTAACTAACAGTAACTGTATTAACTGCCTCATACATTAGCTGCTTAAACTAATAATTCAGGCACAATTGGTTTTTAGACCTTTCGCGCATATTCTCAGTATAGCCAAATGAATTCCGCATTACGACTTGGTATGCTCTGAAAAAGATATTACAATATGTGGTAGTCATAATCTGGGGATTATAATGATTGAAACAGAAAGCATAACTTCCACTGTATTTATATCTTCAACTGTTGAAGAATTCCGTGATTTACGATCGGCGCTAGCTTATACCCTGCGTGCACAGGGCTACAATGTATGTCAATCAGAAGCTGCGGATTTCGATGTCCAAGGTGACCGTTCGGCATTTGATGAATGCTTCGAAAATATCCGTAATAGTGATTATTATATATTACTTATTGGTAGCAGAAGGGGGAGTCTCTTTGAAGACGATATTTCAATTACACGGAAGGAGTACAGAGTTGCAGGAGAAGCATTCTTAACAAATGGCAAACCGCGCATGTTCCTTTATTTACGCGAAAGCTCTGAATTAGCACTTGGGGGCAGTAGACAAGACTGGATAGATGCGGGTATTGACGATCCAAATCACTTGGCTTCTTTTATTTGTGAAGTCCAATCCCCAGAAATAGAGAGCACTCCTAATTATTTAACCCGCTTCCGTAGTTTCGAGGATATAATGTCTTCTCTGTCGATAAGAATGAATCTAGGAAGAAATCTATTAGAGAAGCTAGTTCGCCATTCGTTGCTTTCAGAGCTTCTATCCAATTTAGCGCTTATGGTTGAACGCGGTCGAAATACTGTGTCTCCTCGGCATCGGTACATGGCGAAAGTGAGAGAAAATATAGTACTGACAGCAAAGGATATTTATAGAAGCATCGATATTAAAGATGAATACGCAATAGCTTTAGGGATTTCATTGATAGGTAGGGTAAAGGGTGATGATTTACAAACAAGATGTATAGAGAGTGCGCTAGATCGAGGTGTTTTCTTAACATTTGATCCTCAAACAAGCACTTTACAAGAATCTCGACTGCATCAGGCGTTGCAACAGACTCTAGAAGATATCCGATTGCTTCGCCAAATTGATGGTGCACATGGTGTTCAAGACTGGGACACTAAAATGGTAAACGAAATAGGATCTTATCGGCACGGTCAAGTCCCTATATTGGAAATTCCAGGGATTGAATTGGCTTGCGCATTTGCCCATTACGACCGAACTGAAAATGTGTTCGGAGGACATCTTGCTTTGTGCCAAGTGCTGCTTGGCCTATTTGGAGAGATACCCCTTTATCAACGTCAGCCTATCACTCCATTTGGTGAAGAAGAAGAATTGAAGATGCGGAGTAGTCACGTGTCAAGGCCAGAAATTGCCAAGCTCATTCAAAATGATATCTGGCCATTAGGGAAGAGAGTTCCTAGAGAAATATATGGGAAGACTCGTCAAGAACAAGTTGAGGCTCTGACGGAAAGTGCGTATAAGAGTCTAGAAGACCTCGACGTTGATGATCAGTTACTAAAAGGTATGAAAGAAGTTCTAAAAGAGGTCATGGGGGATTACTTAGACAAAGAACTTGCTAGCTATGATGAGGGGATTGAAAGCCGCGACACACATAGAGAAATGAGAAATACTGACGCATAATACGTGTGTGATTCAGCTAACAGTTGATAAAGTTAAGCTCTGCAACTAATACTAACAAACAATAACTGTATTAGCTGTTTAACTTATAACTCAGTTATATTTGAGTTAAGGAGTACAGGAATGACTAACACACCGGACTTTAACGAAATCTGGCGCGATGTTGAGAAAGCGTTGCATTCATTAAATTTGGGCCTGAATCATCAGACGCTGTGCTGGCTACGTTCCTTCACTAACAGGCTCCTTACTTCCACACCGATCTCCAGACCTACGGACGAAGCAATATCTGAGGCATATAAGTATCTAAACGCTGCTTCGACAGATCTCAAAGCCTGCCATCTCTTATTTGAAGCGCAGGTATTTCCGCTTGCGGTATATCACCTACAGCAGGCAGTTGAAAAGACTACGCGTGCATACACAATAGGGCTTGGACAGTTAACTCCCGAAGATTTAAAAACTCATAGGACCCCGCTTTATGTTTTAAGGATTCTCGGGAATAGGCCACAAGAAGAGTACGCTTTCATTCTCGACAGCATAAAACTTGATATAAGTAAGGACACCACTTACAGGGATAATTATTCTCAGGTGCAATCTCTAATCAACAGTGATTTGGTAGGACAGGAGGATTTGGCTAAACTGCCCTACAAGGCAAATGATAAAAAGGAATTGAGCATATCAACACTCTTGACCCTTTGTGATATTTCAACAGACAGGGCTGTTATGGACAAAACAACAGAAGCTCTGGGTATTCTATCAATGTGTTCCGATATTGATGTTACTCAGTTTTCTATTGAGAAACTGCTACGTCCTAGTCATGCGATAACACTGTGTTACCTATTGGGTGCAATTACATTTGTGCATGAGAGTACAACAAGATACCCGGGCTCTTTTTTAGAACCAACTGACTACACCTCTTCACTTGGCATAGTGCAAGCCCTCCCAGATCTGGCATATAAGGCTGCTGAAGCGTTGTCGTTTGTGTCTGAGATTCTCTCCGAATCCCCGGATTCAGAGTAATATAGTAAAACACTGCCTATTTGTTGGGTTATCTGCTCTGAATTTTGAATAACCTTGCTACCCCTGTTAGCTATGCTTACTTTATGCTGGAGACCAAATATTTAGGAAAGTCAGGCTATAAGAAACACTACGATACAAGATTACTGCATTTTAGGCACAAGCATAACGCTTTTTCATAGGTTTCGTATTGACATAAGTCATGCTTAGCTTCTAGCAAATTAATCTTCTGCATAAAATGACGAAACGTGTATTGTGAATATCACTTCCATTTACATAAGCGCTGGACTGTATTAAAATTAATCCACACTGGGGGCTAAGACGAGATATTTCTCACTGAGGATGAACTGCCTATGGTTCTAAACAAAAGTAATGATAAGTGGGGACCTGCCAATCCCCACCCCCTTTCCAAAATGAAGACAGAGCTTGTCTGGGAAGGAAAATATGATGAGTACGGCAATCGCCGTCCAGTAAGCCTACCGACTTCTCCTCTACCCCTCCAGCGTATAGAGACTATTGATGAACCTCGCGACCGCGAGAAAGCGCTCCAGCTGACAATGTTTGACGAGGCTGCGTTCGATAGAAAAGCCCACCGTGATGACTTCCGCAACATGCTTATCTGGGGTGATAACAAACTAGCAATGGCTTCCCTCTTGGAGCAATTCCGGGGACAGATTGACCTGATTTACATTGACCCGCCTTTTGATGTCGGTGAAGATTTTACTGCCAAAGTACAATTGGGCGAAAAAGATGAGTC
>Ga0209164_1003675_pt1 | contig 14348 bp, 8 predicted proteins | sample MTBNYHSulfiMetaG_FD_187458 | JGI IMG/M metagenome (GOLD analysis project Ga0209164, IMG submission 187458) | Enrichment culture microbial communities from rom New York Harbor, USA that are MTBE-degrading - MTBE-NYH (New York Harbor Sulfidogenic)... | ecosystem: Environmental > Aquatic > Marine >...
TTCTCTCTCCTTACCCACCCTAATTCTCGGCAAAGACAAAGTGATCATTTATGCAAACGAGGTGGCCGTCAGGAAATTCGGCATGCCCGTACGGAACCTGATGGGGAAAAGCTGTCATCAGGTGTTTTACAACTCGAAAGAGCCGTGCTCACCCAATATCTGCCCGTTGCCTAAGGTACTGGAAGAAAAAAAAGGGCACTCGACACTGAGGAGAATTGCCTCCAAAGACGATGGGGAAATCTGGGAAGATCGCGTATTCTCTCCCATTCTCGATGATAATGGCGAAGTGATGTATGTCATGGAGAGTCTACGGGATGTAACTCGCCTGAAGGTACTGGAGAAAGAGCTTAAAGAAACCAAGGAATTTCTGGAACGAGCGGTGGAAAGTTCAGCGTGCGCCATCGTGGCCGCAAACCGTAAAGGAAAGATATTGTTCATGAATCCCGCCGCAGAGAAACTCTTTGGATACAGCGTCGCCGAACTGGTCGATAAAGAATCCGTGGAAAACCTCTATCCGCCGGGGGTCGCCCGGGGCATCATGAAGAAGTTACGGGACGAGAAGTTGGGCGGCAAAGGAAAATTGCCCAGCACGACGATTACGATTTTAAACGCCAACAGCGAGGAAATCCCTGCGGAGATCACGGCTTCCATTATGTATGAGGATGATGAAGAAATCGCCACCATGGGCATCTTCAATGACCTTCGGGAAAAAATCGCCGTCGAAAAGAAGCTGAAGCAAACCCAGGAACAATTGGCGCAATCGGAAAAGTTGGCGTCATTGGGTCAGTTGGCCGCCGGAGTGGCTCACGAAATCAATAATCCCCTGGGTGGAATCCTTCTTTATGCGAATTCCATCTTGGAACAAATGAACGACGAGAATCCATTCCGGGAAGACCTCGAGTACGTGATCGAAGACGCAAACCGATGCAAGGAGATTGTCAAGAGTCTCTTGGCGTACAGCCGGCAAACAAGCCCGATCAGGGAGATTATCCAATTCAACGACCTCTTGGAACAAAGCTTGATGCTCATCCGGGATCAGGCCATCTTCCGGAATATCAAACTCGTTAGAGAGCTTTCGGACGATATGATGCTTGTGCACGTGGACAAGAATCATCTTACTCAGGTCTGTATCAATCTGATCATGAATGCGATCAGCTCCATGAATGGAGAGGGAACGTTGACATTCAGGAGTTACCGTAACAAAGCCGCCAGGAAGGTATATCTGGAGATCGAAGATACGGGATGCGGGATTGCTGAAGAGAATTTATCCAAGATTTTCGATCCGTTTTTCACAACCAAGGAGCCTGGAAAAGGAACCGGACTGGGTCTCAGCACTGCATACGGGATCGTCCAGGAAAACGGAGGAAACATTTCCGTGAAACAGACGGGGCCGAACGGGACAACCTTTCTACTTGAGTTGCCCCTGTTCGTGCCGTCCGACAACTCGAGTTTCATGCCGCTCGAAGCCGGAGATTCACAGGTAAAGGATTCGTAAACCATGGGAGACCACTCGGCGGCAAAGATCGCCTTTAAACCCAAGATCCTCGTGATGGACGACGAGAAACGGATCCGTGAGGGTTGCCACAAGGTATTGACCTTGGAAGGCTTTGAGGTGGACCGGGCCGAAAACGGCCGGATCGGCCTATCCATGATCGACCGGGAGCATTTCGACATCGTTTTGCTGGACCTGATGATGCCCGGATTGGCTGGGCTCGAAGTCCTAGAACGAATTAAACTCCTCCATCCGGATACGGCGATCATCGTGATCACCGGGTACGCGACCGTAGAGAATTCCATCGAGGCCATGAAAAAAGGGGCGTTCGATTTCATTCCCAAACCCTTCTCACCGGAACAACTTCGCGTCGTGGTCTCGAAGGCTTTTGAATTCACGCGGACGCTGCAGGACATCGCCACCGAGAAGTCTCGAATGCACGTCATGATCAACCAGCTTGCAGACGGCGTTATGGCCACGGACCCTGAAAAACGGGCTGTCCTGGCCAACCCGGCCTTTCTCCGCCTGTTGGGTTACACCGGCGAAAGAGTAATCGGTCGCCCTGTGTCCGAATTCATCCGCAACGAAACCTTGGAGAACATGATTGATCGGGCCCTGGCCGGCGCCCCGAACGAATACGTTGAGGTGTGCGAAGAGATTCGCCTTGGCTCGAATGGAACCGACGAACAGGTTATTTTAGGCGCTCGATGTGTACCGTTTCGAGATCGGTTGGACAGGAATCTCGGCACGATTACCGTGCTTCACGACATCACCGCCATGAGAAAAATGGATCAGCTCAAATCCGATTTCGTGTCCATGGTGTCCCACGAAATCCGCAGTCCCATGAATACCGTGCTCATGCAGCTCAAGGTGGTATTGGACGGGTTGGCGGGAGAGTTGACGGTAAAGCAGCGGGAAATCCTCAGCAGGACTTCAGAGCGGGTCCTGGCGCTCGTCGGCCTGGCTTCCGAGTTGCTGGATCTCGCGGAGATCGAATCGGGTCTCATTACCCAAAAAAGAGAGGCTGTTTCTATTGGCGCACTGCTCGAAGATCAGGTGACCTTCCACACACCAAAGGCGGAAATGAAACGCATAAGACTCGTTCTTCTCCCCGTCCCCGAAATCCCTTCCATTCCTGCAAACAAACGAAACATGGAGGAAGTGTTCTCCAACCTGATTACAAATGCGATCAATTATACGCCGGAGGGTGGAAACATAACCGTATCCGTCAATGCCGAGAATGAGTTTCTCCGGATCAGCGTCAGTGACACCGGGTTCGGCATCCCCTCCGAAGAACTGGACCGTATCTTTGATCGATTTTATCGTGTAAAGAATGAAAAGACGCGTTTCATCACCGGCACGGGCTTGGGACTGCCCATCGTAAAAAGCATTGTGGAGGCCCACGACGGAACGATTCGAGTTGATAGTGAAGTAGACAAAGGCTCCACCTTCCATGTGTTTCTGCCGCTTCCCGCTTCATAAGTGCGGGCAATTGCGACCGCGCCGCTTCGGCTGACGAGACCCCGTCAGCGAGCGCCTCATGGCGATTTCTCCGAATCGCCTAGGCTGCTTGTCATCCAAATCATGATGGAATCGATCTATAAGCGATAAAGGCCTCGAGAGGGCGGCTTTCATGGGGTTCAACATGTTCCCTTTCCTGCATCGATTCTTCTTTTCGATTTCCTCGTCCTACTTTCGGCTTTGCGCCTTTCGCCACTCCCACGGCGGCTGGGGTTTTAAGTCGGCCCAAAGTCCGCGTCGCGCCTTACGCGCCTCTTCTTCCATTTGCCCCAGCGTCTTGTCTTTGGAATAAGCACGGAACCACCAGGCGTAACCGGCTTTGATCAGCTCGTGGCTCAGGTTCTTGCCGTCCGGCAGTATCACTTCACCTATGATCCAGCCGTACCCATACTTGTCCTCGGATTTGGTCAAAACCACCACCGACTTTCCGAGTGCCCGCTGTGAAGTAAATTCCCGCGCATGCGGCCCGAAGGATTGGGTGGGCTCGGGTGCGTCAACGCCTTCGAGTCGAACTTGAATTTCATCCTGCCCCTGCATCACGACAATCGTATCCCCTTTCGGAACGGCAACGACCTTACCGGAGAAATCTCCCGCTTGGGCCAGGACCACACCAACAAGAATGCCGACTATCACCAGCGCGGCTCCGATCATCGGCTTCATGAATCACCTCTCATTTCGAACACCATTCTGACTTAGGATTTCAGGACACATTCGTTGCACGGGCGCCGGGATGATTGGGACCTCATCCGGGTCTTCCTCACGAATCGAATGTCTCTCATACCAGCCGGCGTCTAATAGTAACATCCCATCAACGGCCACTGTCAAACCTCATCGAGCCGCGCGTTGGTAAAGTGGACACAGGGTTCCGCGGATACCCCTTTCGGCCGCCGGCGTCTTCCGGTTCGAACCCTCCACCCAGCTTTCTCGGGCATGGATATTGCCTTTTAGGATAGCCAAGCGTCTGGTCCGGTTCGCTCCCGGACGTCGGTCGATCCGAAAACGCGCTGCGCGCAGATAGTCTTCAACCTTTCATGTCTTCACAACCGAAGGCGCTGGGTAATCAGCCGTACATTTTTTGTTCTGATGGTTCCGTTTTTTGGCGCCTTTTTGTAAAATAGCACACCATAGAAACATCGTCAGGAGGTAGAAATCGTGTTCCGCAAAAAAAATTTCTGGATCATGACCGCACTTCTCTTCGCCCTTTGTTCGCTGCCTCTGGTAGCCCAAACCGGCGGCGGGTTGAAACAAATATCGTCAAATCTTCAATCGATCACTGAAAATCAAATCGAAGGGAACATTCGCACCTTGGAAACCGTCGCCGTTGAATCCCCCGCTTCCTCGCCCGTCTTGAGCGCCAGAGTGCACCGCGTCTGGCCGATCTACGGTGCGAAGTTCGGTTTAAAAACGTTGCTTCAGGCGCAAATCGAAAACACCGGGAACCTTCCTATGCCTCCGGGCTCGATGGTTTGTTTCTGGGTAAATGGGTTGAGTCCTTCCGGCCCTTGCCTGGTCGGCCATACTCCACTGCTACAGTTATCCCCGGAGAGTACCCGCTGGTACGCTTTCATTTGGCCCGCGCCCAACACCGCCCCCGGAGACGAATATACATACCAAGTACAGGTTTGCGCCGGCGATAGGGTCTTGTCTCCTCCGAGCGATCCTCAGGTGATCGAGTTTGTGGACCAAACCATCGGAACGCCTCAAGCAATCAGTCCATTGGACGTCACGTTGAACAAAACGCCCGCGTTCATGTGGAAATCCGTGGACGGTGCTACGTGGTATGTTCTCAATGTAAACCTATATGAGCCTACTGGGAACATCATAAGGAAATGGTATCGGAGTGAGGATATAACCCGAGGGAACGCTTGTGTCGGCCGATTGGCCGAGCCCCTTCCCAAAGGGGCCCATACCTGGTGGGTTCAGCCTTGGAATATGGACGGCTACGGTCCCGGTAGCGAGAAGAGGAGCTTCAACATAGGCTGACGGCCTTCATCCGGAAAATCCTCCGGGTTCTTCGTCGGCGGTCTTTACCCTGAAGAAGAGCCGCCTCCCGGATCTGAGGCGGACTTCATCGCAGCGCTACTTTCCTCTCAGCCCCGCCATACGTTTCTTATCGAAGGATCGGCGCAAGGTCCGTCTCGATCGCCGGCCGCACTCGCCAAAACGTCATGCCTCTAACCGTCGTCTTTCATGCCCTAAGCCAGTATCTTCCTTCCTGAACACCGAATAAAGGGTTGAACGGCCTTTTGTTCCGCTAACGACTTAAGGATGACACTTGACAATTTAATTTCAATACAAGCTTTTTTCCATCCAAATCTATTGAAGTCAAAACAATGATAGGATAGCATCAAATATTTAAATGTTCATTGATCTTTTCGGATGGATGTATCCCTAATCCGGAATGGGTCTACGGCATGAATACATTGAGCCTCAGGACATTAGACGGATCTTGCTTTTATGTACTTGTAATCGGGAGGGGCTGAAGATGCTAAGGAAAAGGAAACTGTCAACAAGATTGCTCGCAGCTTTTCTGCTGGTAGGTTTGATTCCGTTTGCTGTAATTGGGACTGCGGCGCTGCTCAAATCCAGTACTGCATTATCAAATCAGTCTTTCGCCCAACTCGAGGGAATCCGGGAGATTAAGAAAGCCAGGATCGAAGGTTTTTTTTCGGACCGACGAGGAGAAATGGACGTTCTGGTAGATACGGTGAAAACATTAAAACAAGGCGCCTTTGATAAATTGGCCGTGGTCCAGCAGATCAAAAAGGCGCAGGTGGAACAATATTTCAGAGAGCGCTATAATGATATTGTTGTTTCTTCGAAGAACCGGTTTGTGGCGGAAGCATTGCAGAAATTCCAATCCGCATTCGAAAGCGAAGGCGGGAAAGTGGATACACCTATCTGGCAATATATGGAAGAGGAGTGTTCCAGCGCACTCATCGAGTTCAAAGAGCGAGGCGGGTATAATGATCTGTATCTGATTTCCGAGGAAGGCGACATCGTGTACACGGTTTCCAAGCAATCGGATCTGGGCCGGAATCTCGTGTCCGGCTCTTTGAAAGGAAGCCCTCTGGCCAAATGCTTTAAAAACGCCCTCAAAGAACCGTCTATTCAGGATTTTGAACCCTACCCACCTGCTGGCCTTAGGCCTTCGGCCTTCATAGGCGCTCCTGTCTTGGTCAACGGAATGCTGATCGGCGTGATTGCCTTCCAACTGCCCACCGTCTCCATAAACGCTATTGTGCAGCAACGGGAGGGTATGGGAAAAAGCGGCGAAACCTATCTGGTGGGAGAACATGACGGAGGAATCGCTCTCCGAAGCGATATGCGGACCACGGGGAACGGAACGCTCGCTATAGGCCATGAAATCGAAACGGAATTCATCAAGCGAGCCCTTTCGGGTGAAAAAGGCGAAAAGGCCTTCACCGACAGCTCGGGCAATCTGGTCATGGTGGCGTACGCACCGCTCGATGTCCAGGGACTGAATTGGGCATGCATCTCCAAAATCGACATGGAGGAAGCCATCGCACCGAGACTGAAAGGAGAAACCGAAGATCTTTTCGCCAAATACATCAAAAAATACGGCTATGCGGATCTGTATCTGATTCACCCCGAAGGCAAGGTGTTTTACTCGGTTACCCATGGAAACGATTACGGGGCCAATGTACTTACCGGAGAACTTGGGAAATCGGGACTGGGTACCTTGACACGGAAGCTTCTGGAAACAAAGACTTTCGGCATGTCCGATTTCGCTCCATACGCACCGAGAGGCGATGATCCGGCTGCTTTCATCGAGCAACCGGTAACGGACGGCGAAGACGTCGAATTGCTTGTGGCTCTGCAACTGTCCCTGGATGGAGTCAACCGTGTCATGCAGATGAGAGAAGGCATGGGTATGACAGGAGAAACCTATCTAGTGGGAACCGACGAACTCATGCGGTCCGATTCCTATTTGGATCCCGAACATCATTCGGTGAAGGCGTCCTTTGCCGATCCGGCCAAAGGGAAGGTTGAAACGGTAGCGAGCCGCGAGGCCTTATCCGGCAAGTCCGGCGAACAGATCGTCACAAGCTATCATGGAAGGCCTGTTCTCTCCGCGTACGCGCCATTGAAGCTAGGAGATACCGTATGGGCGTTGATAGCCGAGATCGATGAATCGGAAGCCTTTGCAGCGATCAAGGCGATCAAATGGCTGATCGGCATATTCGCAATTATGGGTGTTTCAGCCATCATTCTGTTCGCCTGGATATTCACTCGATCCATTTCACGCCCCATCAACCGCGTCATTAACGGACTAAGCGATGGCGCGGCTAATGTGACTTCCGCTTCCAGGCAGGTGTCCGCCGCCGGCAACTTCTTTGCGGACGGCGCTTCCCAGCAGGCCACCTCCATCGAACAGACCTTCTCGTCACTCAAAATGTTGGCCTCCGCAACCCGACAAAACGCCGAACATGCAAGAAGTGCGGACGCCCTCATGAAGGAAACCAATCGGGTCGTCACTCAGGCGAACAGCGCCATGGCGGAACTCATCGCATCCATGCACGAAATGTCCAGAGCCGGCCAAGAAAGTTCCGAGATTATTAAGACGATCGATGACATCGCCTTCCAGACAAATCTGCTGGCATTGAACGCCGCCGTCGAGGCGGCCAGAGCCGGAGAGGCGGGTGCGGGTTTTGCCGTTGTCGCCGATGAAGTTCGCAATCTCGCTATGCGAGCGGCTCAAGCAGCTCGAAATACGGCGATCCTGATCGACAGGACCGTCGCTCAAATCAAAGATGGTACGAATCTCGCTGCAAAAACCAATGATACGTTTGTTGAAGTGGTGAAGAACACCTCCGAGGTGGGGGATGTGCTTTCAGGAATTGCGAAGGAATCCGACGAGCAGTATCTGAGCATCGAGCAGGCCAACACCACGGTGGACGAAATGCACAAAGTAACACAACAGAACGTCGGAATTGCCGAGGAATCCGCGAGCACCTCAGAGGAAATGAACGCCCAGGCCGAGGAACTTAAAGCCTACGTCCAGGATCTGGTGAACCTCGTAAACGGAAACGCCCGAAGCGACGGCCGCCGGGAGCGCGCCAAATCTCGGACCCACGCGCCTTCGCCGCGGGAAGTTTCGGGAAACACCTCCGTCCGGGCGGTAGCGGAACCTGACCGGCGCAAACAAATCACGCAGGCCGCATCTGTAGACGAATCACTGTTCGAAGGCTTGTAAACCGCTAACGCTATTCACCTGATATTCGGAAATCTACGGTTCCATTGAAAATGGACTTGCCCGTTTTTAGAGCAACGGAACGAACGTAAAACAGCCTGGGATGAATTTTCAAGCTCATCATGGAAACAACCCTCACAGAGGAGGAAGGACATGGGTATGGTCGACCTCAAGAACAAATATTGGAAGGGTATCCTGGGGCTGCTACCGGCATGCTTTCCATTGGTTGTTTTTTTCAACTCCGCCCACGCCCTGACCGTGAATCATACGGCGGTTCGGCAGTTCGGTCAGATTCCGGATCAATGGATCGAAGCAGCAAAAGCGTTGACCGTTCATTATGCTCACACTTCTCACGGATCCCAAATCATCGCAGGCCTTCAGGCGCTCGAAGAAATCAACCCCAAATACAGTGTAGCCGTACGGGAGGATAAAAACACCGCGGCTCTTCCACCTTTCGAGACGCCCCCCGCCCTCCGCATTTACGACGGCAACCCTCCGGAAACGTATATCGAGCCTGACGATTATTGGGAGACCGACGACGGTTTAAACCGGACCCGAGCCGTTGCCGGCACAGGGCTGTTCGCCTATTCCATGTGGGCTTGGTGCGGTCAGCAGTCATGGAATTCCATGGATACGGTCAATCAGTATCTCGATGCACTGAATACGCTGGAGAACGAATACCGGGACATGAGGTTTATCTATATGACCGGTCATACGGACGAAGGGGGAACCGATCTGGTCCGGAACAACCAGATGGTCAGGGACTATGTGGATGCCCACAACAAGATCCTGTTCGATTTCGCGGATATCGAACAGTACGATCCCGATGGGAACTATTATCCCAACACCACGGATGCATGCTCCTGGTGTGCCGACTGGTGCGAAGCCCATCCCGAGGATCCGGATTGTGTGTACCGGCCTGAGGACGACTCCGAGTGCGCGCATACCCATGGACTCAACTGCATGCTTAAGGCCAAAGCGTTCTGGTGGTTGATGGCGCGGCTTGCGGGATGGGACGGAACCGGAAACGGTCCCGCCCCTTCTTTCTATCCGGACGGAATCTGGAAATCGGCGCCGTCCGGGTCATCCTCCACCGGCCTCATGAATTTCTATATCCAGACGTACACGACCGGCGAGATGATCGTACTGGCTTCCCCGGACGGTCAGACGTTTTATGCCTTCCTGGACGATGACTATGGTGACGGCATAGACACGGACGATTTGGGTCAGGGAGGTCATCATCTTACGGCCGCTTTTACAAGCGACGCCCAGGGAACCGCCTCACTTACGAAACAAGGGGCGGGAACGTCGGATTATGTCTTGTATCGATGGTATGCTGCGTGCGCAACGGACAACTATTTAGGCGTCTGGAAAGACACGGCGCCAGGGGAGACGGCAACCGTCAGCTTCTATGTCCAGACTTATGAAACCACGGGTTCCAGGATCGTGATCGCCAGTCCGGACGCCGTACATTTCGATGTATTTCTGGACGAGGATAAAAATAACGATATGGATGTCGATTCACTAGCCGGCGATCGGCACGTGTCCTGCGGATTCACCAGCGCCACCGAGGGCTGGATCGTCATCTCCACCGTGGACACGGGAATCCCCATCTATAACCTGAGCTTTTACAGGTGGGTTCAGGCGCCTTATCCGGCGCAGTAACATCGATTCGGCATTCCCTATCGGGCAGGCACGGGGCCTGCCCTTCCAGGGGACTCAGGTAACAAGCTAGGGGTAGGACACGGAGCGCCGTGCCCCTACGGCCTTCACCCGACGATACAAGGGTCGGGGCGAGGGCAAACTGCCGCCCCAATGTTTCATGGAGGCGTGATCTCTCTCGCGAGCCTGAGCTTGCCATCCGTGACGGTCATTACTGATACGCTTCTTCTGGGAACCAGCATTCCATCCCCATACCCGATAATCCCGGTCACACCTTCAAAATCTTTCGTCTCCGACAGCTCCCGCAGAAGGGATCTTCGTTCGCGGTTTCCCGCTCTGACGATCGCCGCCGCTATCAGACCGAGCGCATCGTATCCCAGAGCGGCAAACGCATTTTCCGGCGCGCGGCCGTATTCTTTCTTGTATTTTGCCACAAAATTTCTGACCTGACGACGTTCGCTTTCAAAGGAAACCTGGGTGGAAAAATAGACGTTCCGGAGAAACGCCCCTTTCGTTTGAGCCGGCAAAGGCGAGCCAAACCGCAACGCACCGATGATGGGTTGCTCGATTCCCGCCCTCCGGAACCACTTCACGGCCTGGATAAAACCGTTTCCTCCTGCGGCAATCATCAGCACTTCCGGAGAGGGCTCGAGGGTCTTCAACCGCTCGATCTGCTTGGCGAGATCATCGCCGCCTGGATGAAACGAATCTTCAAACAGAATCGATCCAAAGCCGGCCGATCGCTTGAACCACACCTGGAAAAAAGAGGCCAACCGGAACTTGGTGGCGTCTGCAAAGTCATCGACCAGGACATATGCCGTTCTCGCCCTCAGATCCTGATAAGCAAAACGAGCCAGCCCGTATGCCTGAGACTGGTCGTCGCCCCCCAAGAGGTACATGCAGCTTCCACGGCGATCGGGTAAGGAGGACAGGTCGGCGCCGATGCATACAAAGGGCATTCCGGCTTTCTGAGCCAGGAATCCGGCGGCCGACGCAAACAATGGATCCGCAAGCCCTATCACGGCCACCACCTTTTGTTCAACGGCAAACTGGGAGACGGCATCCCGAACGGCCGTTCGGTCTCCTTTTACGTCCGTTTGAACCAACTCGATTTTCTTTCCCAGCAGTCCATTTCCGTCATTGATCTCTTTGACCGCCAACAGAGCTCCGGACAGGGCCGGGCTTTCTGTGGACGAATAGCCCGCGGCGCTGTAGAGCGCGCCTATCTTGATCCTTTCATAGGCGAAAAGCGGGTCGGCGGGCAGAAATCCCGAAATCGTCAAAACGAGAAATAAACAGAGAACTTTCATTCTCACTCCCAGTAACCGAGGATCGCGCAGGACGCTTGGCGAGGCGTTCGGCTTAACGGTCGAGGAGCTTCCGCGCCCTCGCGACCACGTTCTCGACCGTCAGCCCGTATCGCTTGAACAGCTCTTTGCCCGGGGCGCTGGCGCCGAACCTGGTGATGCCCAGGATGTCGCCTCCATCACCTACCCATTCGCGCCAGCCAAGAGGTGATGCGGCTTCAACCGCCAATCGGACCCTTACTTCCCGCGGCAACACCTCCTCGCGGTATTCCTGTGTTTGCTGCTGAAATAATTCCCAACTCGGCATGCTCACCACGCGAGCGTCAATGCCCGATTCCATAAGCGCGTTTTTGGCCTCAAGCACCAGCGCCACCTCGGAACCCGAAGCGATCAGTATCACGTCCGGGCGGGCGCCTTTTTCTCTTGACAGTATGTACGCGCCTTTGTACAGGCCTTCAGCGTCGCGTCCGTCCATTCGCTCGAAAATCGGGAGTCCCTGCCGTGAAAGCACCAGCATAGTGGGACCGCTTTTGTTTTCCATGGCGACGCGCCACGCATAAGCCGTTTCGTTCGCGTCCGCCGGGCGAATCAAGGTCAGGTTCGGCATGGCGCGAAGCGATGCGAGATGCTCTATAGGTTGATGGGTGGGCCCATCTTCTCCAACTCCAATGGAGTCGTGCGTCATTACATAAATGACGGGCAACTCCATCAACGCGGCCAAACGTATGGCGGGCCGGGCATAGTCGGTAAAAATAAAAAACGTGGCTGCATAGGGTCGAATACCTCCGTGCAGCGCCATCCCCGAACAGCAAGCGCACATGGCCAGTTCACGAATTCCCCAGGCCACGTTCCGGTATCCCGGTCGGCGGCCGGAAAGGTATTCCTCCCCTGCGATCAATGTCTTGGTGGATGGCGCCAGATCCGCACTTCCCCCGATCAGTGACTTCGTTTTCTGCGCGAATGCATTGAGCACCTTGCCCGAGGCGGCTCGAGTGGCCATGGGACCGTCTTCAGGAACGAACACCGGAATGCCCGAGTCCCAGTCTTCCGGCAAGTCTCCCGAAAGAGCGCGCTGGAATTCAGCGGCCGCCTCGGGATGCGCCTTTTCGTAGGAAGAGAGCTTCCCGTTCCATTTCAGCTCGAGCTTCGCTCCGTTCTCCCCGGCCTTGCCCATGTGCTCCCTGACCGCATCAGGAACCAGAAAATGCTCGTTCTCGGGCCAACCGTACGCTATTTTGCAGGCCACGATCTCCTCCAGCCCCAGGGGTTCACCATGAGCTTCCTTGGTATCCTGCTTGTTGGGGGATCCGCAACCAATGTGCGAACGCACGATAATGAGGGAAGGCCGGCCGGTCTGCTCCCGTGCCGCTGCAAAGGCTTGCGAAAGGGCATCGACATCTTCGGCCCGGTCTCCTATATCCTGGACGTGCCATTGATAGGACTCGAACCGTTTGGCCACATCGTCCGAATACGTCAGAGACGTATTGCCCTCGATAGTGATTCGATTGTCATCGTATACACCGATCAGTTTGCCGAGGCCCAGGTGGCCGGCCAGCGACGCCGCTTCGTGGGAGGCTCCCTCCATGAAATCTCCGTCGCTGCAGAAAACATAGGTATAGTGATTTACGATGTCATGAGATTCGCGATTGAACGTATCGGCAAGATGCGCTTCCGCCAGAGCCATGCCCACAGCGTTCATGATCCCCTGTCCCAACGGGCCCGTGGTGGTTTCGACCCCCGGCGTCACGCCATACTCGGGATGTCCCGGAGTTTTGCTTCCCCACTGGCGGAAGTTCTTGATTTCATCGAGGGACAGGTCGAAGCCCGTCAGATGCAGCATGGCGTACAACAACATGGAAGCGTGGCCGCAGGAGAGCACGAATCGGTCGCGATCGAACCAGTTCGGATTGGCCGGGTTGAAGCGCAGGAACCGGGTCCAGAGCACGTATGCCACAGGCGCCAGACCCATAGGCGCTCCAGGATGTCCGGAATTCGCTTTCTGGACGGCGTCCATTGAAAGTGTCCGTATGGTGTTGATGCAAAGCCGATCCAGGTCGTTTCGGGAATCGTTCATCGCGAGCCTCCGTTCATGTGATTTGTGGGAATGCGTTTCAGGCTTCCGGAAATGGCCGGAACGATGATGAGCATCGTTCCATGTTGGTTCGAGGGCGACACCGTGCGGCCCGTAACTTTGTAACACCCGCGCTCCGGCAACATATCCAACGTACCTATTAAGACCGCGGGGCTTCCCCTTTCAGTGGACCTTCATTAAGCACGTCTTCCTTGCTGAGTCAAGGAAGTTGTAAAGAGTTGAGGACAGGAAAGAATCCCATTCCATGGTCCAAGGCTTATAGGGATTCTGTCAGCGTGCAATGGCGCTAACGGCCATTGGCGACCATGGGTTCGAATGCTTCCCTGGTCCCTGCATTTTTAATTTTCCTTGACACCTGCCGGAATTGCCGTTAGCGTTGAAACGTATTTGATTATGATTCTAGCTTGTTACAAGGAGGTGATGCGCCGGATCGGAAAGGACGGATGCCGCCTTCGATTCCATCAGACTTTTATCCCATGCCGAGTCCAAATATTCCCTAAAGAGCTACGACAAGATTCCCCCCCGAAGTAGAAGTATTGGTAAGAACGGCTTCCTATTAATCGATCCGTGAGTTCCTGCTCGACCCTGAAGGAGGAATGTAATGAAAAGGTTCTCCAACCTTTTTTACGGACTCTGCCTAACCGCCGTGTGCGGCCTGTTGCTTTCCACTCCGAGCGTATCCGCAAAAACCACTTTCATCTCCATGGCTACAGGCGGCGCAGGGGGCGTGTACTACCCCAAGATACACGCCATGTTCATGATGTACCCCAACCTATACCGGATTGCGGTTCTCAAGAACTCCGGAATTAACAGCGTGTATGGTGTCAAAGGCAAAAACGTGTCCGTGGGCGCTCCGGGAAGCGGTACGGAATTCATGACGAATCTGGTGTTTGAATCCGGCCGTGGGGAGCCGTACGGCCGGCTCCCCATGATGCGTACACACGTCCTTTTCCGAGCGCGGTTCACGGCATAAAACGGACCGTCGACACCACTTCGCTGAAGGGAATGCCACGCAAACGTTTCAACGGTAACCGGGTCGCCCGGCCCTCTCATAACTGC
>Ga0209164_1003679_pt1 | contig 14335 bp, 13 predicted proteins | sample MTBNYHSulfiMetaG_FD_187458 | JGI IMG/M metagenome (GOLD analysis project Ga0209164, IMG submission 187458) | Enrichment culture microbial communities from rom New York Harbor, USA that are MTBE-degrading - MTBE-NYH (New York Harbor Sulfidogenic)... | ecosystem: Environmental > Aquatic > Marine >...
ATGAAATATCGTGGGTAATATCAGGGCAAACATCGAAAATGTGAAGCAGCGCATTGCCGCCGCAGCCATGAGAAGGGATCGTGATCCCTCGGAAGTCCTGCTCCTTGCCATAAGCAAGACCCATCCCGCACAAAGCGTTGCCGCGGCGGCCTCCGCCGGCCAGGTCCATTTCGGGGAAAACAGGGTTCAGGAGGCCAGGGATAAAATCCCCCTCCTGCCGGATAACCTGGTATGGCACCTTGTCGGGCACCTGCAGTCCAACAAGGCGAAATATTGCCCCGACCTTTTTTCCTGGATCCATTCCATCGATTCTCTCGAACTGGGGAGGGAAGTGGCGAAAAGATACAGGGAAAGGGAAAAAGCCTGCCATGTCCTGATCCAGGTCAGCGTGTCCGGAGAGGCCGCTAAATCAGGTTGCGATCCCGCGGAAACGGAAGAAATCCTGAATGCCCTTCTGGAGGAAGAAGGGGTGACCCCGGCCGGCCTTATGACCATCCCGCCCTATGATCCGGATCCCGAGTCCGCACGTCCGTATTTCAGGGACCTTCGGGAACTGAGAGATGCCCTGCTCAAAAAGGGTTTCCCCGGCTATGCACTGAAAGAGCTCTCCATGGGCATGACGGGGGATTTCGAAGAGGCGGTGGAAGAGGGGGCGACCATCGTCCGGATCGGGACGGCCATTTTCGGGGAAAGGGGCGCGCCGGTTTGAACATCGGTCCGGAGGAGGAAACACCGGAACTGGTTTTTCAACTGAGCAGGGTAGATCTTTACAATATCGTCCGCATCACCGCCCGAACCCGACTTTTACCGAAATTGACCGTGCCCCTCGTGGCCGGGGTTATCCTCCTTGGCCACAGCCTGGACGGAAATTATCTAAAAGGGTTGGTCTGGGCGGCCGGGGCTGCCCTTGTTTACTGGGGTTTTTCCCAGATCCTGATTTTTCTTCACGTTTACGCGCCGTCCAATGAAACCCTTCTGGTCCCTCAGAGGATCCGTCTTTTTCAGGACCGCATGGCGGTTTCCAGCGAACATTCCGAGGAGGAGTTTTTTCGCCCCGACCCCTCGGGGGTGAAGGCCGTTGACCGGTACCTTCTCATCCCGATGGGAAAAAACAGCCTCGTGTTCATGAGGCGGAGCTTCTCGGATCCGGAGGATTTCGAGCGGTTGAAAAAGTGGGTCCTTGGCGGAGAATCACGAGGGCGGAAAGAAAGAGAAGGGTAAAGAGGGAAGGATAAAGGGAGAGCGGACAGTAAATAAAAACTGCTTCTATGATTACCACCGCAAGGCCCCGGAAAGCCCCGTTAAACCACTTCCGTCAAACAAGGCCTCCTTTTCCTTTTTCCCGAATTGGCGACAGTGGTTTTATCCCTTTCCAAGTTCCTCTGATCTGCGGGCAGCGGCCGCTACAGCCTCCACGATTGTCCTGACGAAACCGGCCTGATCCATGGATCGCAGGGCCGCTTCCGTCGTACCGCCGGGGGAGGTGACCTTTTCCCTCAGTCTTTCCGGTCCGTCTTCCGTTTCCGTCATCATACGGGCGGCGCCGAGGATTGTCTGTTTGGCAAGTTCAAGGGCCTGCTGCCGGGGGATTCCCAGAGACGCTCCCGCTTCGGTGAGGGCTTCGGCCATGTGGAAGATGTAGGCCGGCCCGCTTCCCGAAAGTCCTGTTACCGCGTCCATGAGCTGCTCCGGAAGGACCAGACAGGTGCCTGCGCCCCTGAAAAGGCGGGCGGCCCATTCGGTCATCGGTTGCCCGACAAGGGCTCCCGGGGTGATGACGGTAGCCCCTGCCCCGATCATGGCAGGGGTGTTGGGCATGGAACGGATAACGGGGATCCCGGGGAGCCGGCTTTCCAGAAAATTCAGGGTAACGCCCGCCGCGATGGAAATGACCAATTGTCCGGGGTCCAGCGATGGAGAAATCTCCTTCAACACCGGAGGGACGACCTGCGGCTTGACCGAAATAAACACCGTGCCGCAGCTTTTCACCGCCTCGGCATTATCCCCGGTGACTTTAAAACCGTATCGTTGACTGAAATACTGGCGTCTTTCAGGGCGCCGGTTGGAAAGGATGATGGAAGAAGGCTGCGCGATCCCGGATCGAAGGATCCCTCCGGCCAGTGCTTCGGCCATATTCCCGCCGCCGATAAAGGCGATGCCGTCTCGAAAATCCATAAAAAGGTTATATCAGGTCCGGGAGATGGATTCCAGATTCCAGATTCCAGCGCTAAGCCGCTCCGTCGTTCCCTCGTCCCGTCGCTCCGACGTCCTGTCGTCCCGTCGCCCCGTCGCCCCGTCGGCCCTTCATTCCCCCTTTGACTCTTTTCCTTTGAGTTACTATATTGATTCCAGTTTTCCTGCGGTCAGGGAGGTATTCTGAAGGTGTTTATTTTAAGCAATTTCATAATGGCTGTCGCGAAAGTCCTTGGCATCGTCCTGAACCTGTATATGTGGCTGATCGTCATTCGGGCAGTGGCATCCTGGTTTTCTCCGGACCCCTACAACCAGATCTATATTTTTCTCGTCCGTGTCACAGAGCCGGTGCTGGGTTACATCCGCAGGCTCCTGCCCTTGCGGGCCGGGATGCTGGACCTGTCTCCTATCATTGCTATTCTCGTCATTATTTTCCTTCAGTCGTTTCTGGTGCAGTCCCTCTACGGGATCGCCATGTCCCTGCGGTGAAAGGCGTCGCGAAAGGAGGGCCCGATGCGATTATCCCCCCTTGATATCCAGAGTCAGCAGTTCCGGCAGAGATTCCGGGGATTAGACCCCCATGAAGTAGAGACGTTTCTTGAGCTCGCGGCCTCGGAATTCGAGGAACTCATCAGGGAAAACGGAAAACTCAAGGAGACGCTGGCCCGCCTTGGCAACCAGTATGACGAACTCAAACAGCGGGAGCAGACCCTCAAGGAGACCATGATGACGGCCCAGAAGATCACGGAGGATATGAAGGCCTCCGCGAGGAAGGAAGCCGAAATCATCCTAAGGGAGGCGGAACTCAAGGCAGAAAAGATGCTGGACGACGCCCACCGCAAGGTGGCTTCCTTAAGTGATCAGATCGTTGAGATCAAGCGCATCCGGGCCCAGTTCGAAACCTCCGTGAGGGCAGCCGCCCAGGGGCATCTGAAAATGCTGGATGTCACTTCAGAGGCCCTTGATGCCCAGGCGGGAAGGGAAGAAAACATCAAATACCTGGTCACCAGGGAAAAAGATTGATTCCAATCAAGGGATTTACCCGTGTTTTTTCTGGCCGGAAGGGGATCCTTTTCCTTTCCGTGGTCTGCGCCGTTCTCGTTATGGCGTCTTCCTGCATCAGGGTGCGCGGTCCCGGCCTGGTGCCTCCCATTGAGGAGGGTCTCACCGGGGAATGGGTGGTCTTGTCCAGGGAATACAGTCCTTCCCGTCCCGGTTACACGGAAGGCAGGTACCGGTTCACCGCCACCCTCCTTTACAACACCGGGGCAGAGGATCGATCCCTTTCAAAGACCGACCTGTGCGTGCTCTTTGACGATGACCCGGTTCCCTTTTCCTTCGATGAAGCCGACCAGATCCTCGAAACCGATGTTCTGGCCTTTTTCGGCCCTGGATTGAGACATTCCCTGGTCGTCCGGCCTTCCGCAAGCCCCGCTATTTCCTTCCCGACCCTGACCCTTACTCTGGAATAAGGCGTTTGAAGTGCCCGGGCCTGTTGTAGAAAAGGCACGCATCGATGTTCTTGTAAAACCCCGGGCGTCCAGGGATTCCATAGAAGGGTGGCAGGAAGGGGCTCTCGTTGTCAGGCTCTGCGCCCCCCCTGTCGAGGGCGCGGCCAACAAGGCGCTGGTCAAAATCCTGGCCGCGAAAGCCGGGATCGCCAAAGGGCGGGTCCGGGTGGTCTCCGGGGGGAAAAGCCGTTTTAAAACATTGGAATTTGAAGGCATCCCCTTGAAGGAACTCACGGAAAAATTCCGGTGATCAGAGCCCTTGCGCCCATCTTTTTTCTACTCCTTTCCTCCGCGAGCCAGGACCGGCTCAATCCCGTCACCGGCCCGGATTGGAGGCAGGTCTCGATCCCGGGCATAACAGTATATTTTCGTCAGAATTTCGACAGGCTGGCGGGAGAGATCCTCGGCAAAGCGGACAGGTTCCTGGAGGAATCGTCCACCTTTCTCGGTCTTGGAACCGCCGGCGAAGGGGATTACTCCATTATCGTTGCCGGAAGCAAAGAGGAATTCGTTGCCCTCCAGATGCCCCGGGGGCCTGCCCCTGAGTGGGCCGGGGCCCTGACCTATCCTTCCTCCGGGACAGTTCTGATCCTTTCGCCGGGGGCGATGAAAGCCGGGGATGCAACCTACTGGTCCATTCTCCGCCATGAAATGGTCCATCTTGTTCTTGGAGGGGCCCAATCCGATGCCGGGATGCGGTTCCCCATCTGGTTCGAGGAGGGGGTCGCCACTTTCATGTCGGGGGAAATGAACCTTTCCCGCCTCCTGCGCCTGGGGTGGGCCCAGGTCACAGGGAACGCCCCGGATTTTGAAGATCTCGAGATAAGATTCCCTGCCCGGTCAGGACCGGCCGAAGCCGCATATGCCCGCAGCTTTCTTTTTATCAGGTATCTCACGCGCAGGTTCGGGGAGGGTGCCGTGGCCGATCTTATCCAGGCCTCCCTCGTATCGGGAAGCCTTGAAGAAGGGGCAAAAAAGGCTTTCGGGGTTTCCCTCCCCGCCATCCTGGAAGGGTTCGGGCAGTACGCGCGTGTAAAGGCCACCTGGATTCCCGTCCTTGCCAGTTCCGCCACGATATGGGGGCTGATCACTCTCCTCTTTCTGCTGACGTGGTACCGGAAAAGGGTCCTTGGGCTTAGGACTCTCGGCCGCTGGGAACTGGAGGAGGAAATGGAAAGACAGGAATCAGCCCTGGAGAAAGAAAATGAGGATGTTGGCCCCACCCTTCATTAGAAAACTGGTTCTTTTTCTCATCATCGCCTTCCTCCGGGTTTCCCTTTGCGATGCGGCCGGCTTGATCCCGGGGAGCGTGGCCGTCCTTGAAGCGTCCTTCGAAGGGCCCGGGATTAAAGCCGCCTGGGAGGATGCCGTCGCGGGTGCCTTCCTGGATCCGGGGCTCCTTTTGAAGGGGAGGGAGGAGACGGCCCGCATCCTCGCCCGGTGGCGGGAAGAGGGCGATGTTCTCCTGGAAGCCCTAAAGACAGCCGATTCCGCGGCTTTTCAGCGGATCAGTGAGCTCATGGAGAAGACCTGGTCGGCCTATTACACCTTTTCCTTTGACAGGGCCCTGGGTTTTTTGAACGAAGTGGACATACTTCTGGAGACGCCCGGCGAAAGCCGGTTCAAGAGCCGCATGGCCTTTGAGGCCGATGTCCTGGGGGGAATGATCCTGCGCGCCAAGGGTGATCCGGTCTTTTCCACCCGGTTCATGAAGGCGGCCGCCCTGGATCCCGGGGCATCCCTGACCCCTGACCGATACTCCCCCGAGGTGATCGCCGCCTATGGCAGGGCCAGGGGACAGTTCCTGAAAAAAGGTTCTGTCCCGCTTTTTGTCAAGGGCCGACCTGCCGATGCCCGGATCCTCCTGGACGGGAAAGAAACGGGATACGGGAGCGGGTTTAACGGGGTTATCCTTCCGGGCCTGCATTACCTTGAAGCCAGGGCGGTTGGATACGAACCCTGGAGCACGCGACTAAGGGTCGAGGAATGGGACCGCCCGACCCTTGATTTTACTCTGGAAGAGACTGGCCCTGTCGGGGAACCCGGGGATTTCTTCCTGGGCCGAATGGAAGCCGGGGACCAGTCCTATCTGTCCCTTTTGACGGAGAAACTCGAGGTCGATTATATCCTGATCCCCGACGACCGCGAGGGGGTCCTGAAATGTTGGATAGTCGGGAGGGACGGCCTGCCCCTGGGCCATGAAGTCCTGTGGGAGGAAGGGGATGATCAGAAAGTGGCCGGGGCCAGAATGGGCCGGTTTCTTTTGCCCCTTCGTTTCCAGTGGGGAGACGCCCAGGGGGCGGTTTCCTCGCAGGTCAATCTCCCCCGGAACCTGCCCTTGCCCGCGAGCGAAGGGAGTGAGGTCAGGGAGGTCCCTGCCTGGAAAAAATACGGCCCCGCCATTATGGTGCTCCTCCTTCTGGGGCTCGCAACTTCCTCATCCGGAGGGGGTGGCGGGGGGACCGATGTCGAGGTGACCTGGTGATCCGCAGGATATTTTCAGGGATCCTTGTCGCGGCGGGGATTCTTTGCCTTGGAGCCTGCGGCGATGGAGGGGGGAGCGACACCCTTCGTCTCCAGATCCAGCTTCCCTCCGACTGGATAGACAACCTTGACATGGCGGCCCTGGGATTTCCTGATTCCCCGCCCTATGTTGGAACCATCCGGGTGATCGTAGGGGAGGGAGACGGAGCCAGTATCCGGGAATTCCCCTGGGAGGATCACCACGGTGCCCTCGGTGAAGTGTACACGGGGGGATCCGTCAGGGTTCAGGCTCTCACCGCCGGAAAAGTCATTATGGAAGGCATCCTTCCGGAATCCGTCACCGGCCCGGAGGTGACCGTGCCCCTCCACGAGTCGGGTGGTTTCTCCCCGGCCGGATCCCTCCTCTATGTCCGGCAGGATCACTCGGCTGTTGCCATAGGAGATACTGTCCTGATCATCGGGGGAAATGTCCAGAAGACGGTGATCGAAGAGCTCGTGCCTCTGGGGGCCGGCCTGGCGGTAAACGCCTACGCTGCCAGTCTTGCATACCCGCGAAGCGGACAGCATGTCCTTCACGACACCCTCAACAACCGGCTTTTCGTGTTCAAGGGTGGGCTGCCCGAAGTGGATGATAATTTTTATGAAGTCATTAATTTGAAACAAAAAGAAATTTCCGCGAATTTTCTTTTAAGCTTTCGGGTAGGCTTTTTCCCAGTGATTTATAACCAAAAAATTGTTTTGGTTGGCGGATACAATGACAGCGGCAGAAATCAGTGGTTAACTGGAGGTTATAAAATCGATATATCCTCCAATCCTTTTGAAGAGACACTTTTACCCTTTATTGGTTTAGATTCCGAACGCGAGAGAACAGTTTGTGATGTGAATCAAAATATTTTGGTTTGTGCGGGGGGTTATTTAAACTTTTCTTATTTTGATGAGATAAAAATTTTTAATATATTAACAGAAGTGGGACTTGGTTCAACCAAATTTTCCGAGGGGAAAATAGGGTTTCAAAGTTTTGAAAAAACACCTGATTCACAAGTATTTGTTGGAGGAATAAATAATACAGGAGTTCTAGAAACGATCGATACTTTAGATCTTCAAAACATATCCATAAATGCGCAAAGTTTTATTTCTGTGGGTAGAGGTAGCCATTCAGCGACCCTAATTTCGAATGAGTTAGTCCTCATCCTCGGGGGCGGATTAACTGCCCAGGAATGCCGTTCGGGGGAGATCCTTGATCTGGCCACCGGCGAATCGACCCGGCTTCCATGGAAAATGCGGGTTCCGAGGATCGGGCATTCGGCGACCCCCCTCCCGGATGGAAGGGTTTTGGTGGTAGGGGGAAATCTGAATGACAGGACCATCGAGATCTGGAATCCGCCGGCCGGATTCTGATCAGAATCCCCTGCTATTTTCAAACCTTTTCCAGATTCGCATATTTTGCAACGAGCTTTTTCTTCCCGCCCCGGGGGAAATAGACCGTGATGCGGGCATCCCCCCCGAATCCTTCCACGCGCATGACCTGACCCTGCCCGAACATGGGGTGGCGTACCTGCATACCGGGGGTGACGGTCCTTTCCTCCTCGACCGGTTCCGGGATGAAGGTAAAATCCCCAATGGCCACCTTTGCGGGCGGCGGTTCAGGTGATGGGGTCTTGAATCCCGCGATTCCGTGGACGGGAAATGCCGATTCCTCGTGCATCTGGACGTTTTCCGCGGAAAGTTCCTGCAGGAACCGGCTCGGAAACGCGTTGTCGTATTGGCCGAAGAGCCGTCTTCTCCTCGCCATCGTCAGAAAAAGGTTTTCCTTTGCCCGGGTCATCCCCACGTAGCAGAGACGTCTTTCCTCCTCCATTTCAACGGGCTCCCCCTGGGCCCGGTAATGGGGAAGCAGGTCCTCCTCGACGCCGGCAATGAAGACGACGGGAAATTCCAGCCCCTTCGCGGTATGAAGGGTCATGAGGGTCACGGAGGAGCCTTCCTCCTTGACCTCATCGATATCCGAAACCAGGGAAATCTGGTCCAGAAAGGCAGCGAGGGCTTCAATCCCGCCCTCGAGGCTCCCGGGAGCGCCCTCCAGGAAATCCGCCGCCACACCCAGAAACTCGTGCAGGTTCTCGATCCTCGCCCTGGATTCGTCGGTGCCCTCGTCCCGAAGGGAACGCAGGTATCCGGTGTCCTCGAGGACGGCAACAACCAGCTCATCCAGAGGGCCGTTCTCCGCCTTTTCCCGAAGACGGGCTATCGTCTTGAGAAAATCCTCCGCGGTCATCTGGTTTTTGCGTCCCAGAGCCCCCTTCGTCAGGATTTCTTCCACGGCTTTTTCCGGAGACAGGCCGGGCTTTCCGGCGTCCCGGATCTTCTCCATGGAAACCTTCCCGATGCCCCGAGGGGGAGCGTTGATGATCCTTTCGAAACTCCCCCAGTCCTCAGGGTTCAGGAGAATCCTGAGGTAGGAGATGACGTCGCGGATCTCTTTTCTATCGTAAAAACGGACCCCGCCGACAATGCGATGGGGTATGTTCATCTTGCGGAGGGAATCCTCGATGGCCCTTGACTGGGCGTTGATCCGGTAGAATACGGCGAAATCTCTGTGTTTGAATGATTCCTGCCGGATGAGGCGGTTAATGGTGGAGGCGATGAAATCCCCCTCGTCCCTTTCATCGATGGCTGAGTGGACGGTCACCTTGCTGCCGGCCGGCCGGACGGCAAGAAGCTCTTTTTCCTTCCTTCCGGCATTGTGGCCGATGAGGCACGATGCGGCGCCGAGAATATTTGCGGTGGACCGATAATTGCTCCCCAGGGTGACCACCGCCGCTTCCGGGAAATCCTTCTCAAAATCCAGGATGTTTGTGATATCCGCCCCCCGCCAACGGTAGATGCTCTGGTCGTCATCCCCAACAACGCAAAGATTCCGGTGGGCAGCGCAAAGATGCCGGATGATCTGGTACTGGGCGTGATTAGTGTCCTGATATTCATCCACCAGGATGTATCGCAGCATCCGGGAGTAGAAATCCCTGATCTCGGGGTTGTTTTCGAAGAGCTTCCAGGTGAAAAAGAGAAGGTCATCAAAATCAAGAGCCTGGCTTTGCCGCAATTTGCCGTCGTAGATCCTGTAGGCCTGGACAATTTTCTCGAAAAGAGGGTCCCGCCTCCCAACCCCTTGCGTCTCCATTTCGTCGGGACCGATGAGGGAATTCTTGGCCCGGCTGATGAGGTAGGAAACCCGTCGGGGGGGAAGGATTTTGGCGTCAATGTTCATTTCCCTAAGGGTTTCCTTGAAAAGGCGCGACTGGTCGTTTGCGTCGAAGATGGAAAAATGCCGGCTGATCCCCGTTTTTTCAACATGCTGGCGGAGGATCCTCACGCAGGCCGAGTGGAAGGTGGAGATCCACACCGCTTTTCCGTCTTTCCCGGCGAGGCCGATCACACGTTCCCTCATTTCGCCGGCGGCCTTGTTGGTGAAGGTCACCGCGAAAATAGAATAGGGGGGGATCTTGCGCTCCTGGAGGAGGTAGGCGATTCGGTAGGTGATGACGCGGGTCTTCCCGCTCCCCGCTCCGGCCAGGACAAGAAGGGGTCCTTCGGTCCGGGTGACGGCCTCTCGCTGGGCAGGGTTGAGGTTCTGAAGGGAAAAGCTGGGGTTATCCTGTTTTGTCATACCGGAAAATGGCCTGCTTGTAGGTGGAGATGATGTCGCGCCGGGTGAGGATTCCCAGGATTTTCCTCGGATTTTTCGGATCCAGGACAACGAGGTGTTCCACATGCCGGTAGGCGAGTTTTTCCAGGGCATCCTTGAGGCTGTCGGTTGGCGAAATCATGACGACATTGTGCAGATTGGCGATGTCCCTTGCAACGACGAGACCTTCGAGGTCCGGATCGAAAACGTGCTGCCTGACGTCCTGGAAGGAGAGGATCCCGACGAAATGGCCGTCCTGGTCCTCCACGGGGAAGCTGGTATTTTTGCTCTGGGTGACATACTTCACGATGTCCCCGAACTTCATGTCGTGGGGGATCCTTTCCACATCGGTGGTCATGGCGTCCCGGACCTTCAACTCCTGAAGGACGTTGGTTTCCACCCCTGCCTTGACGTTGATCCCTTTCTTGTAAAGCTTGAGGGAATCGATTGAGTGTGGGAACAGGCCCCGGATGGTGAGGTTGCTCACGATGCACGATACCATGATGGGAAGGATGATATGGTAGTCCCCCGTCATCTCAAACAGGAGGAGGATGGCTGTCAAGGGCGCGTGGCAGGCGGCGCCGCACAGGGCCCCCATCCCGACGAGGGCATAGGCGCCCTGGGTCGCGGTCACGGCGGGAAAGGCGGTGTGGATTATGCTCCCGAAAGCGCCGCCGACCATGGCCCCGATGTAAAGGGTCGGGGCGAAAACCCCTCCCGATCCTCCCGAACCCAGCGTCAGGGATGTGCCGAGGATCTTGAGGAAAATCAGGCTGAACATGAGGCCAAACCCCATGTTCCCCATGAGGGCGACGCTCATGAAATCGTATCCGTTTCCGAAGACCTGGGGAAAACCAAAGCCGATGCACCCCAGCAGAAGGCCCCCGAGGGCGGGCTTGGCCCAGAGTGGGAGGCGGACCTTTGCCTTGAAAAACTCCTCGATCTGGTCGAGGGTCAGGATGAAAAGGAGAGCCACGACCCCGGTCAGTATCCCGAGAAGGATGTAGAAGAAGATCTCCAGGGGATTGACCATCTGGTAGAAGGGGACCTCGAAGGCGAGGATGTTCCCGTAAAGATAGCGTGCGACGGTCGTGGCCACCACGGAGGACATGATCACAGGGCTGAAGGCGGCCGCATGCCACTCGCCAAGGATGATCTCCAGGGCGAAGAGGGTGCCCGCAAGGGGAGCGTTGAATGTGGCCGCTATGGCCCCTGCCGCCCCGGCGCCCAGGAGGGTCCTGATGTTGTTGCTGGAAAGGTTGAAGAGCTGGGCGATGTAAGATCCCACCGCGCTCCCGATGTGGGCCACCGGGCCTTCTCTTCCGGCCGAGCCGCCGGAACCGATGCACAACGCGGAGGTGAAAAGCCGGATGAAGATGGTCCTCATCCTGAGGATCCCGCCCCTCAGGATCACCGCCTCCATGACCTCGGGCACACCCTGGCCCTTGGCCTCCGAGGGAAACATGTTGGTGACCGGCCCCACGACGAGCCCGCCGAGGGCAGGAAGGAAGGGGATGAGGAGGACCTTGAGATCCCCCGGCGTGAAGCCGGTCAATTCCCCTCCAAAGGGGCTCCAGAAGATCACCCGGAAAACCTTGATCATCTCTAGGAACCCGATCGCCCCGAGGCTGCTGAACAGCCCCACGAGGATAGCCAGCATGAGGAGGATGGTATCCTCGTTCCCGAGCACGGTCATCAGGGCTTCGTGAGGCTTCCGGATGAGCTTTAATACAGTTGATTTCATGAAAACCTATTCCACCGTCACGCTTTTCGCCAGGTTCCTGGGCTGGTCAACATCCGTGCCTTTGAGCACGGCCACGTGGTAGGCCAGGAGCTGCAGAGGTATGGTGGTCAGGATGGGGGTGAGGAGGGGATCGGTTGCCGGAATCCGGATCAGGTGATCTGTCTTTTCCGCCAACTGGGGATCGTCGTGGTCCGCGACGGCGATGACGATCCCCCCCCGGGCCTTGACCTCCTCGAGGTTGGAGAGGATCTTCTCGTAGATGCTGTCCCTGGGTGCCAGCACCAGAACCGGCATGGATTCGTCGATAAGGGCGATGGGTCCGTGCTTCATCTCCCCCGCAGGGTACCCTTCCGCGTGGATGTAGCTTATCTCCTTGAGCTTGAGGGCCCCTTCCAGGGCAATGGGGTAGTGGATTCCCCGGCCGAGATACAAAAAGTCCTTGTACTGGAAAAACGACCCCGCCAGTTCCTCGATCATCCCTTCCTGTGCCAGGATTTGCTCCACCTGCTGGGGCAGGGCAATGAGGGAGTCCAGGAGGTTTTCCGCCCGCTTCCGGGAAAGGGTACCCCTCCTGCGGCCGAGGAAGATGGCCAGGAGCACCAGACAGATGATCTGTGTTGTGAAGGCCTTGGTGGAGGCGACGCCGATCTCCGGGCCGGCGCGGGTGTAAAGGACCGCGTCCGATTGCCGGGTGATCATGCTCCCCACGACATTGCAGACAGACAGGACAGTGCTGCCTTTATCCCGGCACTCCCGGATGGCCGCCAGCGTGTCGGCTGTTTCCCCTGACTGGCTGATGGCAACGGCCAGGGTCTTTCCCCCGATGACGGGATTCCGGTACCGGAATTCCGATCCGTAATCCACCTGGGTGGGGATCCTCGCGAGTTCTTCCAGGAGAAACTGGCCCACAAGACCCGCGTGCCAGGAGGTGCCGCACGCGATGATGACGCACCGTTCCATGGTCCTGAGGAACTCATCTCCGAGGCCGATATCGTCGAGGACAATCCCCGCCTCATCCTCGAAGAACCGTCCCTGGAGGGTGTCGGCCAGTGCTTTCGGCTGTTCGTGGATCTCCTTCTGCATGAAATGTTTGTACCCGCCCTTTTCAGCCAGGATCGGGTCCCAGGGCACCGTCACCGGGTCCCGGGGCACCTCCCGGCCTTCAATGTCGGTCAACCGGACGCCGCTCTCGAAAAGGGTCGCGATCTCGCCGTCATCCATGTAAAGAAACCGCCGTGTGTGGTGCAGGACGGCGGGGATGTCCGAGGCCGCGAACATCTCTCCCTCGCCGAAGCCGATGACCATAGGGGGGCCCTGGCGCGCCGCCACCAGCATCCCGGGACAATCGGCGTGGAGGACAGCGAGGGCGTAAACACCGGAGATCTCGTGGAGGGCCTTTCTTACGGCGTCCTCGAGGTCGCCTTGGAAATATTCCTCGATGAGGTGGGCGACAACCTCGGTGTCTGTCTCGGATTCCATCCGGTGCCCCGCCGCGAGGAGGCGCTGGCGGATCTCCCTGTAATTTTCAATGATCCCGTTGTGGACGACCACCATCCGTCCCGTGCAGTCCCGGTGGGGGTGGGCGTTTTCCTCGCTGGGCTTCCCGTGGGTCGCCCATCTCGTGTGGCCTACACCGAGGGTCCCGGTCACCGGGTTTTGCCGCACCGCTTCAGCCAGGTTGTGGATTTTCCCCATGCTCCTGCGAAGGGCGATTTCTCCGTTGAAGAGGACGGCGATGCCGGCCGAATCATATCCCCGGTACTCCAGGCGCCGCAGACCGTCGAGAAGGATATCCGCGGCCTCACGTTTGCCGATGTAGCCGACGATGCCGCACATCAGGTTTGATCCTTCTTTCTCTTTTCGGACAATTTTTCCCTGCGGCGGGCCGCCCACCCCTCCTTTTCGGATTGGCGGGCCCTTGCAAGGGCCAGGGCGTCAGGGGGCACATCCCGGGTGATTGTGGAGCCGGCGGCCACAAGGGAGCCCTTGCCGAGGGTGACGGGCGCGACGATCATGGTCCCGCTTCCCACGAAGACCCCGTCCTGGATGACTGTCCGGTATTTGGCGAACCCGTCGTAGTTGCATGTGACGCAGCCTGCCCCGATATTGACCTTTTCGCCAATGTCGGCATCCCCGATATAGGTGAGATGGGAAATCTTGCTCCCTTCGCCCACGACCACTTTTTTCGTTTCCACGAAGTTTCCGATCTTGGCGGACGGCCCGATCCTGGAGCCCGGCCTCATATGGCTAAAAGGTCCGATAGACGCGCCGTCGCCCACCTCCGAACCGGAAATGACGCAGTATGGCAGAATATGGGCGTTTTTCCCGATATTTGAATCCGTGATGACAGCCCCCGGCTCGATGGTGGCTCCGGAACCGATCCGGGTCGCGCCGCGCAGAAAGGTCATGGGGTGGATGACGGCATCCGGTTCGATCGTTACGGAGTCATCGATCCAGGTATTGTCCGGGTCGATGATACGGACTCCGCAATCCATCAGGCGTTGAATGTTAGTCGCGTTCATTCTTGCCTCCATATCAGCCAGGTCTGAAAGGGTGTTGATCCCTTTGGCTTCATGGCAGTTTTCCGAAGTGAAGCTGACCACTTTCACCCCCGCCCGGGCCGCAGCCCCGACGAGATCAGTCAGATAATATTCCTTCTGTGCGTTCCCGTCATCAAGGCGGGGGATTTCCCTCCTGAGAAAAGACGCGTCGAAGGAATAG
>Ga0209164_1003680_pt1 | contig 14330 bp, 11 predicted proteins | sample MTBNYHSulfiMetaG_FD_187458 | JGI IMG/M metagenome (GOLD analysis project Ga0209164, IMG submission 187458) | Enrichment culture microbial communities from rom New York Harbor, USA that are MTBE-degrading - MTBE-NYH (New York Harbor Sulfidogenic)... | ecosystem: Environmental > Aquatic > Marine >...
CCATAAAAGATATCTACCTCAAGGCCGTGGCCGGCAGGTTCCGGGGACAATTTTATTTTTCAACTTTCTACTTAATGGGGAAGCTCACGGCATTGCACAGAAAAATGCTTGCAACTCTTGCTCACAGTTATAAACAAAAGTGCCAGTACCCAAGATATGTTCAATTCCCACTCAAGCAAACAAAACGAAACAGATCATGGGTGTTGATTTCTGTTTAAATAACACGGTTGTCAAAATTGGTAGAGTGTCCAATATGATAGAAAATACTTGTTCTAATCTCTTAGAATGCTCCTTGAATATCATTCCCATTTGGACGTTCTCATGCATGCATACGTAGCAGAATATATGTACAAATAGGGGTAACGCTTTTGCCGGGATCATGACCAGGGTTCTCGCTTTCTTGTGGCGGAGGTCTCATGCTATGTTGTCACGGTAAAATGAATACCATGGACTTTGATTCTGCTATTTACGCAATCAATCAGCTGCTACGAAAGAAACAACCGCATACATTTAATAGCTCCTGGATACGAGAACATGCTCCTCATGTTTACCATTATTTCCAAAAGAACATAAGAAGAGAAATCGGCGGTATAGATTGGGACAGAATTACCCGTGCTTTGGATCGTACATTTCAAAGACGATGGGTCAGATCCCGGCATAATGGAACAAAACTGTATCGGAGTAAAACTGAGGTTAAAAATATTCTTCGAAAATATGATGGCAAAATGTATACCTTTCTAACCCCGGATGATAAAGCGAATAATTCTATACGAGATATGATCAGTATTGCTCTGGTAAGGATCGCTCAAAAGGGAAATATGACAGCCAAACAGGAAATTATTAAGCTGGTTGGGTTCACTATTGATGAGTGGATCGAACATAATCCCAGAATTTCTCGCTGGAAAGGATATGAGTATCTGATTAAACAGCGGATTGAAGGATGCATACGAGGCTATCGCTATTCGGGATCATTTATGGGTTATTTATTCAAAACCCTTGAATATGCAGGCAGAGGATTACGACCAATAACTGAATATTCATTGGATGAATCTTCTTGTTATGGGTACAAAAAATAATTGATAAAAAGTATGCATAATGATGGAACTGAAGAAAGATAAATATGTAAATATCTTTACCTCATAACGGCCATGCAGAGCTGGCAGACCCCAGAAGCTGTCTAGTCTATTCAGCTATCCGCTATTTTCCGTGTAGAACGTCCATCCACCTGATCGCTTCAGAATCACTCACCTTACCAAGATATACCTGGGTAGTCTTCAAATCCTGGTGTCGTAAGATGACTTTTGAGATTATCTCCAGCGGAACACCGTTCCTGCTCGCATAGGTAGCAGAATGCCTGCGAAGATCATGTGGTGATATGTGAACATTGAGCTTTTGTCCGAGTTTTGTAACAAGATTTCTGGCTGTCGTATAGCAGATAGCAAATACTCTGTCGTTAGGAGATAAATTTCTGCTCGCAATATAGTCAGCTAAACGGGTAGCTATATGCTCAGGCATAAAGGCTACCTCAACCTCTCTACCAGATTTGGGTTCTTGGAGCATAAGTTTTCTTTGAGACACATCGGATACCTTGAGATTCAAGACTTCCCCAACTCGGAGACCACAGCGGGCCTGAAGCTCCAAAATCAAGCGGTCCCGTGCGTTTTTAGAGTTGAAGATGATTTCATCCACTGTTTCCTTATCAAGGATCTTGCGGGGCCTCTGCTGAATGTTCCTGAAAGATTTAAACAACTGAGGAACGCAACAAGGGTTTTTGATGTTCATCTCAAACGTGTCGATGACAAAATTAAAGAGAGCTCTCAATTGTGCATATCTGAGTCGCCGGGTAGCCCTGGCTAACCCTTCCGTAAAGGTTTCAAGGAATCGGCATAGTTCCTCTGCTTTGATGGACTCAACCTTACGATCGCCAAATTCACTTTGGAAGCGTTCCAGAAGTTTTTTGTACCCCTCCTGGGTTCTCTTCTTCAACGATGTCCTTTGATGATGCTTAAAATGTTCTATTGCTTTTTGAATAGTCATTATTTTACCTCCTATAGTGGTTAAATGGTTCATAACTTATCTGGGGTCCGCTTCTAAAAGCATTTTCCGCTTTATTCGCAGGTATAGCAAGTTTGCGCAATGGCATAACTTGACTTTATGTATCCCTTAGGATACGATATAAGCATGATAGAGGTGCGCCAGACTGAAGAATACTCAGATTGGTTTGCCAACCTGCGAGACAAACAGGCCCGCGCCCGGATTAATGTGCGTATTCGACGCCTGTCGTTAGGCAATCCCGGTGATGTTAAACCGGTTGGCGAGGGTGTTTCTGAACTACGCATTGACTATGGTCCCGGCTATCGGGTCTATTTTCTCCAACGAGGTCGTGAAGTGGTAATTCTGCTTGCAGGTGGTGACAAGCGCACACAGCAGAAGGATATTCAAACAGCCTTAGAGTTAGTGCGTAATTTATAGGAGGATATTACATATGAAACGTAAAAAAATAAAAACACGCCCCTGGGATGTGGTTGAACACCTTGAAACTGGAGAGGATATAACTGCCTATCTTGAGGCTGTTCTTGATGATGGAGATCCTGCCTTAGTCTCTGCCGCTCTGGGAGATATAGCACGTGCCAGAGGGATGACAGAAATTGCACGTGAGGCAGGATTGGGCCGAGAAAGTCTATACAAAGCTCTTTCTCCAGAAGGGAATCCGGAATTTGCCACTGTGATGAAGGTTCTAAGGGCCTTAGGGCTTTCATTGCATGTCAAGGCTGCTCACAGGTAATGTGGCACTCATTAAATCACAAAAGATAGGTTCCTTGCACCGATGTCTCAATGGCAACATTTCTTCATCAAGTCAACACCGTAGAAACTTTTCAATAGGTAAGACTTTTTTATTCGTAATGTTCAGACTCAGAACCAACCAAAGATTGATATTTTCTAAACAAATGGCCTTTGTTAATGTTTGCTTGTGCGCTGTAACATTGCCTTGACTGTTTCAATCAATTTTTCTGATGAGGTTTCTGTTTTCAGGAGAAACTCATCCGCACCGCCACTAATAAGTTTATCTATCGTATCCTGAGTGATACTCGAAGAAAATACTAATACAGGTATTTTTATCCATTTAGGTGATGCCTTTAACATTGACAGAACTTTGAATCCGTCCATGTTTTCCATGTGCAAGTCAAGAATTATCAAGTTTGGCGTATATTCTCTCAGTATTTTTATGCCTTCCACCCCATCCTTTGCCTCAATAACAAAAAATCCAGCTTCAAGCAAGCGAATCCTGTTTATCTTTCGAGACATGTCATGATCTTCAATGAGAAGAATTTGCCCTTCTGCCACTTTGGCAGTCTTAGTATCATGCTCTATGCTTTCGATCATTTCTTTAATAAATGCATGTTGATTGTCATCTAAATCAATAAACTCAATGCCTACTCCAATTCCCGGCTGGAAATGTCTAATTTGTGCTTTAACTGCTACGGTTTTGTTTCTAAAAGGAATCTTTATGTCAAAGAAACTATTTTCTGCAAATATATTTCCTGTAGAGAGATAGAGGCCACCCTCACTGATATCAATACATTGAAAATTCTTGCTGACATCGACTAAAAGCTTCCCTCTTATCGGAAATCTCTTTTGTTTTCTTTTTTCCTGTTTATCTTCGGTATCCATAGTCAAAAGTTATTTATCCTCTCCACTAAATAGTTTTTCAAATTCCTCAGCAGGCAGCGGCTTACTGAGATAAAAACCCTGTCCCATATCGCACCGTAAAAGACGCAGGAAATTCCACTGCTCCTCTGTCTCTATCCCTTCTGCAATGGTTTTTAAATTCAGGGTATGTGCCATGTTGATAATAGCCACTACGATTGAGGCGGAATCAGGGTCTTTTACCATTTCCCGAATAAAGGATATATCAATCTTCAGATTGTCAACCGGGAATCTCTTCAGATATGCCAAAGATGAATACCCTGTCCCAAAATCATCAATAGAGACTGAACATCCTATCTCTTTCATTGCCGTAAGCACCGATCTGGTAAATTCTATATCCTGCATAAAGGCGCTTTCTGTTATCTCCAGGGTAAGGAGTGATGGATAAAAACCACATTCTCGTATTACCTTCTTAACCATCTCTGTCAGGTCTTTCTGCCTGAACTGAATTAATGACATATTCACAGAGACGGGAACTACAGGATACCTCTCATCCTGCCAGGCCTTCACCTGTCTCATGGCTGTCCTTAATATCCATTCTCCAACCTCTATAATCATCCCCGTTTCCTCAAGCACAGGGATAAACTTCCCCGGAGGCACCAAGCCATTATCCTTACTTTGCCACCTGATAAGGGCTTCCATGCCGACCATCTTCTTTGTCGTGATATCCCAGTAAGGTTGGTAATGGAGGATAAACTCCTCATTTTTTATGGCCTTCATAAGTTGCTTTTCCAACAACAGCATTGCTGATGCCGTCACACTCATATCTGCAGAGTAAAACTGGTAGGTTTTCCTGCCCTCTTGCGTAGCTATCGAGAGTGCCATCCCTGCTGATTTTAAGAGTTCAAAGGCATTCCCCCCGTCATGAGGATAAAGTGAGATCCCAGTGCTAAAGGTTAAGATTATCTCATCTCCGTCGATCTTTAAAGGGTAAGAGATTTCCTTTAATATCTTCTCCAGCATAAAGATATTATCAGAACCGGTAAGGCCAGTATATGCTATCCCAAATTCATCGTTCCCGAGATGTGCTACAGTATCTCCTTTTCGGACAGCATTTGAAAGTCTTTCTGCAACCTCTTTGAGAACCTTATCCCCGACCTCGGACCCATAAATATCGTATATTGCCTTAAATTTGTTAATATCCGTTATTACCACTGCCAGAGAACTTGAACTATCCTTTGCTTTTGCTATCTCGTGGTTAATCCTTTCAAGAAAGAGGTTTCTGTTGGGAAGGCCTGTCAAAGGATCATGATATGCAAGATACTTGAGTTTGTCTTCCATCTGCTTGCGTTCCGTTATATTCCGGAGGATTGCCTGAATTGCAACTGTCTTGTCATCTTTCTTGATAGGAGTTGCCCTGATTTCATAAGGAACGATTCCGCCTTCTTTTCTTGCCCCCTCAATTTCAATCATAGGTATTTCTTTGCCTTGAACCAACTGACTTAAATACAACGATATCTTCCTGACAGATTCTTCAGTAACAATACCGCTCGTTAATACGTTCCTGCCGATCATCTCCTCTCGGCTCCACCCGCTTTCCTCTTCGAATCTTCTGTTCAGATCCATGAAATTACCCTGAAGATCAAGGATTGCGATCAGATCTGCAGCCTGATCGAATAAGGAGCGGAATTTGTCTTCACTCGCCTTTAGTGCCTCTTCGGCACGCTTGCGTTCGGTGATGTCTTCCACCATCTCAATGACGGCAATAATCTTGCCGTCCTGATCTTTCACTGGAGATGAAATCAATCTGAAGGCAATCATCTTGTCTTTTGCCGGGGTCTCTGTGACGTCTTCATGAACCTGTCCATCCTGAAGGGTTTTACAGGAGGGGCAATAAGAGCAAATCTCTTCACGGGGTGGGTCATTGAAGGCCTTGTAGCAAAGCGGGCGACTGGAAATATCAATGTGCGGAAACCATGTCTGCATTTGTTTATTGAGAGCAAGGATTTCCATGTTTGGACTGAGTAGCGATATGCCGATCCCGATATTATCTACCACGCTGCGGTAACGTTCCTCAGAAAACCGTAACTCCTCTTGAACCTTCTTTCGCCCAGCCCGCTCCTGTGCTTCTTCTAATGCCCGATGCACTGTAGGTACAAGACGTGACAGATTGCCTTTCAGCACATAATCTGTTGCGCCTTTCTTGAGTATTTCGACCGCCATCTCTTCACCAAGCGCCCCTGAGACCAAGATAAAGGGCACATCAGGACATTTCTCCTTTGCGATCATAAGTGCAGAAAGACCATTAAATGAGGGAAGCGAATAATCTGCAAGGATTACGTCAAAGCTTGCTCGTTCAATGGCTTTAGTGAAATCTTCACGTGTTACCACAAGTGTAATATCACACTCAAGTCCTTCTTTGAGAAGTCTTGCCTGAATAATCTCAGCATCTACCTGACTGTCTTCAAGATGCAGGATACGCAGTTTCTTATCCATATATCTCTAACCTTTTATGCTCCCAAGCAGCGATTCATTGGGATCATCCTCTCACAGTACGATTCGTTTCAGTTCTGCCATATGTTCTATTCTCTATTTTATTCTGCATATTATACCTATTTTGCTGGGCACTCATCGCTGAATTCTATGTTCTTTTCGGTAATGAAAAATAAAACGTTGCACCCTCATTTACTTTCCCTTCGGCCCATGTCCTTCCCCTGTGCCGTTGGATAATTCTCTTGACGTTCGCAAGTCCTACTCCGGTACCCTCAAAGTCATCGGCTTTATGGAGACGCTGAAACAGTCCAAATAGTTTCTTTGCATATTCCATATCAAAACCCTCACCATTGTCCCTGACAAAGAAGAGGGATTCTTTTTCATTGTCGGTGCAGCCAATCTCTATCCTTGCTTGTGGTCGTTTCCGAGTGAATTTCAACGCATTTGAGATGAGGTTGACGAACACGAGTCGCAGCATGGCAGGATCGCCGTAAACCTCCGGCAACTGATCAACGTTCCAGGCAATGTCCCTTCCTTCCGTTTCTGCGTTCAGTGTGTTTATGGCTTCTTCCACAAGCTGATTAGGATTGACCTTTGCTTTCATCATTTCAGCACGAGCCATCCGTGAGAAGGATAAGAGGTCGTCTATTAATGTTCCCATTTTGTTTGTCGAAAGTAAGATAATATTCATATAGTGCAGGCTCTCTTTATCAAGAGACTGTATTGTCCTGTCTTTGAGTAATTCCACAAATCCTATAATATGCCGAAGCGGTGCTTTCAAATCGTGTGATACAGAATAGCTGAAGGACTCAAGTTCTTTATTGACGGCTTCCAACTCTGCCGTGCGTTCTTTAACACGTTGTTCAAGTTCAGCATTCAGTTTTCCTATTTCCTGCTCCGCACGTTTGCGCTCAGTGATGTCGCGGAATATTCCCTGCAACATTTCCCTTCCCCGGAGATATAGCAAGTTTGCTTTGATTTCTACTTCTCTGATTTCACCCGTCTTGCTAAGAACTTGCGTTTCCAGCACGTGCCCCTCTTTATCGGTCAGGTGATGCTTGAATGTTGGGGAGTATCCTGTGTTATTACTGAGGGGGTGCAGAATGGCCTGATGTTGCCCGATAAGTTCTGCCCTATTTCTGCTGACCAAATCCGCCAGCGCCTTGTTACAATCCAGAAGGATACCGGTATCCGCATCGGCCAGCGCGATGCCGTCCAGGGCTCCATCAAATAGCATACGGTAACGTTCCTCGCTTTCAAGTAGCGCTTCTTCCGCCTGCTTGCGCTCAGTGATGTCTTTGGCAATTCCGGCGAGAGCATATGGCTTACCCTGCTTGTTTTTCAATAAGGTCGTTGTCATTAAAGTCGGAAACGGTTTTCCGTCTTTAGTTATATGTCCAACTTCCCCGCTGTAACTGCCGAACTTCATAACCTTTTCGTTAAATGGCTTGACCTCATTGTTTATCTGTTCTTTATTGTGGGAAATGGCAAGGCTCTTGCCAAGAAGTTCCTTGGGACTTTTGTAGCCATGCATTTTGCACCATGCATCGTTGACAAAGGTGAGATTACCATCTAAGTTGGCAATTGCTATGCCTTCTGTTGATTGCTTGACCACAGATGAAAGCCTTTTGATTTCTTCCTCCATCTGCTTGCGTTCGGTGATGTCCGTAGCTATGTGAATTATTTTCTGGAGATTGCCTTTTTCATTAAATACAGGGGTGCATGAGATGAGGAAGACTCCGCCAAGGGCTTCTATCTCCATTTCATTGGATTCAAGTATCGTTGAGGCAAGCACTTTTTTCAGTGGACATCCTTCGGGCGGTTCGCCGGCATTATGAAATATTTCATAGCATTTCCTGCCGATCAGCTCTTCTGCGGAATCTGCCCCAGCAGCTTTTATCGTAGCTTTGTTTACCGAGAGAATATTGTGTTGTGCGTCGAGTATTATTGTTGGATGGCCTATGGCCTGAAAGATATCCTCCCATTCCTGTTTTAAGCTTAGGATTTCCTTATGCTCTTTTTCAAGTTCCCGGACCTTTTTCCCCAGTTTCCGGGCGTAAACTTCCACCTGCATCCTGTCCAGTTCTGTCATATCAGCCGGAAGGTTGCCCGGCACATGAATATGACCGGCACGATACTCTTCAATGACCTCTCTGACGATTCTGAAGAATTCCTCTATTTCCATCGGCTTTATAAGAAAACGCGACGCACCGAGCTCCATCGCTAGCTTTTCATCTTTCTGATCGACATAAGTGGCTGTATAAAAAACAAAGGGGATGCTGCGGAGCAGCTCGTCTGTCTTTACCCTGCGGCATAGCTCGAAACCATCCATTTCCGGCATCATGATGTCCGAAATAATCAGATCAGGAGACGATAGATTGGTCTTTTCCAGCGCCTGGATGCCATTGGCAGCACTCTCAACCATATATCCCTGGCTCAGTAGTGCACGCTCAAGAAAAACCCTTGAGTGGACATCGTCTTCTACGACCAAAATCTTCATGCTATTTCACCGGTCAGGCGCCTGATCTGGGATATAACACGTTCCGGGTCGATGGGTTTCTCGATATAACCGTCACATCCGGCGGACAAAAGCTTTTCCCGGTCACCTGACATCGCATATGAGGTCATGGCGATTACCGGGATACTGGTACCGATCTCTGAACTCCGGATTTTCCGCAGCACCTCTGTGCCTTCTATGTCCGGCAGTTGGATATCGAGGATGATGAAGTCAGGTTTTTTTTGCAAGGCCATCTCGAATCCCTCCATACCTGTCAAGGCCTGAAGTGTCCGGTAACCAAACTTCTCAAGCAATCTGGTAATCAAGACCATATTGTCAGGATTATCCTCAATTATCAGCACTGTTTTCATCGCATATCTCCTATCTTATCACTGTCAGAAATCTTATGTAAGTTTTTGGGAACTCTTAAAGTGAAACTGCTTCCTTGCCCTTCTATGCTCTGAACCGAGATACTGCCTTGAAGAACATCCGTGGCAAGTTTTTTGGTAAGATACAGCCCCAGACCTGTGCCACCGGCTTTCACGCGTAAATGCGTATCCAGCCGTTCAAATGCATCGAAAAGCTTCGGCATATCTTTTTCAGCGATTCCTATCCCTGTGTCAGTAACAGAAATTTCCACATCAGCGACGCGTTCATATGCCGTAATAGTGATTCCGCCTTTTTCCGTATATTTTACTCCGTTGCTCAGAAGGTTAATAAGGCACTGAAGCAGCCTCTTTCTGTCTGTATTCAGCTTCAAGTCCGCAGGCGCTTCGACTGCAAGGGTCAAATGTTTTTCCTTTAATTGTGGCTCTACGGTAGCTATCGCTTCGTCAATAATGCTTTCGAGGGAAACTATTTCCGGAAATGAATCGATCCTCCCGGCTTCAATCTTTGAAATGTCAATAACATCGCTGATCAAGGCAAGAAGATGTTTGGCTGCCTGATAGGCTCTGGCAAGATTATCCCTCTGCTCGTCGTTCAGTGTTCCTGACAACCCCTGCAGAGTCATGCCAGTGAACCCGATTATGGAGTTCAAAGGTGTGCGTAGTTCATGGGACATTGAGGCAATGAACATTGATTTTAACTGGTCAAGTTCCTTTAACCTGTCATTTGCCGTTTCAAGTTCTCTCTTGGCTTTTCTCATATCCTCCAGTAGTATCTGGAGGGTATTTTGCGATTGCTCCAGTTCTGTGGTTCTTATCTCAAGGTCAAGCGTACGTTCATTCACAAGCTCTTCAAGATGAAGCCGGTGCTTTTCCAGCTCCGCCTCAGTCTTTTTGCGTTGCGTAATGTTACGGATAATGGTCAGCAAACATGGCTGCGCCCCAAGGACAATGCTTTCACCGGAAACAAGGCCGTCGAGCACCTTGCCTGTTTTTGTGCGAAATCCCGCTTCCATCTCACGCACCCGCCCCTCCGACCTTACGGCAGCAATATATCGTTCCCGGTCATTTACATCAGCCCACAGATCCAGTTCCACTGTTGTCCGGGTCTTTACCTCCTCGCGTGAGTATCCCGTCTCCCGAAGGAATACATCATTCACGTCAAGCAGAAGCCCGTCGGACGCCCGGCTGATGACAATCGCATCGGGAGTAGCATGAAAGGCCTTGAAGAATTTTTCTTCTGATTGGCGCAGCGCATCCTCAGCCTGTTTACGGTCGGTGATATCGGTAATGACTGCGATGCGGGCGTCAGAACCCATGTACTCAATGTCATGAGATCTGGCTACTATATCGATAAGCGAGCCGTCAGCCTTCAGATGATGCCACTCACCTGCATACGCTTGGCCTTTGAGACGCGCTGCCAATTCCCTGATTCCATTTTTTTCTTCTTCCGGATAGAGATATGTCAGATGTAAAGAAAGCGCTTCCTGCATGGTATACCCGTAATGGTGCGTGAATGCATCATTCACCGCCAGCATTTGCAGTGTCCCGCGCTGATAGATAAGCATAGGCGCGGGATTCTGCTCGAAGAGATTGCGATAACGCTGTTCACTATTACGCAACTCAATTTCAACCTGTTTGCGTTTTTCTTTTTCTCTGACTATAAACCATGCCTTTGCCCCCAGCGTTGAGAACACCATTCCACAAATGAATAGAGTGCCGATGACAAAAGCCAGCTTATTTCTGAAAGAGACCAGTCCTGAAAGCACATCCTGTTCGTCAGAGGCCACGACAATAGACCAAAATGTATTCTCAATATGAATCGGCATATATACCGCGTATTTTTTAATCTGCCCTACATTCCGATCGCCTATTCTGTCAAAGGTGTAGGTTGCGGTACCTTCAAGACCCTTGAGCATATCGTTCACCATGACAATGAGAGAAGGGGAACCCTTTATGTTTTCAAACACTGATTTTCCGGTAAACCCTGATACCGGACTGTAGAGCTGTGTCCCGTCACGGCTTATAACCCAGGCATGTCCTGTTTCGCCGATTTTTATGACGTCAAGGTAGCGTTTTGCAAGACTTTCAAAATTTATTACAATCGCAATCGTGCCCTTAAACACAGAGCTCCTGAACACCGGCACATGAAGGGCAACAGCATAGAATCCCTGGACTGTCTTGAATACATCGCTGATAACCGGCTTGTGTTCTTTCAGTATCTCCTGCACATGTGTCTGGCCCGAAATATTGCGTCCCTCAGAACTGCTGTAGGGAACAGTGTGGATTATTGTCCCTCTTTCATCTATACGTGTGATTGACCTTATCTGATCCCGGTGGGCTTCATAGAAAATTTTCATATAGCGCTTCCCGTCAGCATCGGCATCGATGATCTCATTCATCTTTGACAAAGAGTTCAAGGTTCCGGTCCACGTTTTGAAAAAATACTCTATCCCATGTGCCGCCTGTTTCGCATGTATCATCTGTTGATCATTCAGCTTCGTGAACGCAGTGTTTCTGGCCTCTTTGTAGAAGGCGTGAAAGAGCAAAGCGCTTGCGCCGGTCATTAAAATCACAAGGGCGACGAATATTTTATTGTTCACAGGAAAAAACTCTCTCTCATTATATCCCTAACTCATTTTTATACCGTTGAGGATTATAGTTGGATTGTTGGAAATAACCATTCAACCAAGCGAGATGCGTGAAACTTTTCTACTGAAGCCATTATTGCCTCCTTTTAAAGCTCCAGAAGCATAAGCCTAATTTCCATTATACCACCAATGAAAATATTGTAATATAAGGTAGTAGCACAAGATTGCCGATAAAAAATCTGCACTAGCATGCTCTTCATTCAATCTTCTTTTGAAATGCGTCTTTGACTTGGAAATATTTAAATCTGAGGGAAGATTAACAGTGAACACTACTATGTGACACCGACAATTTGTGCTATTCGGATTCAACCGTGAACTCAGCGCAGTGCAGTTTAAAATAAACGCTATCTATGGATTTGCACCTTATTCCATTTATTCCCGGAAGAAACAAATGCTGGTCTTCGATGGCTACCTATTTATTCCGATTTGAAAGATTTTCTGTACAAAAATCCTGGTGTATTTAGTACCGAAGGTACTCCTCAAATATTTTGATTTTTGACCGGTGTTGACAAGCAGGTGTTCTTGGCAGGACTCTCTTCTAAGAGAAGCAATCGTTTTCTATAATGCCGATGCTGTAGCGTATGCTTTGAAATTGTTATAAGGAAGAAATTAGCATCGGAGTATCTGCAAGAACAAATACCTGACTCTATTACGCTTTTTAGTTTATTGGAAAAATACCACGGTCAACCCGAAAAACAGATTTCAGCAACTGGAATATTGCCTTTTTATTATCAGGTCGTTTGACCATTATTCTGGCATCTTCCATGACAAAGGTGAGATAAAAACCAAAATTGACTTTCTTGATTTCCCGAAACTCTCTTTCAATCGTGCCCCTTTCATCCCGGAATACAAAGCGAATCTTACGAACATCAAAATCCAGCGTCACCTCGCTGGCAAATCGCTTCTTAAACATCAGAATCACGCCATAGAAGGGCAAGACAATAACAAAGGCCTGGAAGAGAGCATCCACTATTGATAACTTCATGGTAAAAACCCCGAGCACGATAAACAACAGCAGGAATGCGAAGGCAAATCCGTGCAAATATTCAAAGAAGATACGCTCTTCACCCGGCATATAAAAGGTATAGATATTTTTTGTCATACCCTGTTTGTACAGATGATCATCTCCTGCGTGACATCGTGAAGGAGGTCATTGGATCTTTAATGAGTCATATCCTGGTCCGACAATTGTCGCTGCGTTCATCCCCGAATTATATACTACATCTTCGAATATATATTTTAAATGAAATTTATTGTCCGTGATCGTATGCCGAGTCCGCGTAATAGGAGGTGCGGGTAAACCGCAAAGGAAAAAGAAAATATGCTTCAATTACAGGCAAAAGGGGTCGGAGTTGTTTTGTGTTTCAGGGCTTGTAGTACATAAGCTGGCGTGAAAATTGTTTGACTTTCCCGATGAGGTCACTCATCTCCGCATCCGGCATCGGAGTGAACTTCCTTGCAAACAGCACATTTTCTTCAAGCTGCAGGATGTTGTCGCATCCGATGACCACGGTTGAGACCGGCTGTGAAAGGGCAAAGCGAAGAAATGGCTCCATGGACTGATACCAGGGAATCTTCGCAGCAAATCCCCTGAAATAGACCTTCATTCCGATTATTCCCATGCCCTTTTGTTTTGCCAATGGCACAACTTCATCAAGAAAGCTCCTGTAGTGCGGCTCGGCAGGATTAACCGGCAGCAGGACTGTATCGAAATCGAACAGGTTTATGCACTTTTTCAGGATCTCCGGGTCGTGGTGCCCCGTTACACCAATGAATCGAATCAATCCCTTTTGCCTGGCCTCTGCAAATGCCTCAATCGCGCCTCCCGGTCCAAAAATCTCCTGAATATCATCCTCTGTCCTTACATCATGCACCTGCCAGAGATCAAGGTGATCGGTCTTCATATTCTTCAGGGTTTCCTGAAGATGTTCGAGTGCTCCCTTCCTGTCTCGCGCATGGGATTTGCTGGTGAGAAAAATCTCTTTTCTCCGCTCACGCAGAGCCTTGCCATAATAGGTCTCGCTTCCGGAATATGCGCGTGCAGACTCGAAATAATTTATGCCAAGATCAAGCGCCCTGTTGATCAGCGCGCAGGCTTCATCATCATCTCCGAATGTTCGCAGGACCCCTTCGCCGCCGAGGCCGAGCAATGTCACGTTAACGCCGGTCTTCCCAAGTTTTCTCTTTTGTATTTCCATAGAAAAATTGTATCACAGGTGATTCATATTGTCTGAGATTACCAGGGGAAAAAATAGCCAAGGGGAAAAAAATAGGGTCAATTCTTTATTGGTGACAAAATATAAGAAAAGCTAATCACATATAGACGCTTTCAAACCAAAATCATCAATCTTCGTCATTTGCCATATCTGCGCCCTTGCAGGTGAACATAACATCCAAAACTCATCAAATTTTACTTCCTGTGACCGCGAGGAGTCTGCGCATTACCAAATGAGACGTTGCTATCGGCCATATTAGTGTATCAGTCCATTTATTTAAAGAAGAAAAGAACGCAGGGCTTTCATATATTGTTATACGGACCTTAGAAACATGCTGAAAATTATACGACGCACTATTTGATTTTTAGGGTGGATTACGGTACTCTCAAGTATCCATGTTTTACGAGGAGATATTCAAACAGCTTAACAGGAGGCATAT
>Ga0209164_1003682_pt1 | contig 14329 bp, 13 predicted proteins | sample MTBNYHSulfiMetaG_FD_187458 | JGI IMG/M metagenome (GOLD analysis project Ga0209164, IMG submission 187458) | Enrichment culture microbial communities from rom New York Harbor, USA that are MTBE-degrading - MTBE-NYH (New York Harbor Sulfidogenic)... | ecosystem: Environmental > Aquatic > Marine >...
GAGCTCACTGGATTATCCAATGCAGGTGGCATCCTCTCCACTTTAAGCAGAAACAATTACTTCACGGAGAAGCGTTTTCTTGAAGAAACGATGTATCAATATCATCCATTGTTCAAGGAGTTCCTGTTTGCCCGTGCAAAAGAAACATTTTCGGCCGAGAAGTTATCTGTTTTGTGCTCGCGCGCAGCCACCATTCTCGAAGGAGCGGGTCAGACGGAGAGTGCTGCTTCGCTTCTCCATGATGTGAGGGACTGGGATGGACTGGTTCGTTTAATCACAAAATACGCTCCAATGATGTTGGCACAGGGGAGAAATCTTCCTCTCGAAGACTGGTTGAACAGTCTCCCTGTCGAAATCCTGGAGAACAACCCCTGGCTTCTCTACTGGATGGGGTCATGCCGTCTGCCCTTCGATCCATTGCTTGCACGTTCCTTTTTTGAGAAGGCTTTTGAAAAATTCAAAACCCAAGAAAATCCATCCTGGATATTTTTATCATGGTCAGGTGTTGTGGAATCCATATGGTTCGATCTCTCAGACTTTAAACTGTTTGATAAGTGGATCTCTGTGCTTGGGGAAATCATGCATGATTTTGGGGAATTTCCATCCGGGGAGATTGAGGCTCGTGTAGCCTACAGTATGCTCACGGCATTGTTAATCAGGCAGCCCCAGCATCCTGAAATCGAGACGTGGTCCGAACGGATGCTTGCTTCCTTAGAATACCATACAAATGTAAGCGTTAAAATGATTGCTTTGTTCCGGCAGGTTTTATATCGAATGTTTACAGGCGATTACGCAAAATTGGGGCTTGCCACTGACTCCTTGCGAAAGTTAGCCCAATCCCGGGACGCTTCGCCTCTTGCCAGATTAACAACAAAGTTTGCAGAGACAATCCATTATCGCTTTACAGGATCTTATGAAAGGTGCCTAAACGCCATATCCGATGGCCTGGAAATATCACGAAGAACCGGCATCCATATGCTGGACAGGATGTTTTTATTTCATGGAACATTGAGCGCTCTGAGTGTTAACGATGGAGGGAAGGCTCAAGAGTTGCTGGAGATGCTCGAAAGGTCGTCAACGCACTCTAAGCCGTGGGATACGTCTTTCTATCATATCCTGAAAACCCGCGTAGCCCTGTTTCGAGGAGCCCCTGATGAAGCCGTGGCTCATGCTGAAGCGGCTTTAAAAATTATCATGGATGCTGGATCTCCTCTCAGCCTGTTCATGTGCCATTTGGTTAAATGTCATGCGGTGCATCAATTGGGCAAGGACCGGGAAGCAGCAGAACACCTTAACCAGGCTTTGCATTGGGCCAGTATGATTAAAAGCAAAAATGCCAAATTTTATGCTTTAATAGCTAAGGCCCTGTTTGCCCTGGATCAAGGGGAAGAGAAATCATGCTTACTATCACTCAGGGAAGCCCTCGCCATGGGTAGGGAAGGAAAATATTTTGATACCTATATAGATCAACCCTCGGCCATGGTTAGCCTCTGTTCTAAAGCGCTGGAGGCAGGAATCGAAGTGGATTATGTGCAGGAACTGATCAGGATACGCAATCTGGTTTCGGAAAAACCGCCTCTCCATTTAGAAAATTGGCCCTGGCCTATAAAAATCTATACCCTTGGAAGGTTCGAATTGTTAAAAGACGGAAAGCCGATCCAGTCCACCAGAAAACCTCAACAAAGACCTTTATCTCTGCTCAAGGTGTTGATTGCCTTTGGCGGCAAAGAGGTGAGAGAAGACCAAATAGAAGACGCATTATGGCCTGAAGCCGATGGCGATGCGGGATACCGTTCTTTTGTAACCAATCTTCGCCGCCTTCGAATACTGCTCGGCAATGGAAAAACCATCCGTCTTGGAGAGGGACGGCTGACCCTGGACAATCGCTACTGTTGGTTGGATGTTTGGGCCTTCGAGCATCTGTTGGAGGAAGGTGAGGCCAAGCGGAAGGAAGGATTGATAGAGAGTGCCATTCAACTTACTGAAAAACCCTTTGAACTTTACAAGGGGTCTTTCTTATCAAAAGAAATCGAACAACCCTGGATGATACCCCTCCGTGAACGTCTAAGAAGCAAGTTTTTAACGAATCTGAACTGGTTAGGTCAAAACTGGGAAAGGGCCGGTCAATGGGAAAAAGCCGTGGGATATTATCAAAAAGGATTGGAGGCGGATGATATTGCAGAGGAACTTTATCAGTCCCTCATCATCTGTTATCAACATATCGGCCAGAGAACAAAGGCTTTATCAATTTATCATCGCTGCAAAAGGAATCTTTCCGCGATTCTTGGAGTCGAACCTTCTGCCAAGACAGAACTCCTTTATAAATCCCTAATGTCAAAATAATTATTCCTTCCCCGTTTTCTTTTCATCCCATCTCTCACTTTTTAATTGAATCTGTTACCTATCTGTAACCCCTCGTATGTTAAAAACCACCTGGAAGAGTGGAATGTTGGAATAATGGAATATTGGGGTTAAAGATAAAAAACCAAATTTTTATAGTCTCTCAAGAACTTTTAACCCATCATTCCAACTTTCCATTATTTCAGTATTCCCATGGGGTGTTTGCCTTGTCACCAAAATCATTTTCAACAAACTATGTCCTCCGCATCTACCGTTTCGAAAAGGGCAATCCCAAAAGCCTTGTGGGGGTCGTCGAAGAGGTTGGGGTCGAAGGAAAGAAGGCATTTACCAATTACGACGAACTCTGGGACATCCTGAATTTTCCAAAAAACAATAAACCCTTGAGAAAAACAAGATGCACAAAAGCTAAGGAGGAAAGGAGTCATCTATGAAAGAATTATTTGATAAATCACTCTCACGCCGTAATTTTCTCAGGACCGTTGCTGCAACAATGGCCGCCACTGCATTCGATTGGCCCAAGATGGAGGCTCTGGCATCCACAGTGGAACCCAAGTCGGATTATCCTGTTGTAGTTATTGGGGCAGGAATAGGGGGGCTTGTTGCTGCAACCTATCTCGCAAAAAATGATTTTCCAGTAACTGTTATTGAACAACATGATGTTCCGGGCGGATATGTCACCTCATTTGAAAGGGGAGCATTTAAGTTTGACGTTGCACCTCATTATACCATAGGGTTAGCTCCATTTCTGGAAAACCTCGGAATCCAAGACAAAGTTGAATTGATCAAGCCACCCGAACTTTTTCGTGCGATCACTCCGGATGATGACCTGATTTTGCCCCAGGAAGATCCTGAAGGAATCATTCGAATTCTTTCTGAGAAGTTTCCTCATGAGACACAAGGAATACAGAGCTTTATGAACCAGTTAAAGGGGCTACTCCAGGAGTGGGTAAAGCCTTTCGATATGGAGAGTATTTCCTCAACTCACCCAATCGTGTGGAAATTGAGCAAACTCAATACTGCCCAGGTATTAAACCAACATTTCAAGGATCCAAAACTTAAAGCAATCTTAAGTATCTTTGGCTCAGGTTTCGGGCTTCCTCCATCCAAGCTTCCGGGTTTACTTTTTTCCGTTGGGACAGTAGCGGCCATATTTATTGGCAGGGAATATATTAAACCCTGCGGGCAGCGCCTCAGTGATGCCTTAATGCAGGCCATCGAGAATAACCGGGGACAGGTCATTCTGAAGAAAGAAGCAGAAAGTATCCTAACTAAAGACGGAAGTGTAGTGGGTGTAAAGACGATTGACGGCAAAACCTACCCAGCGAAAGCGGTCATCTCCAATGCCAGTGCCCCGATTACTTTCGAAAAGATGCTTTTCCCAAAACTTGTACCGGATAGCTATTTGGCAAAACTTCGGACCTACCGTCCCTCTCACTCTTATTTTCTTGTATGGTTGGGGTTAAACCAAGAACTGCTTGGTAAGTTTAAGACTTTTCAAAATGTCCTCATACCGGATCATTATGATCCAGAGGCTGATGGTGAGGCGACTTCAGCCTGCGATGCATCTCAAGCAAGGTTTCAAGTCTACATATACGATACACTCTTTCCAGGATATTCCAAGCCTGGAAAGAGTACCGTTAAAATTTTAATGCAATCCGGATACAGACCCTGGAAACATTTTGAGGCTGACTACTTTGCTTACAAGAAAGAGGCTTATCGGAAGGAAAAGAACCGCATTGCCCAGATCCTCATTGAACGCACCGAGAAGCTGGTCATCCCTGGTCTCAGATCAATGGTTGAGGTGATGGAAGCTGCTACGCCTTTAACCCATTTGCGCTACACCAAAAATCCCGAGGGGGCTGCCCTGGGTTATGAACACTCCATGGATAACTATTGGATTTATAGGAATAAGAATCGAACTCCGATAGAAGGACTATACTTGGCCAGCGCCTGGGGGAGCCCAGGAGGAGGAGTAAACCCGGTAATAAGAGGTGGGCAAAGTGCCTTCAAAGATCTCATGGAAGACTGGTGGAAAAAGACAGGATAAGCGAACGGATGATAAACGGAGGGACACTCCCAATATCTTTTAGAAAATGCCCCTCTCATTTTTCTATTTGGCTTCTTTGTATTGAATCTTTCCTGTCAGTTTTCCGATCCAATCCTTAAGGCTATCGACGACGGTTTTCCCTTTGACCGTCAGTTTGGTTTCGGCGGTTTTTTTTGAAATCATGCTCTCCACTTTAGCCGTATAAACGCCTTCTGGAATAGGTGGCTGACTAATCACGACGACATTCTGAAATTTTTCATTAAACGTCACATCAGCCCTTAAAAACTCCATGATCTTTGTTAAAGCAGGAACGGGCGCCTTAAAGGTCCCATCCGGTTTAATCGGAGCTTCGGCTGCAATCACTTTGGTCTCATTCGGGCCTTTGAGAGTGATTAATACGGAATCTCCAGCTTTAGATTGAAATCCAGATCCCTCGAAAACGATATTCGTATCTCTCATCTTTACGACCCCAAGGCGAACGGTTTCCGGGTTCACAATCAACTGCGGTCCTGAAATGGATGGGTCGAGCTTTCTGGGCGGGGTCGAACATCCCGAAAACACAATCAAGCATATAAGAATCATTAATCCCATCACGCCAACTTTTAGTCGATCAAACATTTTAATTCCCCCTTTCGTTTATTCAGGGTCCAAGGATTCCAAGGTTCCAGGATTCAAGGAGAACCTATTTTATTTTACACTTGAACCATAGGCCCCTTGGCCCCTTCATTTTATTACTTCCAATAATCTTTCAACCATCGAAACAGCTTCTTCCTCGGGCAGACAGTACTTCATCTCAGTAAATTTTTTTCTAAATTGTGAGGCCTCTTTGGCCACGGGTCGGTCATGGAGGATTACCTGACTCATATACTCCGCCAGTTGACCAAAGTCATCCTCCCCCATCCCAAAACGCGTCATCTCCTGGACTCCCATCCTTAGACAGCTTGCCGTCGTAAAGGCCTCGTCATCGGGTGCCCCCTGGTAGTTGACGATGATGTTATTTTCCTCCAGCCGGTCGGCCATCAACGGCCCTTTTCCGTAGCCAACCCTAACAATCACCTGATGGGTCTCCGTATATCCAGCTTTTGGATCTCCGTCTATCGTCAATCCCTTCTCTTTCAGGAATCGAGCGAAGGCCTTGGCATTGGAGATCACAGCTTTCTGATAATCAGATTTATAAGTATTCATCTCATAGGCAGCAAGGAGAAGACCGACTAGCGTTCCGAGATGGTGATTACTTACGCTTCCTGGAAAGACTCTTCGGACAATCGCCTCCCAGAGTTCCTCGTATTCCGTCCCCTCTGACATATTGCTCGAAATGACTCCTCTTTGAGGGCCGAAAAAAGTCTTGTGGGTGGAACCTGTGACGATATCCGCTCCTTCCTTAAAGGGCTCCTGAAAATAAGGCCCGATCAATCCCAAGACATGAGCCATATCATATAGCAGGATGGGTTTGGGATTCATTGGGGCAATCATTTCCGAAACCTCTTTCACGGGTTCTTTATAAATTACCATGCTCTTCCCAAGAATGATCATTTCTGGTTTGTGTTCTTCCAAGAGTCCTTTTGTTTTTACGAGATCAATCCGGTAGGGATCCTCTTTCAACACGGGGAAGGGAACGGCTGCCGGTCTCTCAGTCATCGGATCATGAGCAACGAAGTCTTTCAAAGCCCCCATGGGTTGAGCGCTTAGATGCCCTCCCCTCCCGATATGATGGTTCATTACCTTCCGGATCCTGCGAGGCTCACTTCTCCGGTCCAAACGGTTGAGGTAATCCACAATTCCACTGAAGACAGCGGCATTGGCCATCTGACCGCTGACCACCCTCGCTTCAACCTCTGAGCATCCGATGAAGCGCCGAAGCTCTTCTGCAAGAAGAACCTCAACCTCCCCGATCAATTTGGTCCCTTGATAATAGAAGACATCGCTTTCTCTGAACGCCTTCATCAACCTGTGTTCAGCATATCGACCGGATGGATCAGAAATAGTAAGAAGCCTGACAAGTAAAGAGGGAGTTGTTTCTGAGGGGATGAGATTGATCGTCTCCCTTTGCCTCCAATGGGTGTTCTGGACCACACGAGTGACCAGATCCTCTGTTACGTCCTTTAGGTTCCCGGCGGGTACCTTTCTCTTTTTGGGCTCTTGAATCAATATGGGATGCGTATAAGGCGGAGCTTCCCCGGAGAGATGCCTTTCAACAATGATCGCTTCAAACTTTTTCCCCCGATGGAGAACTTCTATTTTCTGCCCTTCCTTCATATCTGCATCGATGTAAGCCAATGCGATGGATCTCATCTTTTTTTCATCAGTCGGTTCTGAAAGGATTCCCCGCTCAGAAAAAATCCAGTAGGGAACCATCGTTCCACTTGTCACATGGCCTAACAGCTCTCCATTTGCGAAAATTTCATAACCCTGCCTCGCAATTCCCTGACCAGTGATCGTAACGGGGAAAATTCTTTTAGGAACCAGCCGCCTCTCTTTGGGAGGTAAGGGTTTTCCGCTCTCTCGTGCTGTCACCTCCTCAAATTGCCTCCTCAGAATATCCTTTCCGATGAATTCTCCTTTTAAAGCGGAGAAACTCATTGCCAATCTTGCTGCCGAGGGAACTGCATAAACGGGGATCTCTTTCCCCTGAGGATCAAACCCTAATTCGTGGCCGTAAAGGGGAAGCCCGGCCTCCAATCTCAGGGTATCTCTTGCTCCTAAACCGACCGGGACAACCCCTTCTTCTCTCCCTGTCTCAATAATTTTTTCCCAAATCGATAACATCTTTTCCTTTGGTAAAAAGAGTTCAAAACAGATGGGTTCGCCGGTATAACCCGTTCTCGAGATCGTCACATAAACATGCTCTCCCTCTAACTCACACACTCTTAAACGATTTCTCCAAGGATCAGGAAGTTTTGTGGGATCTTCCAAAAGAATCTTTTCTAAAACCCTCTTGACATGAGGACCCTGCAGGGCAATCATTCCGATTTCATCGGTTTTATCCTCAATGACGAGACCCTTGAATTGCTTCTTATGTTCAAGGAACCAATCCAAATCTCTCCCCATATTCGCGGCATTCACCACAAGAAGATAATTTGTCTCCAGAGACGGGTCCCCTTCCTCCAACCGATAGAGGTAGGCATCATCGATTGCGCCACCGTGCTCATCCTGAACGAGGGTATATTGGGCGATACCTGGATCAAGGGCCATGACATTGTTCGTTAAAATGTATTGCATAAAAGGAATGGCATCTTTCCCCCGAATCAAAAAGCGTCCCATGTGAGAGATATCAAAAAGTCCACCGGATCTTCTGGTGCCAAGGTGTTCTTCGAGGATCCCCGGTTGATAAGCAACGGGCGTTTCCCAGCCGGCAAACTCGACCATCTGCCCCCCATGCTCCTTATGCCATGAATAGAGCGCCGTTCGCTTTAAATCTTTTGGCATATTTTAACTCCCCTCCGTTCTTTCAAAGAAATTCATAACATAAGTTCAGAAGTGAAATCAAAGGAAGAGATATCATTCCCCGATGATCTTGACAAGAACCCTTTTCTTCCTCCTGCCGTCAAACTCACCATAAAAAATCTGCTCCCATGGACCGAAATCAAGCTTTCCCTCTGTAACTGCCACCACCACTTCTCTCCCCATAACCTGCCTTTTTAAATGGGCATCGGCATTATCCTCTCCGACATTATGGCGGTACTGTTTAACGGGCTCATGGGGAGCAAGCCTCTCGAGCCAGACCTCAAAATCATGGTGAAGACCGGATTCATCATCATTGATGAAAACCGAAGCGGTGATGTGCATGGCATTGACCAGCGCCAGACCTTCCTTAATCCCGCTTTCTCTAAGGCAGGCTTCAACCTTCGGAGTGATATTGATGAAGGCCCTCCGGGTGGGTACCTCAAACCACAACTCTTTTCGATAGCTCTTCATAACCTTCTCTCCAGATGAAATCCTTCCATAATAATATTCTTGTATATACTGACGTTATACGCAAAGCGTATCTTAAGCCATTATAGGGAAAATACAAAATAGAACCAACAATTTTTTTCAATTTGTTTCAATTTTATAGACAAAATCGATTAAAAAGAGTAAGAAGATAAAATTATATGATTCAATCCCAAACAAATACGAATTTCGTGTATTAATCGTTCTACGGTAAAAAGAAATTGTAATGAAACGATACTACTTGGCAGTAGTAGGGCAACTTGTGCTCCTGTTCTCGGTAATTGGATGCCCCGGAGCAGCAATTGGGCAGGTCTCACCTGAATCCGTGGGTCAGACATACACGTATAGGATTCCCGAACGGACCGGGGACGGCTGGGAGACAGCCACGCTAACAGACATTGCCCTGAATCCCGCTCCAATTTACGAGATGGTTCAATATATCCGAGAGGCACCGCATCCAAACATTCACTCCGTACTGCTTATCAAGGATGGACGGCTTGTCTTAGAAGAGTACTTTCACGGCTACAATCGAGACAAACTCCACTTTCAAGCTTCGGTAACAAAGAGCGTTGTGTCACTGCTTGTCGGGATCGCGGTAGACAAGAAATTGATTCCGAGCCTCAATGAATCCTTGCTGCGTTACTTCCCGGAATATTTCTCACGCATCGGCGATGCGAATCGCAAAAAAGCGATTACACTACGCCATTTACTAACGATGAGCGCTGGACTGGACTGGCATGCAGCGGGAATCAAGCGCAGGGATGCGCGTCACTCAACCTACCAGATGTGGGACAGCGGTGACCCCGTTGGCTTCGTTTTAGAGCGGTCCGTGGTTACGGAACCAGGCAAGATGTGGTATTACAACAGCGGATTAACCATCCTGCTTGGCGAGGTGGTGCGAAAGGCTGCTGGAATGCCAATAGATGAGTTCGCACGGCTTCATCTTTTCACTCCCTTAGGGATCACAAGATCCCAATGGGATGGGAGTCCTTCGGGTGTGGTTCAGACCGATGGGGGCCTTCACCTTCGGCCCAGAGACATGGGAAAGATCGGCCTGTTAGTGCTGCAAAGAGGGGTTTGGGATGGAAAGAAGATTGTCTCCCAATCCTGGATCGAGGAATCAACCCGCAGTCATATCCAGGCATGGACTGTCGGATACGGCTACCAGTGGAGGCGGGGTAACGCCTTGATTTCCTCACGAGAAGTTGAGGTCGTATATGCCTCTGGTCATGGTGGGCAAAAAATCTTCATCGTACCGGAATTCAACCTCATAGCCGTTTTTACCAGTAAAGTGTTCGACAATCCGGGTGGGCACGAGCAGCCGGAAGGTATGCTGATTCGATACATTCTCCCGGCCCTCGTAAGTCCGGGGATTCCCCCAGAACCATTTGACATACCGCGAAAGTCCCTCAAGGTGTTCATAGGTCGCTATAAGTTTCGCTATGGCCTGGATGTCGTAAGCGTCGCCGTAGAGGATGGAAAACTGGTGGGCTATTCACCGGATAGTGAGAGGATTGAAGCGGTTGCTCGCTCGATGCACGAGTTTTTCGGTATGTCCAAGAGATTCGGACCTTTCAAGATCGAATTTATCGAGAACAAATCAGGTATAGTGGAGAGTCTTCTATTCCGCTACGGCCTGAAACAACTTACGTTTGATCGTATCGAATGAGGCTCATGGACAGGGATCAGCACCCACTGCCTGGATGGAACTGATCCATTATCATAGCTGAAGAACAATCCGGTGCACCGGATTGACATTCTTTTGCGCTCCATGGCAACCTGTGACCGGAAGCGTTTGCTTCTGGCATTTCAACAGACGATTAACGTTTTGACGTTTTAGTGTTATAGTGACATAACTACATCCGGAGGTAATACTATGAATAACCAAGCCAAAAGGGCTACAGTATATTTGGACCCCGATCTACATAAGGCATTACGCCTGAAGGCCGTTGAGACCTCACGATCCATATCTGAGCTTGTCAACAAGGCCATCAGAGAAGCCCTTGCGGAAGATGCCGAGGATATTGCGGCCTTTGAACAAAGGGCGAAAGAGCCATTGATTAGCTATGACGAAATGGTTAAAAGGCTAAAAAGAGATGGCCGCATATAAAGTCCATTTCAAAGCATCTGTCGAGAAAGACTTCTCCACAATACTTAAGAAAGATTTGAAAAAGATCCTCAAGCTTATTGAGGGGCTCGCCGGGAATCCAAGGCCGTGGGGTTGCGAAAAGCTGACGGGTCAAGAAAGGTATCGACTCCGTCAAGGACGATATCGCATCGTCTACTCTATCCAAGACGATGAGCTTACAGTTTGGGTAGTCAAAGTGGGACATCGTGAAAACATTTATCGTTGAAGCGAAAAAGTGGCTTCACCAGATCGCCGATCACTTCGGCTCCCTATGAGCCGGGCCGTTAGATTTAAAGGAATTGATATTAGAAATGATGGAACAAAATTGGTCCAAGAAAGAAAAGGCCATTGCAAGGAGGGCATTCGAAAATGCCTATGAGAAGGAATGTAAAGACTTAATGAACCAGATACAAAAGAGGGCCAGTGGAGTCAAGGACTCTGCTGACATCTGGCGTTTGCATGATTTCCTCACCAAGAAGAGAAAAGAAATAGATGGCAAATACGACTACAGATACTCGGTGCTCATCCTTGTTTTCGCCAGACTGATGCAAGAAGGATGGTTAACGGTCGATGAAATAGAAGGCCTGAGCGAAGACAAAATTTCTAAGATTCGGCACTTGGCAGAGGGGTTCATCTAAAGGCTATTTGATATAGTAACCTGAGACTCTCCATTTACCGTCCTGATCTAACATGGGGGTCACTGTTTCGATGGCTGACTTTTTGTTCTCGAATTGTGTTTCATACTGAACAACCACGTATTCCCCATCGGGAGCACCGGGTAAGGCCTTTGTGTACTGTTTGGATCTAAGTTTCCTGGTCACCATTTTTCCGAGAGGAACCCTGTAGACCTTCATGGAATTGAGCCATTGCTCTTTGGTCACAGCATTTTTAAAAAATCCGGCTGCCCGGTTCCAGCTTTCAGAGAAATTTCCTCCATCCACTAATGACACCCATGCACCGGCTGCCGTAATGGCAGCTTTCTCAGTCACCTCATTGGCGTGTGGGGCACAGATCAAAATAAAGCTGCTTAACATAAGGATTGTTAAAATGACAACCCATCTTTTTCTCATATTCCTCTTCTCCCTTGGTCATCTTTTCTTACTCACTCCAGCCTCCCTTCCTGTCTCAGCTGAGTGATGATTTGCATGATTTGTGGCAAGGCTTCTATCGTTGCTTTTTCTCCCTCGAGGATGGCCTCATGTTTCTTTGAAAAATCAGCAGCACCGATATGGCCCACTTTGGGTCTGATCACCACGTCTGCCTTCGTAAGCTGGACTGCTCCCAATCTGGAATACATGATATTGATGGATTGCAAAATGGTCTCAATCGTCCCCTCGGGCTGGGTGTGTTCTACCCCTGAAGAAACATCCACGGCAATGACGATATCCGCACCAAATCTTTTTGCAGCCTCGACGGCTACTGGGCTGATTACCCCTCCATCGACATACATCTTGTCAGAAATTTTAACAGGCCTGAAGATGCCTGGGATGGAACAACTTGCTCTGACGGCCGTTCCCGTATTGCCCTTCCCAAAAACAATCTCCTGGCCCTTTTCCAAATCTGTGGCCACAGCATAAAAAGGAATCTTTAATTTATCCATCGGAGTGTAATTCACTGACTTATTAATGAAATCCTCCAGCTTCTCTCCTTTTATAAAACCATTACTGGGAACAATGAGTGGATCAATAACATCCCCCTTCTCCACTGAAAAAGCTAACTTCTGAAGTGAAAATGCATCCATCCCGTAGGCATAAAGGCTTCCCACAGCACTCCCCACGCTGGTTCCCACGATCAGGTGAATCGGAATTTTATTCGACTCAAGGATCTTGAGCACGCCGATATGGGCAAACCCTTTGGATGAACCTGCCCCCAGCGCCAAAGCAATCTTGGCTGGCCTGGGAGGAGGTTGAACTGGAGGTTGCACCACAGGAGGCCCTTGGGGCTCCTTCAAGGAACAGGAGGTGAGGACTACCATTAATATGATGAGAATGTGAAACAGTTTAATCTGATGCATCCTTTCTCTTTTCCTTATTCCAGCCCCCACCAATATTTGTATTAGTTAAGGATGATTTGAATATTTTTCGCTAGTTTCCTTTTGCTTAAACTTCCAACCATTCCCAATTTTTTAAGAAACCGCCGGTTGTCTATCGTTCTCAATTGGTCCACCATGATATCTGACCGTTCCATAAGTCCGGCTTCTCCTTTTTGAAGATGAACTCGGAGGACATCAGATTTGGGATGGATTTGGGTCGTCAATGGGCAAACAATCGTAGAAGGATGGTGATTGTTGAGAAGGTCAGTCTGGACCACAACAACTGGCCTTGTTTTCCCTGGTTTTGTACCAAACCTGGGATTCAAATCAGCGAGATAAACATTCCATTTTCTAATTTCCATTGCTTTCTCTGGGCAAACCCTCTTCAAATTTTTCAAATTCCTCTAAAACCGTCATTGAATTTACCGCCACGATATCTGACTCTCTAAGCAATTTATTTTTAAGCAATCTTCGGGCAACAAGTTTATTATAAAAATGAATCGCCTCATTGATATAGGCGTTTCGAGGGCGCTTGACTTTCCGTAAAACCCTTTCAGTCTCGTCAAATATTTCGTCTTGGAGCTTAAGCGAAAGATTCTTAGACATAATTATAAACCTCCCCCTATGGTATTACTAATAGTATATACTAATAGATTATTTTAATCAATTAGTTTTTATCTTTTGTATCTTAACTACGGGAGGCGAACCATAGAGGTCATTTAATCGCAGTGGTTTTGAACATCTCGAAGGCGTGGAAAGAACTTCGGACAAAGGGACCGGAGGCAATGTTTTTGAAACCCATTTCTTCCCCTATCCTCTTATATTCTTCAAATTCCTCGGGGGGGACAAATCGCATGACCGGCAAACGATCCGGACGGGGTTGTAGATATTGGCCGATGGTTAAAAAATCACACCCCACCTCTCTTAAATCTCGAAGAAGTTCTAAAACCTCTTCCTGGGTCTCTCCGAGCCCGAGCATAAAACCTGATTTAGTGAAAATTTCAGAGTAATGTCCCTTCGATTTTTTTAATAAATTAAGCGACCTTTTATAGTCCGCATGAGGTCGGACTTCAGAGTAAAGTCGAGCAGCGGTTTCGATATTGTGATTCAGGACATCCGGACTTTTTTTTAATACTATTTCTAACGAGGCGAGATCGCCCTGGAAATCGGGGATCAATACTTCAATGTTAATTTTTTGGTCTAATGCTCGAATGGCCTCGATTGTTTTTGCAAATAAAGATGCCCCGCCATCGGGAAGATCATCTCGTGTAACAGAGGTAACCACGACATACCGAAGGCCCATCTTCTGAATAGCCCGGGCAACCTTTTGTGGTTCTGTCTCATCGGTGAGCATGGGGACTCCATGTTCCACCCCGCAAAAACCGCAATTCCTGGTGCAGATCTTTCCCAGGATGAGAAACGTGGCTGTCCCTCTTGAGAAACACTCTCCGAGGTTTGGACACCGGGCCTCCTCGCAGACCGTATGAAGATCTGCTTGTTCCAGGATCGATTTGACCTTCTGGATATCCTGGAAAGGAGGAATTCTTTTCTTCAACCAGGGAGGTTTTTTTAAATTTTTCATTTCTCAATGATCAATTAGCAATTTTCAATGAACCTTAACGTTGTATTAAAAAGGGAGGGATAGTGTGCTTCCAATCCTTTACAATTGCGGATTTTTTTAGGGTTTAGGGGTAACGGACGATGTCACCTGAGGCGACCTTTGTCATATGCTTGAAAACTGAGCAGCAAAACACTCAAAGGTGCCGCTGTAAAGGTTTTTCAGCACACCCACCACCCTTTTTATATAATTTTTATACAACTCTAAGGTTAA
>Ga0209164_1003684_pt1 | contig 14324 bp, 12 predicted proteins | sample MTBNYHSulfiMetaG_FD_187458 | JGI IMG/M metagenome (GOLD analysis project Ga0209164, IMG submission 187458) | Enrichment culture microbial communities from rom New York Harbor, USA that are MTBE-degrading - MTBE-NYH (New York Harbor Sulfidogenic)... | ecosystem: Environmental > Aquatic > Marine >...
GGAACCCAGGTTTTTCGCGCTGTCCCCGAACGTAACGAAGTTGCAGGGAGGGCCGGGATTTTCGATGCTTACCTTCAGCATCAGCACATTGGGGTCGTCCGCCACGGCGATATTCTCGATGGCGGCCACGTGGGTGGCAAGTGTAGGCGACCCTGATGCCGTCCGATTCACGTGAAAGGCGGTCTGCGGGTTGGTGTTGTTGATCCCGACCCCGCCGTCTGTTACAAAAAACTCAGGGGTGGCATCGGATGCATCGGTCATATATCCCACCATGAAGGAGGTTCCAAGGTTGTTTATGAGTCTATTAGAATTGTCGAAGCCTTTCCCAATAACGGTGGCATAGTTGTTGCCGGCTGTGGTGTAAGCGCCCATGGCGGTGGAATTAACTCCGCTGGCTGTGGTGTCAGTACCCATGGCGGTAGAGTAGTCGCCGCTGGCTGTGGTGTCTCTGCCCATGGCGGTGGAACTAGCTCCGCTGGCTGTGGTGTCATTACCCATGGCGGTGGAGGAGTGTCCGCTGGCTGTGGTGTCATTACCCATGGCGGTGGAAACAACTCCGTCGGCTGTGGTTTCTACGCCCATGGCGGTGGTGTAGTACCCACTGGCTGTGGTTAGAAGACCCATGGCGGTGGAGTAGTCGCCGCTGGCTGTGGTGTCTCTGCCCATGGCGGTGGAACTAGCTCCGCTGGCTGTGGTTAGAAAACCCATGGCGGTGGAGTAGTCCCCGATGGCGTTACATCCCTTTCCGATCGCAGCCGTTGTCTCCGTGATGCTGGCCGCCGATGCCTGACCATGAAGGGCAACCCATTCAATAAAAAGAGCCGAACACAGGATCCATATGTACCGTTTCATCATTACCTTCCTCCTTCTTTTGAAGTCCATATTGAAGAAAAGCCGGGCCTGTCATTCCGCCTAATGATACGCCTATTATTGCATCTCAACATCATATTCGATGATCGGAACGGCTATAAGATGCAGGGACTCCCGCATGCTTATCTTAGGGTCTTACTGGACTGCTGCCTTTTCTTACACGTTAACAACCTGAGATATGTCTTACGTTGACCCAGACGCCTTGATGAAAATGTTGACTTGTATGCGAGACAATTCCGTCTGCGCCTCAGTCTATTCTATTTTGCTAACACCTCAAATATATCATCAGGTTGAAAGACATATAATATCAGCACGCAGTCAGATCGAGTGAAGGTTGTGATGTCTTCTCAGATCCGGGATGTGTCTTGTTTGAGTTGAGATGGGCTAAAGTATCCGAACCAACGAGGCGTGTCAATCAAATATAAAGCGCTTTTCCTTACAACAAGGCCGTGGACTATCTGCATACAGGAGGGCTTGTGGACTGGTGTCACATCTTGCATAGTGAATCAGACGCTTGACCTTTCTTCGTTTTGGGACCCCGCTTATTTTTCCGAATACGGATACGACCGCCATCTGTTGAAATCACGACCCGACGCCCATCAACGGTTTCGCCAAATTCATACGATTCACTCTGTTGGACCGCCTTGGACCTCGCAGCAAATCTTACCGAATGGTACTAACGTCAAGACATATTCCTCTGTCGGCTAATGCCGTCTCAGCCTCCTCGAAAGAACTCATGACAACGGTGGTCAAATTCACTTCTGATGCCAATAAAGGCGTGCAGTGATCATGAATCCCCAACAGAATCAATTCCGGATAGAACCCTACCCGGCTTTTTTTACGCTTACCCTTCTGGCTGAAATAGGTGGTTTTTACTGTAAACGGCTCTCCCCTGGATGGACGAATGGTAACATCACGGATCCCCTGGTTTTTCATCTTCCTGGGATACCTGTTGACCAAAAGGGCAGCCTCTTCCTTCAGCTCTTTGTTATGGATCGAGGCCCGAACCTTCTGCGCAACCAAAGCGCCTGCCAATTTATCAGTAGCCTCAACAATCCTTCGTTCAAGCGCTTCCAGTTCGTCAGCCGTCTTTAACAGACTCTTCTCTCTCTGAATAAGATCAATATCTTTCAGGGCCTTTTCAATCCCCTTTTCAATCTCGGTGGTCTGCTCCTGTACACCCAAATCCCTATCATTCATAAAGCTACCCTCCTGAATTTGTATTAATATCCAGGATTGCTTTACATTATATGGGCCTCGTTGTTCAGCACTTTCTCATTTTCCATTGAAAATCTCTTGTCTTTCTCCTACTTTTTTCAAATGCGCCCCCTGGTAACTTACAACATGTTGTCAGTGGAGGGGCCCTAAGTAAGGGCCTAAGAAAAACGGGGCGGACACCATGCAAAATTTAACAAAAAAAGTGATTTTTTGTTAAATTTTTGTTGTATTTCTTTCTCCATTCGATTATGGTTGACGACATTGAATGGCCCGAACCGGATTGCGCCAGAATTTCGGATGGAGTCTCGTATAGATGACCAAGAGTCTCAAGCGGTTAACACTCAAAGCTCAGGCAGAAAAGCTTTTGCGGGAGATGATCACATCTTACCAGTTTACACCGGGAAAATGGATAAATGTTCAGGGCCTGGCAAAGGAGCTGGGAGTCAGTCGAACTCCGGTTTGGCTTGCCCTGAAGGACCTGGAACGAGAAGGATTAGTTCAGCATTTTCCCAAGCGGGGCATGCGCATGGCGCAGATGACCCTCGAGATGGCCTATGATCTGTACGTTGTAAGGGGGTTGCTGGAGGGTTTGGCAGGTCGTTTGGCTGCTGAAAAGATAGATAGTAAGACGGTGAACCGCTTGGAATCGATGCTGAGGAAGCAGTCTAAGATCGTCCAATATCAAGATGTGGTGGAATATTCTAACGCGAACATTGAGTTTCATTCATTAATCCATGATTCTTGCGGCAACTGGCTGTTACGCGAATTGTTGGAAAACATCAAGGGACGGTATCGGCCCTTTCTCTGTGATATCACGCCAATTCTTCCGAATCTATATCAAGATCATGTTGAGATGGTGGAGGCCCTTAGAAACCATGATGCAACTGCAACTGAAAAAGTTATAACAAAACATAATAAAAGGATGCGTAATCAAATTAAATTTAATTTAGCCAAGCAACAAGATTAAGTTTTCGGTTTAGGGGCAAGACAGACTTCTTTTCATAAAGCTTAATTCTGAATAAGGATTATCAGGAGCGATCATGTCATACACTTTCAAAGACCTTCACTGGGCAAGGGAAATCCCTTTGAATAAGTACCTCGTTCCTCAGTCCCTAACAGAAGCATTAGAAATGCTTGGGGAATACCGGGGAAAGGCGCGGGTAATTGCGGGCGGAACAGATGTAATACCGCAGATGCGCCACAGGGATTTTGAGGTTGAAGCCTTGGTAGACATTACGCGTCTGCCCGGCATGAATGTCATTGAGCAGGAGGGAGACGATGTCGCCTTGGGCGGGCTGGTAACGCACGCTCAGGTCGCTTCCTCCCATTTGATAAGGGAAAAGGCCCGGCTTCTGGCTGATGGTGCGGCACGCCTGGGATCGCCGCAGATACGTAATATAGCTACCGTAGCGGGTAATGTGGTGAGTGGGCAGCCGGCTGCTGATACGAGTATCCCTTTGCTTGCCCTAAACGGCCGTGTGACTATCGCCTCAAAAAACGGGGACAGAATCGTCCCCCTTACTGAATTCTTCTTGGGGATCGGAAAGACGTTGCTGGACCCTGGCAAGGAAATCCTGACGCGAATCCAGTTCGGAGCTTTGGGGCAGAATCAGGGGGGGTGCTATCTGCGCTTAAGTAAAAGGAAAGCTCTGGCGCTTCCCATGTTAGTCTGTGCCAGCGTGGTCACGGTGGAGCCGCAGAAAAGGGTAATCGAAGAGGCATCCATCGCACTGGGGCCCGTTGCACCCACTCCGTTTCGCGCTTCTCAAGCCGAAGCCAGATTGCGAAATGCCCCGATCACGAGAGAGACTTTAAATGCAGCGTCTGATATGAGTATGGCGGAGTGTACCCCCAGGGACAGCCTTCTTCGGGGGTCCTGCGAATACCGGGAGGAGATGGTGAAGGTTTTTGTGAGAAGAAGCCTTGAAGGAGCCTTAGAGCAGGCGGGGTTCCCGATAAAATAGGAGGATTGGAATGAACAAAGTGGCGTTGTCTTTCAAGCTGAATGGGAGAAACGTATCGGTGGAGGTCTCCCCTAATACCCTGCTGGTAGACCTCTTACGGGAAAACTTGGGTCTTACAGGGACAAAAGTCGGCTGTAGGGAAGGAGAGTGTGGTTCGTGCACCGTGCTCCTGGATGGGATTCCCATCAATTCCTGCCTTCTGCCAGCCCTCAAAGTGGCGGATCGTTCTGTCACGACCATTGAAGGCCTTGTCGGTGAAGATGGCCAGTTGCATCCGCTTCAACAGGCATTTATGATCGAGGGTGCCGCGCAATGTGGTTTTTGTACACCCGGCATGATCATGAATGCAAAGGCCCTGCTGGATGAAAACGCTGAGCCCGACGATGCAGAAATCAGGCATGCGCTTTCAGGTACCCTGTGTCGTTGCACGGGCTACCGAAAAATAGTGCAGGCGGTCGTGACAGCCAGCCAAATGAAAAAGTCATAGGAGTGATATGAGTTGAATCACGCAGCCAATTTTTTGAGGGGTAACACGATGCGAGATAAAACTGAAGATAGAAAAGAGGTGAAGGTTCTCACCAAAGAAAAACTGGATCTTGAGCAACTGCTTGCCGCACCCAAAGAGGCATTGTCCGTGGCAGGCCACTCAGTGACCAGAACCGATGATCTTCAAAAGGTCACCGGAAAACTCATGTATGGAGCAGATTATCCTCAGGGGGGCTTTTTACACGGAAAAATCCTCAGAAGTCCATTTCCCCATGCGCTCATTAAAGCCATTCATGTGGAGAAAGCCCGAAAGCTGCCAGGCGTTGTGGGGGTCCTTACAGCAAAGGATGTGCCAGGAAGAAACGGTTTTGGGGCCATTTGGCCGGATCAGCCTGTGATCTGTGGAGAAAAAGTCCGTTTCGTTGGGGATGGTGTTGCCCTGGTCGCTGCGGAAACGGAAAAAATCGCCCATGAAGCCCTCTCTCTGATTGAGGTGGACTACGAGCCCCTGCCCCCGGTTTTTGATCCTCGCGACGCACTTAAGCCTGACGCGCCCCAGATTCATGAAAAGGGGAATCTGCTCTCGAGCAACAAACTTCGTAAAGGAGATGTGGAGAGGGGATTTGCTGAAGCGGACGTGATTATTGAAAGAACCTATCAGGTTCCCTTCTTGGAACATGCCTATTTGGAACCCGACATATCCTTTGCCATCCCTCAGCCGGATGGGACCATGCTGGTAGAAGGTCCTATGCAAGCACCCTTTACAGTCAGGCGTAATCTTGCCGCAGTGCTCGGGTTATCCGTAAATCAAGTACGGGTGCGTCAGATTCACATGGGCGGCGGTTTTGGTGGTAAAGAGGACTCTCCCATTGACGTGGGTTGTCGGGCCGCTGTACTGGCCTACCACACCGGACGGCCGGTTCGCCTCTCCCTTGAGCGTGAAGAGGTAACTTTGCAGACCTCTAAACGCCATCCCATGATCATGGAAATCAAGGTCGGCGCAAAAAAGGACGGACATTTAGTGGCGTTTGAAGGTGTCATCTATGACGAGCAGGGGGCCTACGCCGGCCTGGGGCCTGTCATTCCTCCTGCTGGCGGCTCTCATATCCACTCCATGGTGATGATGCCAGGGCCCTATGAAATACCCCATGTAAAAGTGGATGCCCATCTCTGCTATACCAACCATCCTTACGGAGGGGCCATGCGTGGATTCGGTGCACCTCAGGTGCACATTGCCCACGAACAACTCATGGACGAGCTGGCACAAGAGCTTGGCATGGACCCTGCGGAGTTGAGGCGCAAAAACGCTTTTAGGCTCGGATCGGTCACCGCCACCGGGCAAGTACTGGACCAGAGTGTAGGACTAATCGAGACATTGGACGCCTGCGCTAATGCCTTCGACTGGGAGAATAGATGCGGTAAAAGCCAATATATCGACAACAAAGGCAGCAGGCGTCGTGGGGTGGGTATTGGCATGGGATGGTATCGTACCAGTATCGGCACAAGTAGTGACGGCTGCGGAGCAAACGTTTACGTGCATGAGGATGGCTCGGTCCTTCTGTACACGGGCATTACCGAGATGGGCCAGGGTGCATTTACAGTCCTGCCGCAGATATGCGCAGAGGAATTAGGAGTGCGCATGGAGGATGTGCGGCTGGTGAAGCCCGACACGGATATGGTTCCAGAGTCCGGCCCGACCGTCGGCAGCCGCTCTACCACGTTAATGGGCAACGCCATCATTATGGCCGCTCGTCAAATTAAAGAGTCTATCCTGGAGATGGCCTCCGAGATGCTTTTGGTGCCCATTGACAGGCTTGAGGCCAAGGACCGCCAGATCTATGACAGGAAGAGTCCCGGCAACTCTCTGGCTTTCAAGGAAGTGGCCGCCAAGTGCATGGCCATGGGCAAGCGTCTCATCGGCCAGGGATGGTGGGCACCTCCTCCAGCGAGCCTGGATCCTGAAACCGGTCAGGGCAATCCATATTTTGTTTATACTTATTCTACACATATGGCAGAGGTCGTGGTTGATGTGGAAACCGGCGAGGTGGAAGTGACCGACTATGTTGCCGCATTCGACGTTGGTAAGGCCATAAACCCCAAAGCCGTGGAAGGTCAGATTGAAGGGGGGGTGGCCATGGGACTGGGCTACGCACTGATGGAGAAGCTGGTACTGGAAGAGGGGTACCCGCAGAATCTCAATCTCCAGGACTATCTGATTCCGACCACCCTTGACGTGCCTGATATCAAACCGATTATTCTTGAGGTGAAAAACCGGCTCGGGCCATACGGCGCCAAGGGGATCGGCGAAATGCCCAACATCCCGGCCACCCCCGCTATCCTGAACGCCATAGCCAATGCGTGCGGAGGCAGGGTACGTTCCCTGCCGGCAGATCCGGAAAGCGTGTTCCAAGCCATTCGTGAGGCTGGGGGACCACCTGAAAAATAGAGGACTCCCAATCGTGTTTCATGATAACAAATCACGCACGACCCTGCAGTACCATTTTCCGGACCTACTTTGGTTTTTTCAGAAACGTAAACCGGATTACTTGGGGTAGGGATAACCCAGAGAGGAGGGTTAGAAGGAGGTATTTTCCAACATTTTAGTAAAGAAGTCAATCTTTATTGAAAGGAGAGCGTTATGAGAAAAAGAGTGATTTTTTCAATGATTTTTTTCGTTGTGTTGGCCATGATAATAGGCGGTTACGGTGTGGGCTACGCAGAAGGTCCGGATAAAATCAAGATTGGGTTGATGTTTGGTTTAACCGGGCCAGCGTCACCCATTGGTCCGGTCCAAATGAAGGGAGCTCAGATGGCCATCAAGGAGATCAATGATGCAGGGGGCGTTAATTTCGGTGGCAAGAAGATTCCAGTTGTGGCAGTGGTTAAGGACGACGAGACCAAGGGTGATGTAGCGGTTCGCCGTTTTAAGGAGTTACGTGATGAAGACAAGGTACATGCCCTGGTAGGCTCGACGTTCGCTGGTATTTCAAAGGCCCTCAATACTCAGATGCTCAGATTGCCCATGGCCTACGTATCGGCCTGCGTGGCGCCCATGGACATGTTCGAGAAGGGACAACTGGCACCGACAACCTTTGGTATCCACGGCACGGCGTACTCCATTGGCTATTCTGGAGCTGCCTATATCGCCACCAAACTGAAACTCAAGAAGGTATTCTTCTTGGCGCCAGCCTACTCATTTGGTCGTGATCAGTTTGCGGGTGCCAAAGACGCATTCAAGAAGTACGGGGTTGATGTGGAGTACGACGAAGCCCCCGTTGCGACTACCGACTATACCCCGTATATTCAGAAGATCGCTGAGGCCAAACCCGACATCTGTATGATGGCACAGTGGGGGACCGGTGCTATCGCCGTGTTGAAGCAGGCCTATGAATTGGGCCTGAACAAGAAAACCCAGATCTGGTTTAACTGGATGACCAATGTGTTCGGCAGTGGTGTACCGGCTGAGGCGCTGGAGGGCGTTTACTCGCTCATGTCGTGGTACTGGAATCTGGAAGGCTTTGCCGATGAAGAGGTTGTCAAGGCAGGGAAAGCATTTGTAGATAAGTACATGAAGGCCTACGGCGATCCGCCGGACCCGTATGCGGGGATGGCTTACGTGGGCACCAAAGAACTCATCCGGGGGATCGAGCAGGCACAGTCCGTAGATCCGATGGCCATTGCCAAGGCGATCATGGCCAAACCTGAATTCCCTTCCATGAAGGGCCCGGGTACCTGGCGCATCGATCACCAGCCAATTTTCAAGTATGGCGCTTTTGTGGTGAAGGGTAAAGGGCCCAGTGAGCGGAAAGGGGAATGGGATCTGGTCAAGGTTATTGGCGCCTACACAGGGACAGACTACCTTCCCAGCTTGGCCAGTGAAGGTTACAAGTAGAGAGCAAATCACTAAAACGGCAACGACGGTCATTATTAACCCGAAGGGCCCTGCCTCAGTCAACCGGTCATTGTCTCTGACCGGTTGATTTGAGGTAACGCCAGATTTACATAATGTTGAGATAAGGAAGCAAATGGCTAAAACGGTCCTGGCCACGAAAAACGCCAGCAAACGATTTGACGGATTGGTTGCGGTAAACCGGATCAGCTATGAGCTGAAGGAGGGGGCTCTGGCGGGAATCATCGGCCCCAACGGGGCGGGTAAGTCCACTTTCTTCAACCTGCTTACGGGTTACTTCAAACCGGACGAAGGGCAGGTTTTTTATTACGACCAAGATATCACCGGAATGCCGCCTTACGAGCGAGTGAATCGAGGTATTGCCAGGACCTTTCAGCTGGTCTCTGTCTTTGACACCATGACGGTATTAGAAAATATGATGTTGGCCCGAATCAGATTAGGCCAGGACTACCGATCAAAATTCAGATTTTTTTTCAAAAATGTCCGTCATCGTTCTTTGATGGACGAATGTTTGAAGGCTCTTGATACCATGGGTATTGCCCATAAGTCCGAAATACTAACCTCAGAGCTGTCTTACGGGGAGAAACGAGAGTTGGAGATCGCTATCGCCCTTGCTTTGAATCCCAAAGTGCTACTGTTGGATGAGCCTTTCGCAGGACTGAGCCAAGTCGAAATTATAAGCATAACAGATGTGATCAAACGATTAAAGGGTAAGTTTTCAATTGCCATTGTTGAGCACAAGATCTCCAAGCTCATGGAACTGGCAGAGGAGCTCTATGTCATTAACGAGGGCGAGCTTATATGCTCGGGATCACCTGACGATGTTATTTGCGATCCCCAGGTAAGAGAATGCTACTGGGGCAAGGAAGAGATGGTATGCTACTAAGTGTCGATAATCTAAGCGTTCATTACGGAAGCGCCCAGGTACTGCATGACATCTCAGTCCAGGTCGAAGAGGGAGAGCTGGTATGCGTGGTGGGGAGGAACGGTGCCGGGAAGACCACCCTATTGAAGACCATCGGCGGTTTCATGAAGCCATCTTCGGGAACCATATCCTTCCGGGATCAGCGTATTGACGGTATGGCGTTGGAAAAAGTCGCCTTGAAGGGTATCAGGTACGTATTTCAGGATAAGCGGGTCTTCGGAGAGCTTACGGTAAGAGAAAATATCGAACTGGCCGCGTTTCCGGTCAAGGAAGGTATGGACGAAGCCATAGAAAAGGTTGTGGGGATCCACCCCAAAATGGAAACGCTTCTCAGTTCAAAGGCCAAAGGTCTCAGCGGCGGGGAGCGACAGATATTGCTGATCGGCAGGGCCCTGATCGGCAACCCGCAACTCCTGCTGATCGATGAACCCACCGAAGGACTGGCAGCCAAGATCATCGGGCAGATTGTCGATATTCTCCTGAAAATGAAAACGAACATCTCGATGGTGGTCGTGGAACAGAATTTATCTACAGTTGCCCGGCTGGCTGACCGAGTATATGTAGTGAAAGAGGGGACAATACTGAGGGAGATCAGCGATCAGTCCGTCATCCGGCAACCCTCTCAATTTGAAGACGATCTTTAGGTGTACGAGGGATTCCTGGCGCCTGAGCAAAGGCGCTTTTTTGCGAGTCTGTAATGTTTAGCAAGATAGAAAAAAACCCGGCATTAACCTTGTCCCTGATCACGATCGGTTTTCTCACCTTCGGCTATGCCACCTCATTGCCGAAGATAACCGATTTCATGATCTTCTGTATTTTTGTCCTGGGCTTTGATCTTATCTATGGACACATGGGGCAATTGTCATTCGGACATATGCTTTACTTGGGGGCGGGATCTTATGGAACCGCCATGTTCGTTCGTTTTGTCAGTCAGAACCCTTTTTTAGGAATTATCTGTGGGATACTGACAGCCACCGTGCTCGGGTTCATCCTGGGTCTGGTGGTGGTGAGAACCTCGGGGGCCTGCTTTGCCCTGCTGAATCTCGCCCTGAACGAGGTCGGCGCCTTTATGGTTCTGGTCCCCTTTCCCCGTTGGACCGGCGGCGAGGACGGTCTTTCAGTGTCTTTTGACAACTACGGATTCCTTAATTTCGGCAACCCTAATTTCCTGTTTTATTTTGTTCTAGGATCATTGCTGCTCGTAGCCTTTCTCATTATCTGTTTTGTCCGTTCCCCGTATGGGATATTTCTGAAGGCAACAAAAACAAACGAAATCCGGGTCCAGTTTTTGGGTTACAACACATATGTGTACAAACTGACTACATTTGTCTTTTCCTGCGCAATAGCCGGCTTTGCAGGTGCCCTCAACACCGTCAACCTTTACTACACGAACCCCAGCCTGATAGCTACCACAAGGAACGTAGAGGTGATTTTCGCCACTCTGATGGGGGGAGCAGGGAGTGTTCTCGGCGCCGTCATCGGGGGCACCGCTTTTATGACCATTAGCAACTATCTTGCCCGCTACATTGTCCGATGGGAGATGTTTTTGGGCTTAGCGCTCCTTATCTTTGCCTTCCGATTCAGAAAAGGGATATGGGGATATGTCAGAAAGGCATGATCGCCCACAATAACTCGTTGGGAGCGGTATAGAAATGGTACAGTCAATTTTGTTCGGTCTGACTATCGGCGGCATCCTGTATATCATCGCCATCGGTCTTTCACTGACCTTTGGTGCCATGGGGATTGTCAATTTCGCTCATGGGCTGATCTATGCCATCGGTGCGTATGCCCTGTACACGATGCTCTCAAAGCTGGGGACCAGCTTCATTGTCGGCGCTTTGGTAGCGGTCGCCGTGTCCATCCCCATCAGTTATATCATCGAACGATTCGTTATCAGAAAACTTTATGGACAGTCCATAGATTACGCTATCATAGCGACGTACGCAGTACTCTTGATCGGTGTGGACGCCATCAAATGGATTTACGGGCCCAATCCGCTCCCTATAGGCGATCCGGTGGGCACTTCCTTTAGGGTTCTTTCTTTGGAAATGCCGGTCTACCGCCTGATTATCATCGGGATCTCCGTGCTCATATTTGCCGGGCTCTCCCTCTTTTTCAAGAAGACCATGGTGGGCAAGATTGTTGTCGCCGGACTGCAGGACCAGGAGGCCGTCAAAAGCTTAGGTATCCAGGTGGAGAAATACTTTGCCATGGTGTTTGTCATGGGTAGCGCCTTAGCTGCGGTGGGGGGCGTTCTCTATGCCCCGATCAGTACCCTGGATCCGTATATGGGGTTTCACATCATCATTCTGTGTTTTGCTGTCGTTATCGTAGGGGGCATGGGTAATCTGCGGGGAACCGCAATAGCAGCTTACGCCTTAGGCATGGTCATGGCCATCACGGGCAGGTTTTGGGGTCCGGCCGCGGATGCCATGATTTATGTGGTCATGGCCATTGTCTTAATCTTCAGGCCCATCGAGCTGTAGATTAAAGCCTATTGACTACCGTAAAATACATCTGAATGCGACGATGATTAGTTCCGTGATATCTGCAGGCATTGTCTCCTCGGGGGAAGACATGAAACAGCAATTGGAAGCGTATATGAGAATGGGAATCGTCCATTTTATGGCATTTCCCGAACTGGCGGCGGGCAGCGGCCCATGGGTGGATACGGTTCGCCACATTGCACTGGATCCCTTTTTCACCGCCATTGAGATTACCCATATCGAGGATGCCGCGATCCGGGAAACAGTCAAGGGACTTATTCACTCAGCCCATCTGTCGGTGGGATATGGGGCCCATCCAGCCATCCTGACTCAGGGACTCAACATAAACGATCTGAATGAATCGGGAAGGATCCGTGCCTGTGCCGCTCTCAAACAACACATTGACGAAGCCACTTACATGGAGGCTGAGAGTTTTGTGGTTCTCTCGGGCAAAGACCCGGGAGAAACACAAAGGGATGCCGCGGTGGATGCTCTCATCAGATCCCTCAAGGAGCTGTGTGCCTACTCGGCTGACAAAAGGGGTCCCATCGTCGTGATCGAGGCCTTTGACTGCGGGGTGGACAAATGCTGCCTTTTGGGTCCCGCTGCCTTGGGACGACAGGTGGCGGAGGCCGTTTGCAAGTCCAACGAAAATTTTGGGCTTCTTGTGGACCTGAGCCATATCCCCCTTCTCGACGAATCGCCAATGGAGGCCCTGGACCCGGTGAAAGATTACCTTGCCAGCGTGCATATAGGAAACGCAGTCGTGGATCCTGACTTCCCGAGATATGGGGATAATCATCCGCCTTTTGGAGCACCAGGTGGCGCCAACGATGTTCCGGAAGTCGCAGCGTTCCTGCAAACCTTATTGGATGTGGGGTTCTTGCATGGCAAGCGACGGCCCATCGTCAGTTTCGAGGTAAAGCCCGCCTCCGGGGAGGACCCGCTGGTGGTAATTGCCAATGCCAAGCGGGTCATGAAAGAGGCATGGGCCAGCATTTGATGTATTTCATCAACCATCGAGGTTTCAGAGTTCGGGTTCCAGGAAAAGGAATTGGAAGACCGCAATACTGAAACCCGATCCCGCGGTCCCGCGGGACTGAAACCCGGCCCCTGTTTCGGTCGCGGTCGCCAGGCCGCCTGGGAGAGAGAGTTATGAAACCCGATATCTTGGTAACCCGCAAGCTCCCTTCAGCAGCGATGGCGCTTCTGGATGAGAACTTTGAAATTGTATGCAATCCGCATAACCGCGTCTTGACACGGGAGGAGCTGTTGAGCGGTGTCAGGGGAAAAGAGGGGCTGTTGCCGCTCCTAACCGACCGCATCGATGACGAGGTGATGGAAGCGGCAGGGCCGCAACTGAAGATTATTGCCAATTACGCGGTGGGCTACAATAATATCGATGTGGGCGCGGCCACTGAGAGAAAGATCGCCGTCACCAACACACCCGGGGTGCTGACCGATACAACCGCTGATTTGACCATGGCGCTTCTCCTGGCAGTGGCCAGGCGTATTGTGGAAAGCCATATCTACGCCAGTGCCGGCAGCTATCAGGGATGGGATCCGCTCCTGTTTCTGGGGACGGACGTTCACCATAAGACGCTGGGCCTCCTGGGTTTTGGTCGGGTGGGATTCGCTGTGGCCAAGCGGGCGATCGGATTTGACATGCGGATTCTCTATTACGACCAACAGAGGGCGGATCCTGACCTGGAAAATCAGGTGGGTGCGATATATGTGGACCTGGAAACCCTGCTGAAGGAGTCTGATTTCGTCTCCATCCATGTCCCGTTAACCGAGGGAACCAGAGGCTTGATAGGTTCTGAAACCCTCGCACTCATGAAGCCGACCGCCTTTCTCATCAACACCGCAAGAGGAGAAATCGTGCAAGAAGACGCTCTGGTCAGGGCGCTTCAGGAAAAGCTCATCGCAGGGGCCGGTCTAGACGTGTTCGAACATGAGCCTGCCATCCATCCGGCCCTGATGAAACTGAGCAACGTGGTCATCCTGCCGCACGTCGGCAGTGCCTCCATGGAAACCCGGACTAAAATGGGTCTTATGGCCGCGGAAAACCTGATTGCTGCCTTCAGGGGCGAAATCCCTCCCAACTGCCTGAATCCCCAAGTTTTTGATTAAGGATGTGGGCCTGCCTGAGTTGGTCGAAAGATTTTCCTGTTTGACACCTACTTCTGCACGTCTTATTTTTTTTGATTACGGGTTGGGAAGTATAAGGTTCAAAGGTTACGTTGTCATCACCATACGCCGTCTTGTAAGCGGTTGGCGCTGGAAAACCGTGAAGGGGTCAGGTCTGCCGTTGACTCTTGAATGATGCTGTGATAAAGAGAAAGCATGTCACGACCTCTCAGAATCGAATATGCAGGTGCATGGTACCATGTGATGAATCGGGGCAGGCGCTTTGAGAATGTTTTTGAGGACGGACAGGACTATAAAATCTTTGTTGACATTCT
>Ga0209164_1003686_pt1 | contig 14322 bp, 14 predicted proteins | sample MTBNYHSulfiMetaG_FD_187458 | JGI IMG/M metagenome (GOLD analysis project Ga0209164, IMG submission 187458) | Enrichment culture microbial communities from rom New York Harbor, USA that are MTBE-degrading - MTBE-NYH (New York Harbor Sulfidogenic)... | ecosystem: Environmental > Aquatic > Marine >...
GCCCCGGCCGGCACCGGGAGAGCCGATGCGCGAGGTCCAGGCCGTTTGGGGTCAACACCCAGACGGCGATGTTATTCGGTTCGGTAGCCATGCGTAAAATCCGGATCATAAAGGTGCGACCGCAGGGAAGCCAAGGCATCGGGATCTTCGAGGGCCGGCCCGATCAGGATCACCGCCAGTCGGTCGATGCCCGCGGTCCGGGCCATTTCCGCCAGGTCGCTGACCCGGGTCCTTAGGATCTGTTCTTCGGGGTGACTCACACGACAGGCCACGGCGCAGGGCGCCTCGGTTCCGTAGGTGCGTGAAAGCACCTGCGCCACCTGGTCGATTTGGCCCATGCTCAAATAGATGACCAGCGACGCACCGTGACGGGCCAGCAAAGCGAGCGATTCCGCTTCGGGCACCGGCGTGCGTCCGGCGATGCGGGTCAGGATCAGGGTCTGGGTGCGTTCCGGGAGCGTGTACTCGATGCCCATGGCCGCGGCGGCCGCGAACGCGGCCGTGACCCCGGGGATGACGCTATATGGAATGTTCTGGATTCGCAGGGCCGCCATCTGCTCGCCGATGGCGCCATACAGGCTCGGATCACCGGTGTGCAGACGGACCACCTTGCGGCCGGCCGCGTACGCCTGGGCCATGATGGCGATGATCCGCTCCAGGTCCAGGTCTGCACTACTGATGCGCTCGGCCGTGTCAGGCGCCCAGGCCAGCAGCGCTTCAGGCACCAGCGATCCGGCGTAGAGCACCAGGTCGGCCGCGGCCAGGGCCTTCTGCCCCTTGATCGTGATCAGCTCGGGGTCGCCGGGCCCGGCGCCGCAAAAGATGATCGGATGTTTCGGATGCTTCACCCTGCCTTCCTTTCCATGCCGCGAATGATCCACACCGGGTTATGGGCCTCCAGGCGCATGCTCCAGGGCATGGCCATACCGCGGTTGACTTGCAGTTGAACCACTTCGGCCGCCAGGCCGGCCGCTTCCAGGACCGCCACGATGCGGTTCAGGTTGTCCAGCAGGACGACATTGGCCACCAGGAGACCTCCCGGTTTCAGGCACGCGCCGGCCGCCGATACGATATCCGCCAGATCGCGTCCGCCGCCGCCCACGAAGATCCGATCCGGCGGAGGCAGATCGGCCAGCCCCCGGGGCAGTTCGGCCTGGATCGTTTCATGATTGTATACCCCGAAACGTCGGGCATTGGCCCGAATGCGCAAAACCCGCCCAGCGTCCTTTTCCACGGCCACGATGCGCCCCGCGCCGAGCAACAGCGAGGCCTCGATACCCACCGAACCGCTGCCCGCGCCCAGGTCCCATAGCGTCATGCCCGGCTTCAACGCCAGCTTGGCCAGGGTCACCGCACGCACTTCCGCCTTGGTGATCAATCCTTGTTCGTGGGCGTAAGCCGCCTCGGACATGCCCAGGACCAGTGTGCCGGCGATCGCCCGGCATTCCGGGCCGGGTTTCAAAACGACAAGATTCGGCTCGGCAAACCGGCGACCCGCGGCCTGGTCCAACGGGTACCAGCCGACCTGCTCGCGGGCGTCTCCCAATCGTTCGAACACCGCCATGTCCACATGATCGACGCCTCTTTCCCGTAACCAGCCGGCCAACCAACCGGGCGTCCGTTGCGGGTCGGTCAATACGGCCACCGGTGCACCGGAGCTCAACGCCGCCAGCAGTTCGAAACACCTGTCCCGGCCGTGCAGACTCACCACTCTGGCCCCGGCCCACGATTGCCCGATGCGGGCAAAGGCGGCCGCGATCGACGAGACATTGGGCAGAATCGTCACCCGCTCCCGACCGATCTCCTCGGCAATGCGCGCCCCGATGCCATGGAGCAGCGGATCGCCCGAAGCCAGCACCACCACGCGGCGATGGCCCATGGCCTCGCGGATGCATGCCAGGGTCTCGGACACGCGGCCCTCGATGGGCCGCTTTTCCGCCGGCAAATCCCTAAACTGATCGAGGTGGCGCCGGCTGCCGACCAGCAGATCGGCCGCCCGAATGATCGCCAGGCGGGCTTCCGTCAGGTCGCTGGCCGACACTCCCATGCCGATCACATAGACGTTGTTCATAGTGCCCGATCCTCACCGCTGTCAAACCTTGACGGCACCGTAAAAAGTCCAATATCTGCGTTGCGCTCATTCCGTGGTCCTTGCGGCGTACGACAAGTACGCCTCAGGACACGGAATTTCGCGCGCCTTGATCTTGAACCTTTTACGGCGCCGTCTGGCAACAACTTTTTGCGAATCCATCAAACCGTACCTGCCCTTGAAAATCGAAGATGACCGCCCTGACGGTCACGCGCCCGGCAACGAAACCAGAGGCCACCTGGATCAACTCCGACCCCACCCGGGCGATCAGGGCCGGATAATCATCGGCAAACAGGTCGAAGGCCGCTCGCGCCGTATTGGCGCGGACCACCCGCCTGGCCAGATCCGGATCCCCGGTCGTCTCGACCGTCCAGCGCCCCAGCTGCTCTAATGTCAAACGCGCCGTACGGGCATGGGTGTGGGGCAGTCCCATGGCCATTTTCAGTGCCTTTCCGAAAAAAACCGCCAGGGCGACCCGCTCCAACCCTTGGTCGGCGGCCATCTCCAGGCCGTCGGCGAAATAGTCGCCGATCTGCACGAAGGCGTACGCCGGCCGATGGGGCCACAGTTGCTGGGCGAATCGTTCGCTGCGCCGGCCCGTGGTCATCACCGCCTCTGTCAATCCGCTGGCCCGGGCCACCGATACGGCCGCGCGAATGGTGGCCGTATACGCCTCATGCGAAAGCGGCCGCACGATGCCGGTGGTCCCCAGGATCGATATGCCGCCGACGATACCCAGCCGTTCGTTGAGCGTATGGCGGGCCAATTCCTCTCCCCTGGGTACGAAAATCTCGACCTCGGCATGGCCGCCGAGACCCGCGGCCGCCATACTGTCGAGCGCCGCTGATCGAATCATCGCCAGCGGCACAGGATTGATGGCCGCTCTGCCCACCGGCACCTCCAGCCCCGGCCGGGTGACCCGTCCCACGCCCGTTCCCCCTCTTACGGTCACCGCGGGCGCCGTTGGGCCGGGATGCCACGCCACCCGTGCGCCGATCTCGGCCCCATGCGTGATGTCCGGATCGTCACCGGCATCCTTGATCACCGTACAGGCGGCCGAACCGGCATCCGGCCGGTGACAGGCATGCACCGTGATCCACAGCGTTTCTCCCGTCGGCAGGCCGATGGGCACGCGTTGAGGCATTTGGCCCTGCAGCAGGCCGACCATGGCCGCCTTGGTAGCCGCTGCCGCGGCCACACCGGTCGTAAAACCGCAGCGCAGCCGTTTGCCGCTCCCGGTGGGCATGGATTACCCTTCGGCCCCGCGCGCCGACCATGATCCGGCCTCGGCGTGTTCCCGGCTGCCGGTGAGCGCCAGGCCGATCAACGCATTGACCACCGCCGCCGCCACATTGGAGCCTCCCTTGCGGCCGACATTGGTGATATACGGCACGCCCGCCGCCGGCAGCTCGGCCTTGGATTCAGCCGCATTGACAAACCCCACCGGCAGTCCAACCACCAGGGCAGGGGTCGCCCGCCCCTGCCGGATCAGCGCCATGAGATGCAGCAGAGCGGTGGGCGCATTGCCGACCACGTAGATAGCGCCGTCCATCCGATCGACCGCCGCGTCCACGGCCGCCTGGGCCCGGGTCGTTCCGGCGGCCAGGGCCTTGAGGGCGATCTCCTCGTCACCTATCAGGCAAAATGCCCGCCCGCCCAACCGTTCCAAGTCACGGTGACGGATACCGGCCAGGGCCATCTGCGTGTCGGTGAACACCGCGCACCCGGCGCGCAGGGCGGCCACACCGGATACCACGGCCCGGGGATGCATGCGGACATCGGTCAGGTAGTCGAAATCGGCCGTGGTGTGGATCATGCGTCTCACGATCGACCACTCGTCGGCCCCAAACCCATGCGGACCTGCCTCCCGATCGATGATCGCGAAACTCTCGGCTTCGATCTCCTGTGGTTTCATGTCATGCCTCTCCTTTGTTGACCGCACCGGCATTTAATTTAAATGCGAACGATACTCTGGCTGTGGGCACGGCGATTCGGCCATGGCGATCGCCGCGGCGTTGCGGCGCATCCACACTCGCCAGCAACGCGAAAGGCTCGGGTCGCGAAAGATGAGAAACTCTCCCATGCAGTTGAGATCCTGCTGTATACGCCAATAGAAAAACATGTTTACCCCTCCTCTTGATCGCGTCCCCGCCGGTAGGCGCGGCATGCCGAAACCAGAGCCGCGGCACAGTCAGGCCGGCTTACGAAATGTAAATGAATATAGCTTCCCAAGGTGCGATCCACCTGGTACCCCTCTGTCGTTACCCCGCCGCTTCCTCCGGAAACCTGGTAGGCGGTGGCGGTTGGGGACCACTGGGGCATGTCGACGATATCCGAATAATGAAATTCATGACCGCGCACCACCCCATCCTTTCCGCCCAGAAGCGTCGGCCCCGTCATACGCACCTCGCGATAGCCCAGGGATTTCAACCGGCCATGCATCCGCGTGCGAAATGGAAAACAACCGCACATGGCATGCACGCCTGCCCCCGAATCCTCCAGTTCGCGGCACAGATACATGAAACCGCCGCACTCGGCATAGACGGGCATGCCCGCCCGGCTCGCCTCCAGGATATCCCGGCGCATGGCGTCGTTTGCCGCCAACTTAGCGGCATGCAGCTCCGGGTATCCGCCACCGATATAGAGACCATCCAGCCCTTCGGGCAGCCCGGGGTCGACAAGCGGCGAAAACGTCACCAGTTCGGCGCCGGCCGCAACCAGAAGATCGAGATTGTCCGGGTAGTAGAAGCAGAACGCCTCGTCCCTGGCCACCCCGATACGAACCCCTTCGGTACAGAATTTGCTGCAGTTGACCGGTTCGACGTCCGTCGGCACGATGTCCGGCAGCCCCGCCAACAGCCGGTCCAGGTCCAGACCGCTTTCGATGTGGTCGGCCAGTCGATGGCACGCAGCTTCGGACAAGGCGTGTTCACCGGCGGTCATCAACCCCAGGTGTCGTTCGGGCATGGCGAGCGCCTCGTCCCTCAGCAGACCGCCCAGCAACGGTGTGTCCGCATAAGCCGCCATGGCCTCTCGCAGGTAATCCAGGTGTCCGCGGCTGCCCAGCCGGTTGAACAGCACCCCGGCAAAGGCCAACGCCGGGTCGAAGCGCTCGAAACCCTGGACCAACGCGGCGGCGCTGCGGGCCATACCGGCGGCGGAAACCACCAAAAGCACCGGCAATCCCAGCCACTTGGCCATCTGCGCCGTGGAGCCGGCCTCATCCCCACCGCCGTAACCATCGTACAGCCCCATGACCCCTTCGACCACGGCCACGTCGGCACCGGCCGCATGCCGGGTGAACAAGGCAAGATTGGCCGCCCGGGAAAGCATCCAGCCATCGAGGTTGCGACCGACCCGGCCGGTCACCTGGGTGTGGTGGCCTGGATCGATGAAGTCGGGCCCCACCTTGAAGGGTGCCACCGTCAACCCGCGACGTCGCAGGGCCGCCATGAGCCCTAATGCCACCGTGGTCTTGCCCACCCCGCTATGCGTGCCTGCGATAACGATGCCTTTGATGGTTCTCTCCCCTTTATCAAACGTCGATACACTTTCGGTCGCTTACGGGCCGAAAGGAAGATGATTGAGTAAGAAAGTATGAAAGTACAAAAGTATGAAAGTAAAGGTATTTTACTTTCAACCCCGAGACGATGTTCCTCATTACAAGTAATAATATATAGTCCCCACCACCACCAGGCTTGCGATCCGGTAGCCTTGCCCCAGGAGGAGCAATTGCAGCCCCATGACCGGCGCGAAAATACCCATCAGCCGCGGCAATTGATGTCTCAGGGCGCGCACCGGAAACGCGACGATGTTGCCCACCAGAAGGGCGATCACCGCTTGTTTGACGCTCACGACCCCCTGATCGAGCAAGGCCCCGGCCGCGGCAAACCCCGAGGTGAACTCGGCCACGAAACTCAGCACGACCAGGGAGAGTGCTTCGATGGGGACGAAGGCGCCTGTCACGCTGCGGGCCAGCCAGGTCTCGGTCCAGGCGAACAGCCCGGCGCTGTTAAGCAGAAAAACGGCGATGTAGATCGGGACCACATAAGTGGCCACACCGGCGAGCCGGCCGGGTAGCTTGGCCTTGAGCACCTGCCAGGCATCTTGCCTCTTCTCCTTTTGGGGCAGTTCCGTTCTGGAATCGGCGGACGTTGCTCGCATGGCCCGCGGCCGCCAGCGTCCCACGACCAGCACCAGCAGCAACCGCAGCAGGGCGGCCAGGAAAGTGATGATGAAGTAAAGTCCGCCGGCCCACCCGGTCAGGGGTATAATGATGAAAAAAGTGGTCGGCAGATGCAGAAAAAAAGCCGGAAACTGGTTGGCCAGATGGCTTAGCACCAGTTGCACCCGGTCGATGCGTTCTTCCTTCCAAAAATCGTAGAGCATGGCATTGGCCGCCGCACCCGAAAAAAATGCGGTGGTAAAGGCAGCGCTGCAGTGGGATCCCAGCCGGGCGAAACGAAAAAGCGGCGCCCCCAGCCGGCCCAAAGCGCGGGTCCAACCGGTCGATTCGATGATCTGCCCCAGGGCCAGCCCAAAAGCGATGAAACCGAGCAACCGCAGCATGGGCCAGAACAGACGACCGCCCATGGCCGCGAGGGTCAGCTCCTCGATCAGGGCCGCTCCCAACGCCAGCATCGCCACCGACAGGCCGAACGCCACCCACGGGACGCGATTTACCCGCCCAGCGTGACTATTTCTTGAGGCCATGGGCGTTCCGCTTGGCGATGATCAGCGTCCAGTAATTGGGGGGAGTGGCCGCCAGTGCATTGAGATCCAGATGGATCTGCTGCTCGGCGGTGGAACAATGCGTCACGGCCAGGCTCCCCGCAGACAGGCCGGTCTCTTCCAGTGCTGCGCTGATGCCGCCCACATCGCGATACGCCTTCAGAAAAACCACATTGTCCGGAATCTTAAGCGTCTCTCGCAAACGACGGCCGCCGTGCACCCCCGACAGGATGAGCAAGGACTCCTCACCCTCAACCAGCGGTTGATTGATCGCCGCGGCGGCGGCCTGGTAGGAGGTAATGCCCGGTATGGTCACCACAGGAATATCGGGTCGTTCGGCCCGCAGATGGCGAAGAATATAGCCGTAGGTAGAGTAGGTCAGGGGGTCGCCCAGGGTCAAAAAGGCCGCCTGCCGCCCACCATCCAGAACCCCGGCGATATGGGCGGCATGCCGGTGCCAGGCCTTTTCCATGACCGAATGATCCTTGCTCATGGGAAAATCCAGTTTATCGATCGTTATGTTGGCGGGCAAATGGGGACGAACGATCTCCAGCGCCCGGGAGTAGTCGTTGCGTGTGGAAGCCGCCGTAAATACCACATCCACCGTGGCCAGGATGCGAACGGCCTTGATGGGGATCAATTCCGGATCCCCGGGTCCTACGCCGATCCCGTAGAGCGTTCCTGACTGCTTTGTTTCCATAATTTACTCCGTTTGATGGGCGTCGCCCGGGCAATGGTGTCCCAGACAACCCGATGGTGCATTGCCGCTGGTGAAAATATCCGGATAAAGGATCCGGCCGATCCGGCAGATCCCCATGATCATTCGAAGGCTCGGCCGGGAGACCAGCCGTTCATCGATCAGGTGGATCTGACCCTGACGGACGGCCCGGATGAGGTCGAAGCCCGGTTCTTTCCGAATGGTTTCCAGGCTCGGCCGGTTCATGGGCCCGACCTGGGCGAGGTAAACATCGATCGCGTCACCCCTGGCCAAGATGCGCTCTTTGCCGAAATCGGCGATGGCGCTGCCCCGGCGCGGCATGGCGTCGGCGGCCACATTGATCCCGCCGGCGGTTTTCAAAACGAAGATGGCCATGGCATCCGGCGAAAAAGTTCGCATGCGATCGTGAATCGCTTCGAAGTAGACCCGCTTTTTGTCGCCGATGGTTGCCGTCTTCTTTTCGATGCACGCCACGGCGTCTCGAAAGGTTTCGACCATCTCTTCGGCGGCCGCACGGCGACCGGTCAAGCGGCCCAGGATGCGCCAGTACACCAGCATCTCTTCCACGGTATTGGGCTGGAGGGAGATCACGACGATGCCGGCGGCCTCGAGTTGTTCGAGCAAGGTGCCATAACCCCGATCTATCATGGGGCGGACCAGGACCAGGTCGGGCCGAGCCGCCAGAAAACGCTCGAGATCGTCATGATAGGAGTGCACCGGTTTGCTGTGCGCTTCCGGGGGCCAGTCCTCGTGGCGCGACACACCGATCAACCGATCATCCGCCCCCATGGCATAGAGGTTTTCCGTGTGGGCTCCGTAAAGGGAGATGATCCGCCGGAAAGGCGCCGATGCATTCAACCGACGTCCCATGGCATCCACAATGAAATCATCCGTCATCGACATTTCGGACGCCGTCGACCGACCACTCCAGACGATGATCGCCAACAACAGGACCGTCCACACCCAGTTGCGCCCCAAACCGCTCACGCCACCTCCTTGTTGAGGCACACTTGCCGGGCGCCGCAAAACGGCTGGTGGACCACCTGGGCGCTGACATCGAACACCGCTCGCAGGGTGGCCGCGGTCAGCACATCGGCCGTGGGACCGGCGCACACCAACCGGCCTTGGCGCAAACAGACCCATCGGTCGCAATAGAGGGCGGCCAGGTTGATGTCCTGGAAAACGGCGATAACCGTGCCGCCCTGGCCCACGCGCCGGTCGGCCAGATTGAGCAGGGCGATGGCATGTTGGATGTCCAGACTGGCAGTGGCCTCGTCCAACAGCAGGATGTCGGTTGCCTGGGCCAATCCCCTCGCGAAAACCACCCGCTGGCGTTCGCCGCCACTCAGGCGGTCCACATAACGATCGGCAAAGGCACTGAGACCGGTCTGCTCGATCACCTCGGCGACCACGGCGTGGTCTCTATCGGTCGGGTGGGAAAATCGCGGCAGGTGGGGATAGCGCCCCATCATCAGCACTTCGCCGCAGGTGTAAGGAAAATTGATACGGTAATCTTGGGGCACCAGGGCGATCCGACGGGCCAGGGCCTTGCGCGAATAGGATGCCATCTGCCGCCCGTCCAGACGGATTTGCCCTCCGTGCGGCCGAAGATGGCCGGACAGCAGATCGAGCAGGGTGGTCTTGCCGCTGCCGTTTGGGCCGAGAATGCCGTAAAAATGGCCGGCCTCGAAATTCAGAGACACATCCTCGATCACCGTTTTGCCGTCGTAACCATAATAAATGTGATCCAGCTCGTACAAGGCTTCTAATCCTGTCGATGACGTTGGCGCCGGCGATAAATGACGCAAAAAAACGGTCCTCCGATGAGTGCGGTGATGACCCCGATGGGCACCTCCTGGGGCAGCATCGCCCGCGTCACCGTATCTGCCAGGAGCAGCAGACAGGCGCCGGCCAGGGCCGCCACCGGGATCAGCCGGCGATGGTCCGGTCCGGTAATGAAGCGCACCATGTGGGGGACCAGCAAACCCACGAAACCGATGATCCCCGAAACCGCCACACAGGCGGCGGCCATCAATGAAGCGCTCACCAGCATCACCATCGACAGCCTGGCCGGTGAGACTCCCAGCGAACCGGCGGTTCGGCCGCCCAGGGCCAACAAGTTGAGATCGCGGCCGAAAAACAGGGAGATGGTCAATCCCGCTCCAACCACGGCGGCCACCATGCCTACCTCGATCCAGGTTTTGGAGGCGAAGCTGCCCATCAACCAGAAAATGATGATGCCTACCTCCTCACCGGCCAGGTATTTTAGAAAGCTCACCCCTGCCGACAAGATGGCGGCGACGATAATACCCGAAAGGATCAGGCTGGCCGACGATAAATCGCCGCTGCTGGCGGTCAGCCAAATCACCACGAGCAACGTTCCAACGGCACCGGCGAAAGCGAACAACGGCACGGACCAGGCGCCCATTACGGCCAGGTTCAACCACAATGCCATGGCGGCGCCGAAAGCGGCCCCCGATGACACCCCCAGTGTATAGGGGTCGGCCAATGGATTGAGTAAAATGCCTTGAAACACGACACCGGAAACGGCCAGGCCGCATCCCACCACGGCGGCGGCCATGATTCTGGGCAGACGCACCTCCGAGACCACCACCGGCGCCAGCTCATCGAGGTGCGCGATCAGCCCTTCGACACCCGAGAGCCGCGCAACAAAAATTCGCACCACATCCGCATAGGAGACCTGTATAAAGCCGCTTCCCGTCGATAGAACGATTTCAATGGCCAGCAACAGTGCCAGCACCAACAGCAGCAGCCCTATCGGCAACCGTTGAAACCGGAGGCACGAATCCCTCTTGCTGTTGAGTGCCGCGGTCACCATGACCGGACTGAGTACCTTAAGTTCCCTACTCTCAAACCAAGCTCGTTATCTTGAGGCGTTCAGGTCCCATACGGGCGGGGATAAACCCCGCCGCTACACCGCCTGTAAACGGCAACTGCCTTTATTACAGACCCAATCTCGCAGGGGCGGGCTTTACGCCCGCCCGCAACATCCGCTTAAGCTAATGACATCGGCTTTCATACTTCATTGTTCCAATCCTTCAGGTGCCGCGAATCACTGCAGCGCCTTCAACGCCTCGCCCGCATGGGCGACCCATATCTTCACGAAGCCCTCGTACTCCGCCGTCCCCTTGAGGATGGGCACACATTGGATACCGGCGCGGGTAAAGATGCTGGCCCATGAATCCTCTTCACTGCCCGCCATATCGTTCTTGGCATGATCGCCGGCCACGGACATGAACGGCATCAGGTAGGCTCTTTTAATTTTTCTATCCGTCATCTGCTCGCGGATCAGATCCACGTCCGGGTACCCCTCGACCGTGCCTACGAAAAGATTGGGGTCCTTGAGCTGCAACTGATACATCAGGGCCGCGTAGCCGGCATTGGCGGGATGGTGGGTACCGTGTCCCATGAACACCACAGCCTCGCCGCGTCTCCGCGCCTGGGGCAAATTTTCCAAAATCGCTTTCACGACAAGCTGCATGTCCGCCTGGGTCGTCATCAGCGGATCGCCCATGACGATCTTTTCGAAAGCCCCCATCGCTTTAAAGCCGCCGATGATACGAACCAGTTCATGGTATTCCTCGCCGGCGATGGTGTGCGCGGACTGCACCGCCACATGGGTGAACTTTTCGTCCTGCATGCGGGCCAAAGCCATGGCGGGAGAATCGAGGGTCTTGCCCTGATCGGCGAGTTTCGCGCGAATAATGTGGGAGGTGAAGGCCCAGCGCACCGGCACTTCCGGATAAGCCTGGCGCACCGCTTGATCGAGGTTGTCGAAGGATATCTGCGCAGAAGCCTCGCTGGAACCGAAGGCGACCAGAAGAATCCCCGCTTTTTTCGGGGCCGTGGCGCCGTGTTCGCCGGCCTGCGCCGGGGTGCCCATCATCGTGAAGATGACGAGAACGGATAACATCGATCGAATCATCAGCTTCTTATACATCTTGTCACTCCTTCGGTGGTGGCCATGTCTTCTGGCTTGGACAGGCAATCCTGGTAACGCCCTTTTTCACAGGCCCCTTCGCTGCTGAAGCCAACACCTTGCTCCAAAAAAAATCCCCGGACCTGTAAGCAGGTCCGGGGATACCGTATTTTATCCCGGAATGGAACCCTCCACCCCCGTGCCACGAGGGGTCGAGTCGATCGATGGTTGCAAAAGCAGGTCTTCCGGCTTCCGGATCATCCTACCAGCTGCGCCTTCCCATCCTTCCGGACAGTGGCATGTTGCAGCTTTCGTTCCCGGTTACGGCGGCGGGTCCGCGACGGATTCTCACCGTCTTCCCTTTTAAGGCCAAGGGCCACTTCAATGATGGGTTTGCTACAATATATATGACGGGCAAGTCAAGCGCTTTGTTGAAGGCGCAACAACCCTATTTCAACTGCATTCAGTCACGCTTCAATTCTGGGATCCAGCTGTCATCTATCAGTCGGCAACCGGAACGATGCCGCTCTCTTTCATCCTTTGTTGGCTCGCCGGTGACTTGGCAAAGTCGATGAAGGCCTTTACAAGACCACTGGGTTCTCCCTTGGTCACAAATGAAAAGGTCTGAATATATGGATAATCCTTGCCTTTATAAGATTGTCCGCTAACCTTCAATATTTTGATGGCCGCATCACGGTCGGCCGACCCTTTGGTGACGAAAGAGATACTCCAGGGGATTCGAACGACCGAGGTAACGACCATGGTTGAACGATGGGCCATAAAATCATATTTGACTTCTGAGCGCTTGAGCGCCAGCATGGAGAAGTTTTTGAATGCGGCGGTATCCTTACCTGGTACGATGGCAATGATATCGTGGTCCGGGCCTCCAACTTCCTTCCAGTTGGTGATCTCTCCTGCAAAGATGGCTCGCAACTGATCTTCTCGGATATCGTCAACGGGTGTCTCCAAATTGGCAATCACGATCATGGGCACCATACAAAACGGCGTCTCCACGTAACCGAATTCTGAATGGTTGGGTGCCAGTCGTTCAGCGCTGCTGGCGATGTCACTAACCCCATTGAACAGACGATGCAAGGCCGATGAGGAAGAGCAGACGAACATGTCCACTTCAACACCGCTCTCTTTGATGAAGCGGCTGACACCTTCCCCCCTGAATACATCGTTGACTTGGGCGGAACTGCTGTAGCGGATCTTTTCCGCGGCCATAACGCCTGGCACTGCAATGAAGGCCGCAAGCATAAGAACGGTTATAGGGATCATGATGGATTTCGAAAATTTTTTCATTCAGTCCTCCTGTAAAATGGTGTGGTTGGTCAATGGCATCGTGTCTCCGATTCTTCCTGAGTGCACGATGGCAGGTAGGGCAAGGCACATGCCATCGTGAATATTTTTGCTTAGCCATTTTTTCCATCATATTATCTATGCCTTAGAGGAACTGCAGGGAGATCCGATCAGAAATCAACTGGTAATGTCCTGTCAAAATGCTTTACATAGTGGAAGCGTCTGCTTCCCTGAATGCAGGAGGACCACCAGTGACCGTAGATCGAATAATAGCCGAAACAAAAGGATGACCTGTTTCTGCCCCCATCATCATTTCCAGCACGTTCAATTCTAAACTTTTAACGGTTTCTTCCGATAAGAAATGATGTTGTGATATGTTTTAACGGTTGTTCAGTCCATTATTATGAAAAAAACTATCCAAAAGGAGGAAAACTGAATGAAAAAATGTTTTGGAATGAAACAGGTGTTTGTTTGGGGAACCGCACTCTTGATGATGATTTCGCTTTATGCCTGCGGCGGTCAGCAGGCTCAACCCGAAGAGGGCGAAGCGCCTCCACCTTCAGCAGCCAAACTTTCCAAGAAATATACCAACGTTCTCTGCTACGCCTTTGAAACCACACCGGAAATCGCCAAGGACTATCCCGATGCGACCAGCACCCTTCAACACAGCCTGTTGACCGCCCTGCAGATGAAAAATCGTTTTAACAAGGTCGCCATGCTGAAGCTGAATGAGAGAACCAAGGGCGACACCCTGCTCGTCAAGGCCAAGGTCACCGATCTGCGCATCGTCAGCGGCGCCGCACGCATGTGGGGTGGTGTCTTTGCAGGCAGTTCATACATTAATGTTAACCTGCAATTGATCGATGGCGGCACCAAACAGGTGGTCCGGGAAGAGCTCCTGGACAGCAGCAACAACGCCTGGGCCGCGTCATATGCCTATGGTTCGACCGATCGTTCACTGCCCGACGACATGGGCAAAATTGTTGCCGAGTATATCACCGCCATCATGCCATAGGCTTTCTGCAGCCGACACTTTCAGAGTTCTCGGGCGCGGTCGACCCAATGGCCGCGCCTCTTATTTTCGGTTCGCCAACCCGCAACCCCAATAAACACAGCAAGTCCAAACAGCAATTCTAACTGAATGTGATTCGCCCTGAAGGGCCTGCTTTCCATGCGTTGTTTGATATAAAAATTCGCATGGCAACAGTTGAGGCAGGCCCGGGTGGGGCAGGTGGCCAGGGCCACATACGCCTGCGGTCCTAGTGCCGGTTTAATGCAAACGGCGGACAAGCGGCCCAGACTGTTTGACCCCGGCGCAGGCCGGGGGAGTTTCTGGGCCGCCCGCCGTGCATTTTACCGGCACTTGACCGCTTGGCGTGTGGCATCGGCCACCTGCTCCACCCGCGCCGGGTTTTATGAATGGCATTCATTTAGAATTGCTGAAGTCCAAATGCCTGTTTGACATTCTCCCGCGGTTTGGTTATTTATTTTGGTTCACCACCGTCGTGGGTTGAAGGAAAATAGCAGTTGAAGGAGTTGGAA
>Ga0209164_1003688_pt1 | contig 14312 bp, 18 predicted proteins | sample MTBNYHSulfiMetaG_FD_187458 | JGI IMG/M metagenome (GOLD analysis project Ga0209164, IMG submission 187458) | Enrichment culture microbial communities from rom New York Harbor, USA that are MTBE-degrading - MTBE-NYH (New York Harbor Sulfidogenic)... | ecosystem: Environmental > Aquatic > Marine >...
TTGCACTGAAAAGGGGTAAGCTATATAGCCTCACGTGTACACATTCTCCTTCACTGCATTCACAAGCTAACTAAATAAAAGTGGGCAGGGTCACCTTGGGGCAAAAACCAGCGTTTGATCTGGGATTTACATTATATCTGCGGAATTAAGCGAGCCCCATTACCTCAACCCCACCTATCTATCTTCACCAAAGAAAATTTGAGGATGACACAGCAGATATATTAACGATCCAATTATCAAAAAAAGTATAATCAAAACAGCCCATACGGCCTTTTTACCACCGAGTACTCGCTTCCTGTATGCGAGGTCTTGCAGCATCATTAATGCCAGCACCCAATGCAATACGCCAAGAATGCCGAATCTGAGCAGGAATTGCCATTCCATTCACTTTATTCCTGGAAGGCTTCTGATAGTAACAAGGTGGCAGTGTACGACCCATTCAAATATCTTAAACTTACTAAAGGATAATCAAGTTCAGTATGTGGATTAGTAAAAGAAATCTCATAAAATCGTTTTAAATTCATTCGCCAATATTCCTTATTATAGACAATTGGCAGACGACATTATCAGTGTCGACATAAGGCAAAGCAACAACTTGGTATCTCCTGCCATCGGGAAGGTCATATTCCATTTCTATCGTGGCTCCCTCCCGGACATCATTTAACCTGCATCCTTGTTGGCAAGGAGTATTTTTCTTGTGTAAATAGTTGTAGCAATATAAGCCAGTTCCGTCTCCGAATTCATGCTTCATCCTGTCGTTCAAGAACCTAATTCTATAATCCGAGTCGATGAGTAAGACACCGTCCCCTACTTCATCCAATGCCCTGAAATACTGTTCCTTCGTCTTCTCTATGTAGCGCCCCATTTTGACACGACGTTCTGACTCTCTTGCCATGAACAGGCCCACCAAAGCTATAGTTACAGTGAACAAAGTTGCCCGGACTAGAGGATCAGGGTAAGGGGATATGAATAAGGCGCGGGGCATAAAAACACTAATCATCAAGATAATGATGATGGCTGTCGCCCTTACACCAAAATAATAAGCAGCGTACATTACGGGAAACAGGAAAACAAGCCGGTGTATATCGTGCACGGTATAAAAAAAATTAAGCCTAAAAACTTCCCATCCCAAAAAGTCGATTATTTCACCGAAATAATAGAGTATGGAACATAGGGCAAAAATAAAAAATAAAAAATAAAATCTGCGGATATTGAGCTTTCTCAACTTTTCTTGACTATATTTGTATTCCATATCATTCCATTTTTGCATAGCCTATATGGGTGTCTCGATAACCACTGTGGTACCCCCACCAGGTTTAGACTCTATTTTCAAGTTGCCGCCTATTAAATGGATACGCTCTTGCATACCAGTCAAACCCAGCTTACCTTGCTTCACCAGGTCGCCAACTGTCTCGGGCAGTTCAAACCCTTTGCCGTTATCTTTGATGGTTATCCTGGATTTCCCTCCATTGAACTCCACTATAATCTCGGCACTGGTGGCTTGAGAATGCTTCCAAACATTTCTCAGCGCTTCCTGAGCAGTACGAAAAAGCACAAGTTCTATCTCATCTGGAAGTCGCTGGCTAGGGCTATATGTCTTAACCACTAGATTTATTCCTGAGTGTTTCTCGATATCAGCGGCTAGGCCCTCCAGCGCTGGCACTAAACCAAGACGGTCCAAAGCGGGGGGACGCAGATCCTGGCTCAAGCGTCGTAAATTCCTAATTATATTATTTGTCTGCTGCCTCAGATTTTCCATGCTGCGTCTAGCATTTCCGGATACACCTTTCTCATCAGAAGATACCTCGTCTAACTGGCGGGCAAGAACAACCAGAGCCTGAATAGTATCATCGTGAAGCTCTCGAGCAATACGCCTTCTTTCTTCCTCCTGAGCTCTGGTGATCTGACTCAAATAGAAGCGCAGGTTCTCTTGCATACGCTTCTCCCGAGTAACATCCCTACCGATATGCTGAAAGCCACCGGGCCTGCCATCAGTCATAATCACGTTAGTAGTCAGCTCCAAAATCGCCTCAGTCCTTTGCTTTGTGATTAGCTTCTGCTCATAAGGTTGAGTCATGGCCTCTCCGTTTAGGAGTTTAATCCGAATTTCTCTTGCCAGACGCAGGCTATCATCATCAAGAAAGGCTCTGACATTCATACTGGCTAGTTCCTCTTCCTCATATCCGGTGAGCTTGGCTGCTGCCTTGTTGGCTGAGGTGATATTTCCATCCATGTCCTGAACCCAGATAGCATCGTTGGCACTTTCGAATAGCTCTCGATACTTACGCTCGGAGGCACGTAATTGCTCAGCAGACTCACGCGCTCTCTCATATAAACGTGCATTCTCGACAGCAACTCCAATCTGATTACCGACAGCAGTGAGCAATTCCACTTCGTCTCGGCGAAACTGACGGTAACTACGCATGGCCACACAAATGGTCCCCATGATCCCCCTCATGGACTTCAGAGGTGCAATAAGCAGCGATTTCAGGTTTTCCTCACGTACTACCATCTTGGTTAGTCTAGGATCTGCAGAAGCATCTTCTACAAATGCCGGTATTCCGGTCAGTGCGACAGATCCATTCAAGCCTTCTCCTACCTTGAGGCTGCCGATATTATCGATAAACATTTCTGATAACCCTTGATTAGCAGCAAGGACAAGCTCGTTTCTCTCTTCGTCCACAAGAAATATCAAGACAGCATCAACATTCATAACATCCATTATATTATCGGCGCTGCTATTCAGTATTTGACTCAACTCAAGTGTCTCTGAGACCACACCTGAAATCCGATTAAGCACACTGAGCTGCATGCGATGTTCACGTTCCTTGCGTAATGCCCCGAAAGAAAGGGCTATGAGGTTACCCACAACGAAGACAGCGACTGTCTCAAAAATGGCATCGCTGGGATATGGGGATATGGCAATAGCTCGAGGCAGCATGCAAGCCAGTGCGACCACCGAAGTAACGACAGCCCCCACCCACCCAAATAGAAAACCACTCCAGACTATAGGCGCCAGATAAATGATTCGCTCAAAGGCGTGTCGCTCCAAGCCGAGATTAGTCATCAGGTCCCTGAGGAAAATTGGGTGGCTCAAGTTCTCCTGATAATAGGGGATTGTTATGAGCACCAGCACTACCACAAGAAGCCAAAAGCCGGGATTAAAAATAACTTTCTTTAAGCCACCCACCCATGGGTACTTTAGCTTTAACATCGCCATTTTCCGAACATCCGAAGGCTGCGGTTCTCAGATCTCAGCATCTAAAGTGACCCAACCCTGCTTCAGGGCATGCACCACGGCCTCGGTTCTTGAGCTGACCTGCAACTTGTTGAATATATTTGCCAGATGCCCTTGAACCGTGCGTACACTCAAGCAAAGTTTATCGGCGATATCCTTGTTGCTCAAGCCTTTGGTCACCAATTTAAGGACCTCCATCTCCCGCTCACTAAGCAATTCCGAGGACTTTTTAGCTTCGACCTCGTCAAAAGGACGCGCAAAACGGTTCAAAACTTTTCTGGCAACTGCAGGATGAAGCACAGACTCACCCGAATACACTGCACGGACAGCATCAACTATCTCCTGCCCACGAACACTCTTTAGCAGGTAACCAGCAGCCCCTGCTTCAAGCAAGCTGAAAACAAACTGATCATCATCATAAGCACTCAAAATCAGCACAGTTATAGCAGGACACAGATCCTTTATTTGCTTAGTAGCCTCGATGCCGTCCAATTTGGGCATAGCAATATCGATTATGGCGACATCCGGCTTGAAGCTAGTAGCAAGCCTCACCGCCTCCTCCCCATCACCAGCTTCGCCGATTACCTCCAGGTCTGACTCCTGCTCTAGAATACGTCGCGTGCTTTCGCGAACAAATGCATGGTCATCTGCAATTAAAATCTTGATCTTTTTCAAATTATAACTTTACCTCCTGCCCGCGTACATTATACCAAACTCATGTTTACAAGCATAAGTATATTTACCTAGACGTCGACGATCCCGACTAAGCTTAAATGCTTCTCATCGCCTTATCTTTATCGGGTGTTTACGGCACATGAAACTGGGTATTCTAGCGGAAGTCAGTTTAATAATAGATATGATAATCTATTAGTAGGATTAAGAGAAAGGAGGTATGAGCCATGCAGTGGGAATTTATAGTAGCCTTAATAATAGCAATACCTATCATCCTATTCCCAGTAGCATTTATCTGGTACCTCAACATCGGCGGCATTTACCGTGCTATTCAAGAAGCACGGAAACGGCGAGCCGCACATGAAGGGAAGGACAGGATAACGGCCGGAGCTAAATAACAAATAGTTGTTTAGGCAACATAAAAATTATACGCTAAATACAAATGAAAGGAGGGCTCAAACATGGAATGGCAGGTTATACTGGCAATAGTATTAGCAATACCCCTTATTGCCGTGCCTGCAGTGCTTATCTGGTACATGAACGTTAGTGGTCTGTATCAGGTTATGCGAGATGCGCGCGAACGGCAGAAGAAGAGAGCTCGAGCGCTGAAAGCAGGTGGAGAGGTTATTCGAAGATAAATAAATCACCGCCAAGTGTCCAGCAAAAATAAGTGGTGTGGAATTGCTAGAAACAAGTATGCTAAGTGCAGCAATAGGCGAAGAGAGGCCTGCAGGTCTCTCTTCGCCTTATCCATATATGGAAATAGCATTATAATATTCTCTAGCTGTACACACCATAACAACAATCAGCACGACGATTAAAGCGAAAGTTGGTGCACAATGGAGAAAAAAACACCAAGCGGTAACACTCTAGTACGAGAGATGGCAGCTATGCCAGGGGGCGAAGGGATCAACCTGTGCATTCAATGTGGCACCTGTTCCGCATCTTGCCCCAATGCCAGCAGAATGGAACATGCACCCCGAGCGCTTATTGCTTTAGTTCGGGCTGGCATGTATGATGAGATACTCTCGAGTAACTCTATGTGGTTCTGTTTATCTTGTTATCTTTGTACAGCGCGCTGCCCAAGAGGAATCAAAATAACCGACATGATGCACGCTTTAGAGTGCGTAGCCGCCCGCCGGCAACTGAGCAATGCCCGCACACGAACTCCTATAATGTACAGAAGCTTCAGCGACTTCGTGTACAGCATTGGAAGCGTCCCTGAGGTGGGATTCATGACACACTTCTTTCTCCTGAGCAACCCATTGCGCGCCCTGAAGATGATGCCCGTAGCACTCAGCCTGCTAAAACATGGGCGTCTGTCTGTAAGAGCCAGGAGATTGAAACCAGAAGCAGAACGTCAGTACAGAGCAATTCTTGACAAGGCTGAAGAATTGGAAGGAACGCTATGAAATATTATACTTATTTTCCCGGATGTTCGGCATCGCACGGTGGAGCTAAAGCCTATGACCAGTCAGCTCAGGCAGTAGCCAAGTCTCTCGATGTAGAACTCATCGAATTGGACGATTGGAACTGCTGTGGGTCCACGCCTTACACTTCTGTTGACGAACTGGCTTCATTGTGCTGCTCAGCACGAAATTTAGCGCTGGCTGAAAAAAGAGGCCTCAATATGGTAACACCATGCAGTGCCTGCTATGTCATCCTGAACAGAACCAATTTATCCCTGACGCAATACCCTGAACTGAAAGCCAGAGTAGACGAAGCTCTAGCAGCTGGGGACCTAGAATATAGCGGAACTATTAAAGCGCGGCACCTCCTTGATATCTTCGTGAATGATGTGGGCTATGATGAAATCGCATCCAAAGTCAAAAATAGCCTCGCCGGGTTAAAAGTAGCCCCTTACTATGGCTGCCAGATAGTACGCCCTGGACCGGGCTTTGATCATCCGGAATTCCCCCAATCACTGGACCGTCTGGTGGAGAGCCTGGGAGCTGAAGCCGTATCATTTCCCCTTAAGGCACGCTGCTGCGGTGGCTCTCTAATCATACCGGAAGAGGACCTTGCCGTGGAATTGATTTATAAACTCCTCGACAATGCCGCCAGCAATGGCGCCCAGTGCATTGTCACAGTCTGCCCGTTATGTCAAACTAATTTGGATGCCTACCAGAGCCAGGTCAACAAGAAGTTCAAAACTAATTTTAACATTCCTGTTTTATTCTTCACCCAGCTCATGGGTATTGCCTTCGGAATCGATGGCAAAACCCTAGGCTTGGCAAAGTGCATAATCCCAGCTGAAAAAATTCTAGCTAGCCATCTTAGAAAATAACAAGGAGGGCTGAATGGAACCCAAAATAGGCGTTTATGTGTGCCACTGTGGAGCCAATATTGCCGGTACAGTAGATGTAGAACAGGTAACCGAGTTCGCCAAAGGTTTACCGTCAGTCGTTGTAGCGCGTAACTACAAATTTGTGTGCTCAGACCCGGGCCAGGAGCTAATAAAGAATGATATCAAGGAACTGGGCGTTAACCGTGTTGTAGTAGCGTCATGCTCACCACGACTGCATGAAACAACCTTCAGAAGAGCTTTAACCAGTGCTGGCCTTAACCCATACTTCTTTGAGATGGCAAACATCCGCGAGCAATGCTCCTGGGTGACAGAAGACAAGGAGGCAGCAACAGGAAAAGCCAAGGCGATGGTCAGTGCCGCCGTGAGACGTGTCTTCTACCACCAACCACTGGAAACCAAGGAGGTGCCGGTCAATCCCAACACTCTGGTGGTTGGCGCTGGCATTGCGGGAATACAGGCATCTCTGGAGATCGCAGATGCGAACCACAAGGTCTATCTGCTGGACCGAGAGCCTTCTATCGGAGGCCACATGGCACAGCTTGACAAGACCTTCCCTACCTTAGATTGTGCCGCCTGAATACTCACGCCGAAGATGGCCTCGGCGAGGTCACACGAAAACATCGAGCTGATGACTTATAGCGAAGTCATGGAAGTATCAGGCTATGTGGGTAATTTCAAAGTCAAAATAAGAAAGAAGCCACGCTATGTGGACGAAAACAAATGCACCGGCTGTGGCACCTGCCAGGATAAATGTCCTGTCAAAGTAGACAACGAATTCGATGTTGGTGTTGGCAAAAGGAAAGTAATCTATACACCATTTCCCCAGGCAGTCCCAAATGTGCCGGTCATTGACCGTGAGCGGTGCACTTATTTTCTCAAAGGCAAATGCCGAGCCTGTGAAAAGTTCTGTGAGACAAAGGCAATTGACTTCGAGCAAACCGAGAAGGTTGTTGAACTGGATGTAGGCTGTATAATAGTTGCCACCGGCTTCGATAACATGGAGCCTTTCACAATGCTGCAATTTGGTTACGGGAAATATGATAACGTAATCACCGGTCTCCAATTTGAGAGGATGAGCAATGCTTCGGGTCCAACCGGAGGCAAGATAGTACTAAAAGATGGCTCAGAGCCACATAGTATAGCCATACTGCACTGTATTGGCAGCCGCGACATCAACCACCACGAGTACTGCTCCCGAGTCTGCTGTATGTATTCGCTCAAATTCTCTCACCTCTTGAGAGAAAAAATTCCCGATGCAGAAATCTACCAGCTTTATATTGACCTACGTTGCTTCGGTAAGGGATACGAGGAATTCTACAACCGTATTCAGGAAGAGGGAGTCAACTTCATACGAGGGCGAGCTGGTGAGATTACTGATATAGCTGAGACACCTGAAGAAAAGGGGAAGCTGATAATCCTCTGTGAGGACACTTTAATCAGTCGCCAAAGACGCATCCCTGTTGATATGGTGGTTTTGAGCACCGCTCTGGAGCCTAGAGTTGATGCCAGTGAAGTAGCCAGACAATTCTCCATCAGTAGAAGTAAAGATGGGTTCTTCCTGGAAAAGCATCCTAAGCTTGACCCTGTGGCTACGACAACAGATGGCGTTTATATTGCTGGCTGCTGTCAGGGACCAAAAGATATTCCTGATACAGTGGCTCAGGCAGCAGCAGCCGCAGCCCGAGCCCTCGCCATGATAAGCAAAGGTAAGGTTGAGATAGAGGCAGCTACGGCATTCATTCAAGAGCAACTTTGCTCCGGATGTAAAACTTGTATCTCACTCTGCCCCTATAATGCGATTTCCTTTGATGACGAAAAAAAGGTCTCTGTAATAAACGAAGCCCTGTGCAAGGGATGTGGCACCTGTGCTGCAGCTTGCCCCAGCGGCGCTATCACCAGCAGGCATTTCACCACCGAACAGATTATTGCACAAATGGAAGGAGCGTTAATATGAGTTTCGAGCCTAAAATACTCGCATTCCTATGCAATTGGTGCTGCTACGCTGGAGCTGACCTGGCAGGCACGACTCGGATAAAGTACGCACCTAACGTGCGCGCAATTCGCGTCATGTGCAGCGGGCGGGTGGAGCCCAGTTTCATCCTCAAAGCCTTTAACCTGGGGGCAGACGGGGTTCTGGTCGGTGGCTGACACCCCGGCGAATGTCATTACCTGGAAGGTAATATAAAAGCAGCCCGGAGGATGTCTCTGCTCAAAAAAATGATGTCGCAGTTTGGCATCGAAGACGAACGCTTAAGGCTGGACTGGGTCTCAGCCTCAGAAGCCGACCGCTTTGCCCAGATTGTCAACGAAATGACAGAGCAACTGAAAAAACTGGGGCCATTTTCGCCAAAGAATGGAGGAGGCAATGGCTAAATTGAAATTAGCACTTTACTGGGCAGCAAGCTGCGGCGGCTGTGAAATCGCTCAACTGATGATTGGTGACAAAATCCTCAAGCTGGCCGAGGCTGCCGACATCGTATTCTGGCCGGTAGCCATAGATGCCAAGTACAAAGATGTTGAAGCCATGCCTGATAAAAGCATAGATGTCTGTTTATTCAACGGAGCTATTAGAAATTCAGAGCAAGAACATCTGGCAAAAATGCTACGTGAGAAGTCCAAGGTTATGATTGCCTATGGTGCCTGCGCCTCTGAAGGTGGTATCCCTGGATTAGCAAATCTGTTCAACCGACAAATGATTTTCGACCGGGTTTACTTTGAAACGCAGTCAACGGATAACAAAGAGAAAGTTGTGCCCCAGACAAAGTACAAGGTCCCTGAAGGCGAGCTTAATATCCCTGAGTTCTACGATACAGTCAGGACTCTTGCCCAGACGGTAGATGTAGACTATACAATCCCAGGTTGTCCTCCAGAAGCCAAAACGACCTGGTTGGCTTTGGAAGCCCTTATTCAGGGTAAACTGCCCCCCAAGGGGGCAGTGATAACCCACAATGCCAAAGCAGTATGTGATGAGTGCCCTCGGAAGAGAGATGTTAAGAAGATCAAGAAGTTCTACAGAACCTTCGAGATTATTCCGGATCCCGAAATATGCCTCCTGGAGCAGGGGCTGCTCTGTGCCGGCATAGCCACCAGAGGCGGCTGCGGGGCTCCCTGCCCACAGGCTAATATGCCCTGCACTGGCTGCTATGGTCCAGTAGATGGGGTAGTCGACCAAGGAGCTCATTTTTTGAGCGCAGTAGCCTCGGTGATTGATTCCAACGACCCAGCTGAAATCGACAAAATCATTGCTGGTATTCATGACCCTGTAGGCACCTTCTATCGCTACAGCTTACCTGACTCGGTACTAAGGAGAGCAAGAATAAAATGAAGAAAATAACTATAGACCCTATCACCAGACTTGAAGGACATGGCAAGATAGAGATATTCCTCAACGATGCCGGTGAGGTAGAAAATTCTTACTTCCAGGTTCCAGAACTCAGAGGCTTCGAGAAATTCTCCGAAGGGCGTCTGGCTGAAGATATGCCTCAGATAACGCAGCGCATCTGTGGTGTATGTCCTGAAGCTCATCACATGGCTGCTACCAAAGCCTTGGATGATGTTTTCCATGTTGACCCACCAAGCCCGGCCAAGAAACTTCGCGAACTCTTCTACAGCTCTTTCTATGTTACTGACCACACCACACATTTCTATATACTCGCTGGCCCAGACTTTGTCATGGGGCCAGACGCCCCTGTAGCTGAACGTAACATTCTTGGGGTAATTGCCAAAGTCGGCCTGGAACTAGGCGGAGCCGTAATTAAAACCCGAATGCAAAATCATCGAATCATAAATATGCTCGGAGGCAGAGCCGTGCATCCTGTGTTCGGTTTACCCGGCGGCGTCAGCAAGGGGCTTAATGAAGAGGAGAGAAAGGAAGTTGAACAAATAGCCAAGGACTCCGTGGAATTTGCCAAATTATCCCTCAAAGTCTTCGATGATGTCGTTCTTAAAAATAAAGATTATCTAGATATGGTTCTCAGTGACGCTTATACTCATCGCACGTATTACATGGGTCTGGTTGACGAAAAGAACAGGGTCAATTTCTATGATGGCAAAGTTAGAGTGGTCGACCCAGATGGCAAGGAATTTGTCAAATATGCGCCTCGAGAATATCTGGAACACGTTGCCGAACGTGTGGAGCCCTGGACATACGTCAAGATACCATATCTAAAAAAGGTCGGCTGGAAAGGGTTTGTCGACGGCAAGGACAGCGGCGTCTTTCGGGCAACTCCTCTTTCCCGGCTGAATGCTGCTGATAGTATGGCAACACCACTGGCCCAGGAAGCCTATGAGAAGTTCTACTCCACGCTGGGCGGCAAGCCCGTTCATCAAACTCTGGCAACTCACTGGGCTCGACTCGTTGAGCTTCTCTACGCTGCTGAAAGGTTGCTGGAACTCAGCAAAGATCCTGAGATTACCAGCCCTAATATTCGTACTATACCTACGGCTACCCCAGACGAAGGCGTAGCTATTGTCGAAGCCCCCAGAGGCACACTGACACATCATTATATTACTGATGAGAAAGGAATTATCAAGAAAGCCAACTTAATCGTTGCTACGGTCAACAACGTTGCTGCTATCAGCATGTCCGTTAAGAAAGCGGCTCAGGCCCTCATAAAACCCGGCAAAGAGATAACCGAAGGTCTGCTCAACCGCATTGAGATGGCTTGGCGTCCTTACGACCCGTGCTTTGGTTGTGCTACGCACACTCTACCGGGACAGTCACCTATGGAGATAGTTATATACAACAGCAATGGAGAGGTCATAGAAAGGTTAAGCCGTTAGCCATTATACATATCCAGCTAAGGAATAACTACAGTTACATACGTGGATAAAAAAAGGAAGACCCTGATATTGGGGATGGGCAATTCACTTCTCAGCGATGATGGAGTGGGCCTCTATGTTGTAGCTGAGCTTAAAAACAGGCTGAACAAACCAGAGATCACCATCATGGAGACTGGAGTAGCCGGCCTCAGTATTTTAGACCTGCTGGTCGGCTATGATACGGCCATCATCATTGACGCCATTCAGACAGCAGCCGGGAAAGCAGGGCAGGTTTATCGACTTGACCCGGAAGCATTCGATACCACGCGTCGAACAGCCACATCCCATGATGTCGACTTCACCACTGCACTCACGTTCGGCAAAAAACTAAACCTTCCTTTACCTCGAGAAATCGTTATCTTCGCTATTGAGGCGTCGGACGTAAGCAGTTTCAGCGAAGAATGCACTCCCGAGGTTAAACAGGCAATTCCCATCTGTGTCGAAATGGTACTCCAAGAAATAAAAAGGGGATGACAGCTTGTCAGCTACCACCCCCTTTCAAAAAGAGAGGAAATTATCACCACTTTTCTTGAGATAGTCTGGAGGTAAGCCATGTACGCAATGGCTCATCTAACGTACCAACCCTGGATTCCAGCCAGTGGACGTCTGCACTCTCCAGCGCGGCTTTTGCGTCCGGTGCTAGATTATAGCCTTTGAGAGCCTGATTAGGATTTTCCGCCAGTTTAGCCAAGAACCTAGTGTCATCCCTAGCTCTAGCTAGCACCGATATGAGTGCCTTGGTTTCTGCATCCGAATAGGCAGCTTGCTGAGGTTGCATCTGCGGCTTAGAAAACATACCTGTAAGCCAAGGCCTAGCAACCACTGCTCCAGCAGCACGGTCCTTGCGAAGGTAGACCAGCCAATATATACTGCCTACGAATGTACCGCCGACAATATTGCCCAGAGTAACTGGAACTAGATTGCCAATAAAACCGGTGACATCGAGATTGGCCACCTGACTCGCAGTTAAACCGGCAACCTCAAGGACTTTAGCCTGTCCTGCCATAGCTATACCCATCGGAATGAAATACATATTAGCTACGCTGTGTTCAAAACCACAAGCCACAAACGCTGTTATAGGAAAAAGAATGGCGAATATCTTATCGATTGCGGAACGCGCGCTAAAGCATAGCCAGACAGCTAGGCAGACAAGTGCATTGCACAGGATCCCTCGAGCAAAAGCCGGCCAAAAAGCCAAACTAACTTTGGCATTGGCGATTGATAGAGCATTCACGCCTACTTTGTAACCATCCAATGCCCAGAACTGACTATAAAAGACTACAAGCACTAAAAGCAATGAGCCAATGAGATTAGTGAAATAAACTATGCCCCAGTTCTGAAAGAGCTGAGATAGCTTAATTTTGCCACTGGCCCGACTGGCTACCATAAGAGCATTGCCAGTAAACAGCTCGGCTCCAGCCAACACAACAAGAATAAGTCCTAGGCAGAACACAATTCCACCGACCAGCTTGGTCAGGCCAAAACCAATCTGGATATCAGTGGTAACTAGAGTACAGAACATTGCCCCCAAACCAATGAAAAACCCGGCCAATATTCCCAGAAGTGAAATAGTCCAGATGTTGCCATTCCCCTTGGTCACACCCACAGCTTCCATTTTTACCGCCATCTCTGCAGGCGGCCTGCAATCAGTAGTGGCACAAATTTTCAGTTCTTCCAAGGCAGTCTGCAAGCGAGAAACACCTGCCGGGAGCCTTTCAGTATCCGATTTTTGTATTTCTTTACCTGACGACTTCAATACTGACATATTTCCGCTCCTCCCACCTACCATTTCTCCTGAGACATTCGGTGCCACAACCAGGTTGACAGGCGCTTGTCCAGTTTGCCTACCCAGCTCTCAATCTTCTGAATATCACCGCTGGCTAGAGCCGCTTTCTCTTCCTGAGTCAAGGTGTAGTATTCCTTGAGAGCTTCATGTGGGTTATCTGCCAGACGGGACATAAATGCGGGCTCATCGGCCGCCCTGGCCAGCACAGACAATATCGCCCATCTTCCAGCCAGGCCCTCTTTTGGCACAACCGTAGGTGCATTGATAAGTCTCTCAAATACTTTGGGGTTAGCTTCCTCAGTCTTTCTACGAATCTCCTTGCCCATTTTTCGCCTCCTTTTTCATTTGGATTTGTGTCTTAAATGTAACAGTTACCGAAATATCTCTCATCGGTCTCCAGCTCTAAATTATGGTGAGGCTTTAGGTATGCCCAAAAGTATTACATTGGCCTAACAAACAATTCCTCTATGGGCAATCGTATTTACGATGCGCAAAACAAGTGCGTTTTGGCCATTGGTACTAGTTCTTTGGGACTAGTGATTGACAGTGGATTAACTTTGTTTTAAAATGCCGAGATATATAAAGAGGGGGTGGGCGGTGACAGAAAAGCATGTTCGGCTATTACGTCAAGGGGGCAAGGCACAGGCTCGGGGTCAACTGCTTAGTTTGAATGTCACCGCCCACTCGGTACCCTCCTCTATTAAGGCATCACACCTACGAATTGAATTAAGTTAATGCCACCGAGTTCATCAATTAACCACAGATAACCTTGCTCAGACCTATATATTTTTGTTAATCTGCCTGTTCCCTAAGATATAGCAAGCCTATTCCAACGCTAACTATGCTTTTAAACCTTCTACTTTGAAATCAGGCCGATGGGGAACACCCATCTTCCGAACTTGTCATTCAATACCACGGCTGCTGAACCATAGGCTGCCGCAGCACCACAACACAGTCCTTCTACTCCGGCTACCACCGGTGACAGAGCACCAAAAAACACTGCTGCAAGTAAAAAGAACAGTATCGTCAAAGTTGAGAACACAACGATATGCATCACTGACATCTTAAAGGTGCCTATGGTCATATAACCGGTGAATATACCCCAGCATATAAATAACCAAGCCAGTCCAGAGCTCTCCAGTTCGACTACACCAGTCCACTGCAGTAGAAAGTAAAAGCTCAATCCCAGCCAGAACAAACCATATGAGGTGAACGCGGTCAGACCAAAGGTGTCACCACGACGAGCGTCTATTATGCCGGCAATAACCTGAGCCACACCTCCCCAGAAAAACCCGTATACCAGCGGTAGGGTGCCCTCAATCAAACCGAGATTGTGTATCTGTAACAAAATAGTATTCAGGCCAAATCCAGCTAATCCTAGGGCACCTGGATTAGCCCATTGAACATCGTTTTGAGTTATCGCCTTTGACACAAAAGTACCTCCTTGTTAGAAAAAGTATTTTAGATTCTCTCCTCAACCAGTATGT
>Ga0209164_1003690_pt1 | contig 14306 bp, 16 predicted proteins | sample MTBNYHSulfiMetaG_FD_187458 | JGI IMG/M metagenome (GOLD analysis project Ga0209164, IMG submission 187458) | Enrichment culture microbial communities from rom New York Harbor, USA that are MTBE-degrading - MTBE-NYH (New York Harbor Sulfidogenic)... | ecosystem: Environmental > Aquatic > Marine >...
GGGAGTGTGCTGAATCATGTCCTGCTGCACCAGACCATTATCGGTCTTGAAGCACAAAAACAGCTTGCTTCGATCGGAGAATATCCTGATATCGTGATCGGATGCGCCGGCGGAGGGAGTAATTTTGGAGGATTGTCGCTTCCGTTTGTAAGGGACAAAGTCAACGGGAAGAATGTACGGATTATCGCATGTGAACCTACATCATGCCCGACCATGACCAAAGGTCCGTATGTGTATGACTTCGGAGACACTGCAGAGACTACCCCCCTGCTTGCCATGCATTCTCTCGGTCATTCGTTTATCCCGGCCCCTATCCATGCAGGCGGACTGAGATACCATGGAATGGCCCCGATTATAAGCCGGATACTCAAGGACGGACTCATCGAGGCAAGGGCATATACGCAGCTTGAAACATTTTCTGCGGGCATTTCTTTTGCCCGTACCGAAGGGTTTATTCCCGCCCCCGAAACAAACCATGCGATTGCAGGGGTTATAGAAGAAGCGAAAAAAGCAAAGGAAGAAGGCAAGGAAAAGGTGATCCTCATGAACTGGAGCGGTCATGGAATTATAGACCTTGCCGCATATGACGCATTCTTGTCCGGGAAACTCGAAGATTACGTGCTCCCTGATGAAGATATTCAGAAGCTTGTGAAAGATCTGGAAAAATTCCCGAAACCCAAATAAAAGGAAAGGGGACGAACCCCATTCCTCAAAGGGCGGAATACCATGACAATATATTGCATTCAGATGGGAATGTTGCTGGAATTTTCGTATTGTACAGAAGTCAACGCAGGTCTCCCATGCAGAAATATTATCGGCTGCTGGAGGGGGAGAATGGACATTCTCTCCTTCCTGCAGGAACGGTTCTCACCAGACCAGCTGAAACAGATATTTGGCGGCCCGCCCAAATCCAGGATTGACCGTATCATAGAGGGAATCCGGGATTGAAATATCTCTCCAGGGCATATTGCGGGATTCCCTTGTTCTTCTTATCTCTTTTCCTTATTCTCTTTACCGCACACTCAGCAGAGTGCTACCACCACTATAACGAGAACGCCACGGTAATCGGTAAACTCAAAACCTATACTACCAAAACAAATGAATCATTAATCGAGATTGCGAGAAAATTCGGGATCGGTTATAACGAAATTGTCGATGCGAATCCAGGGCTTGATCCCTTTGTCCCTGGTGACGGAGAATCGATTTCGGTCCCCACTGCATGGGTGCTTCCGGAAATGCGGGAGTATGAAGGCATCGTGATCAACCTCTCCGAGATGAGACTTTATTATTTCCCGAAAAAAAATCCTTCGCTCAAGGTCTGGACTTTTCCGATCGGGATCGGCGATGAAGGAACCGATACCCCTGTCGGCACCTTCAGGGTAGTGGAAAAAATAGTGGATCCCCCATGGAATGTCCCGGCATCCATCAGCCAGGAAAGACCGGAGTTGCCGAAGGTCGTGCCTCCGGGCCCGGAGAATCCCCTTGGTTCGCACGCTCTCCGGCTTTCCTCCATGAGTATCCTCATCCACGGGACAAACCGTCCCTATGCGGTCGGGCGACGGGCAAGCCACGGATGCATCCGGATGTATCCCGAGGATATTCCCTCTCTCTTCAGGATAGTACCGAATAAAACCAACGTGTCTATCGTAAAACAGCCGGTAAAGATCGGGCTGCTTAACCAGAAAATCTACATAGAGGTCCATAAGGACATCAGCCTGAAAGATTTCAATTATTTTGACGAGGCAGTACGGTTGCTGCGGAAAAATAATCTGTACGAGAAAATAGACAAGGGAAAAATGCTCTCTGCGTTAAGGGAAAAGCGGGGGATGCCTGTCATCATCTCGCCGCAGGAAAATACAAAAGGGCTAAGAACCCCTTGATTCTTAGCCCTGTCTGTTGTCCTGGTCTGTTATTTCTTTTGTTGTAATTCGAACGATTTCGCGCATTTTGCCGCGGCATTCTCGGCTCTCTCCGCTGAGTCTTCAGCTCTCCTTGCGGCAGCTTCTGCCTTTTTCATAGCCATATCCGCTTTGTCACAGCATTCTTTCGCAGTCCTGATAGCGTCCTGGGCCAGAGCTTTCGCTTCTCGAGCTTCCTGCTTGGCAGCGTCGATTTCAGGCATCTTGGCCTCGAGGGCGCTCACCCTCGATTCAACGGCTGATACCCTCGCTTCGAGCCTGCTGATTCTGTCAATAAGCGGGTCTATCTGCTGCTTCACATAATCCTTCGTCGCGCACCCAAATAAAAGGAGTAAAGAAACTAAGGAAATAACTATAAGTGTTACTTTTCTCAATTTTGCACCTCCTTCCTAATATATTCATTTCTAAAATCCTAAAGTAAAATCTATAAATTGTCAAGCAAATAATTGATTAACCTCTGAAATTCATCTTTCAAAAAAACAGCTGCTCAACAGACTGAAAAATATCCTCAGGCTGTGTTAGTATCTTGCTGTGACACTCTTGAAACTCCGGGAAAACAAAAGGCAGGCTCTCGTCTCAGCGATAAGAACATTAAAAAAAGGCGGGATCATTGCATATCCGACAGAGACATTTTATGCTCTCGGAGTTAAGTTTGATCTCCCCGGGTCTTTGCAAAACCTTTACGAAATCAAGAAAAGACCGCGAGAGAAAGCATTGCCACTGATTATCGGCAAGAGAGAAATGCTCGGGCTCGTTGCGGCTCCGGTCAGCAAAAAAACTCTCTCCCTTATGGACAGGTTCTGGCCGGGACCTCTTACTCTTATACTGGCTGCAAAAGAAAATATTTCAGAATACCTGACGGCGGGAACACATACAGTCGCAGTGAGGATTCCCGGGCGGTCTTTTTCGCTCGATCTTGCCCGGGCCGTCGACTTTCCCATAACCGCAACAAGTGCAAATATATCGGGGATGCCGCCTGCGCAGGATGCCGCGACCGTTGTTCAATATTTCGGGGACGCTATCGACCTTGTTGTTGATGGAGGAAGAACGCCCGGGGGGAATTCATCGACGATTGCAGACGTTACCGGAAAAGACTTCCAAATACTGAGGGAAGGCGCAATAGGAAAAGAAGTGTTTTACAGGTTTGCAGGAGGATCCGGAAATTGAATCTGACTTTTCTCTTCTTTCTGCCCTTTTGATTTCTTCCGTATCAGCATCGCCATGATCACCCCTGCAATCAACCCGCATATCGCCGAGAGGAACACTATGATTGCCAGTGAGGCTTCAAATCTCCAGAAGAAGAAGGTGATAGAGACAGGAACCGCATTCTGAACGGAAAATATCGCAACAAGGAAAATCAGGATGAGCAGTACAATAACCGTTGTCATGCTTCCCTCCCGTGGACTGGGTTATTTACTCTGCGCTTTCCGGCTGCGTTTCCGGGGCTTCGTTTTCGCGTTGACCATGGGTTTTCCCTCCAGTTTTGTAATCTGCATCTCCAGTTTCTTTATCTTCCCTATGGTCGTCTTTACCTTTTTATCCAGCATTGGATTTTTATTGTTCGAGTCCAGGGCATAAACCCTGCCGCCGAGTTCGGACATCTCTTTCTGCACTTTTGTGTTCATGTCAAAAATTTTGAGCCTTTTCTTTCCCTCTTCGGTGAGTTCTTCTGCCTTTTCTTTTACGACAGCGACCCCCTCCCTGACAAAAACAAGGCCTTCCTTGAATCCCTTCTGAACATCTCTTTTCACTTTCTCCCAGAAATCCATATTTCACCTCTCCATCAAATATACAGGCTTTCCTGTTTTGGAAGCGACAGCGCTTCCTCTCCTTTTCACGGTATTATCGGGAACCCTTGATCAGTTTTCCTCCTTTCGGTACGATCGCAATCCCTGAAGAGTCTATATGGCAGCGGAAACGGTCCTTCTCGGTATCGAATCCGATCTGTGCATTCTCTTCAATCACGTTCAGTTTGTCAACGATAACCTTTTTCAGCCTGCACCCCTTTTTTAATACTACCTGGTCCATTATTATGCAGTCCTCGATGTTCACATTCTCTTCGATAACCACCCCGCTCCTGATAAAAGAGTTCCGTATTTTGGCCTTATGAATGACACACCCTTCCGCAATAATACTGTTTCGTATGTCAGCTTTCATGATCTTTGACGCCGACCCTTCGTATCCGGATGGATGGACAGGCCAGTGTCTGTTTTCCATTTCGAAAAGCGGCGACTGTCCGAGCATTTCCCTGTGCGCCTCAAAAAATGCCGGGATGGCTCCTACATCACGCCAATACCCGTTCTCTTCATAGGGCATCGTTCCCGGAATCACATTTGTTGCAAAGTCGTACGCAAATACCTTGCCGGTCTTCACAAGTTCCGGGATGACATGGGCTCCGAAATCATGCTGCTTTTTCCGCTGTGCTTTCGCAAGAGATTCGAGGAGCACTTCTTTGTTGAATATATAATTCCCCATGGAAACATACGCACGCGAAGGATCATCAGGCATCGGGAGGGGCTTTTTAGGTTTTTCCTGAAAACCCGTAATGCGCTTTTCATTGTCAACCATAATGACGCCGAATGAAGAAGCCTGTTCAAGCGGGACAGGACGCGCAGCGACAGTCACCGATGCATTGTTATCGAGATGGAAATCAATCATCTGACGGATATCCATCCGGTAAATATGGTCCGCTCCGAAGATGATCACGAGTTTTGGATCATGCTGCTGGACGAGAGCGAGATTCTGAAAAACTGCGTCCGCCGTCCCCTGGAACCACTCAGGTCCCATGCGCATCTGGGGAGGAACGACGGTGACGAAATGGTCTTTGATCACTGAAGAAAAATTCCAGTTTGTCCTCACATGTTCAATGAGCGACTGCGATTTATACTGCACAAGGAGATAGATCGAATAAATATGCGAGTTGACAAGGTTGCTCAGAACAAAATCCACTATCCGGTATCTCCCTCCGAAAGGGACAGAAGGTTTCGAACGGAATGCGGTCAAAGGGAAAAGCCGTTCACCCTTGCCACCGGCGAGCACTAATGCAAGAACCTTTGGGTGAGCCATGATACCTCCTGGAAACTGCGTTTATCCATTGTAACCAATATGCCGGAAAAAGAAAATAGAACCTTATCCGCCCTGCTGCAGTGAATCTTCCGGCAAGGGAAATTCATCCTTGAGCACGGCGGAGAGATCAGGGAACCGTCTGTCCTTCATTGCATCTTCAAGAAAAATGGGGGTTTTCTGAATCCAGTTCGGATGTTCATCGACAGTTCCCGGCAGGTTCTGCTGGTCCAGAGAGCCGAGGACATCATCAAAACTCACTACCACCATCCGGCAGGGAGTCAGGGAGAGATATCTATAGATCGCCCTGCAGAGTTCATCGGTCATCCCGCCTTTGAGAGGATAATTTTTCCGTAACACCCCATGGGATTTCAGGGCAGAGATCAGGAGCCGTTTGTCCCTTTCCCGCTCTTCCAGTCTTTTATTGAACAGAGTTTCTTCCGGATATTTCCCCGCCTTTTTCGAAACCTCCATATCCCTTCCCTGCCAGTACCCTGAAAGGGTCGGAAGGTCATGGGTGGTTACCGCACACAATGCCATTGCAGGATATTTATCGGGACCAGAAAACGAGGGGTCCGGATAATCCCTCTCGAAATAGAGAAGCCGGTAGGAGAGCATTTTGAATCTCCTGAGCGTCTCTCTCACGTTATCCCCGACCGTACCAAGGTCTTCAGCGATCACCACGGTTCTATTCCTCACGCTTTCCAGCGCGATAATTCTGATCAGGTCTTCGAAAGGATAATTCACATATGCACCGTCCTTCGGGTGCATATCCCGTGGAATCCAGAACAACCGGAACATGCCAAGGGCATGGTCTATCCTCAAGGCCCCGCCCCCCTTCATGTTTTTTCTTATTGTCTGGATGAACAATTCATATCCGGTCTCTCTCTGCGCCTCAGGGATCAGGGGGGGGAACCCCCATTTCTGTCCATCAGGGCTGAAATCATCGGGAGGCGCACCCACTTCTGCCTCATAGGCAAACACGTTTCGGTTGCTCCACGCATCGCTGCCTCCGCCTATCGAACCGATCGCAAGGTCCTGATAAAGACCGAGCAGCATCCCTCTCTTTCCTGCCTCTTTCTCGACGGATTCCAACTGTTGATCGATGATCCACTGGATATACTGAAAGAAGAGCACGTCCTTTTTATGACTCATTGCAAAGTCTCTGACTTCGCTGCCTGAACAGTCCTGATATTCTTCAGGCCATTCCTGCCATGAATATTTCCCCGTTTTCTTCATATGCTCATGGATGACCATAAAAAGCGCAAAAGATTCCAGCGGATAGCCTTCAAGAGACAGATATTCCATGAATTGCTTTCCCCGGGGGGTATCCTCCCTGTAATGGTTTTCGTAAAAGACCTCAAAACAGTTCCTGAGAACCTTCGCTTTCAGATATGCAATCTCCTCATACCCGACGAACGGTTTCTGTCTGAGTTCCTGTATCATATTCCCGATGTCCGGGTCTGACAGGGCTGTTTCCCTCTCTCCCGATTCTGCGTACTCAGGCACTGCCTCGATGTCCAGATAGAGATAATTTTTATACAACCTGGTGATCGGCGAATAGGGGCTGATGCCAAACGGAAGCGTGTTCGGAATGGCATGGAGAGGGTTGATCCCCACAAATCCACCATGCAATCCTGCAATCCATGCAACGATTTTCTTCAGATCGGTAAAATCACCGATCCCCCAGTTGCGGAGCGACCGGACCGCATAAAGGCTTATAAAAAGACCCCAGGATTTCCGTTCAGAGAACTCCGCAGGCATATAGCAGGCGTCGGGGGCAATAATAATTCTCGCAGTCTTCTCTCTCTCATTGGTCTCTGTTGGGAATACCTTAGAAGGATGTATACACCGGACAGTCATGCGATAGTAGCCTATCCCGCGGTTTCCTGTATCTGTAAGAAAAACCTTGATGAACCGTTTCCCCTCGAACCACTGTTCTTCTGATATCGAGAGGCGATCTCCTGATATTGTCTGTATACCGTTCCCGTGCGTGAGTTCCGTCTCCCCTTTCTCTCCGCCAGGACCTGAAGATTGACGCTCTTCATTTTCTGTCCACCATGAAAGCAGGATATTTTTTTCTTCCCCCTCTTTTGCCTGAATATATACAGGGATTGAGATTGGCTGATCGTTGAAAGACCGTACATGAACAGGATCAAGAAAATCCCGCCAGGCCCCCCATTTTCTCTGCTGAATCTCCCGGACAATGTCTGCGGAGGAACCAATCCTGCACTTCATTGCCCTGAGAACACCTTCCATGGTTTCCTGTGACGTCTCATGCTTGTTGCCGAAGATATCCCAGTATTCAGGGATAATCCCGCAAAGGCCGGAAAGCTCACGGATCAGATCGCCATAAGGGTGTTCGGTCATAGAATCTATTATACCCAATTCGAATCTCATTGCATGCAACGCATGAGGAAAGTCTGGTACAATTCAGAATGCACAGGTCAGGCAGTCCATCCGTTTTTTTCAGAATAACACCGTTCCTGCTCTCGTCCTTCTTGTTTGCCATCCTTGCTCTGTGTTTGTCGTCTCCCCTTTTGGCTGCGCCTCCTGAACGCATCGTCTCGCTTGCCCCGAATGTCACAGAAATTTTATTCGCAATCGGTCTTGGCGACAGACTCGCGGGCGTCACTCAGTTCTGCGACTATCCTGAGGAGGCAAAGAAAAAACCGAAAGTCGGCGGCATGTCCAATCCCTCTCTCGAAGCAGTCATCTCCCTGAAGCCGGATATCGTGGTCCTTACCACCGACGGGAATCCGAAAGAGTTCGAGGAGAGACTCCGCTCCCTGAAGATCAGGACCTTCGTATTCAGAGCAAGGAGACTCCCGGAACTCCCCGCGGGGGTCAGGGAACTTGGCGCCGTGCTTGGTGTTCCTGACAAAGCAGATGCGCTCGCGAAAAAAATAGAGGATGCGCTTGCCGGCGCATCACTGCAAAAAAAACTGTTTCCGGACAGGAAAAAGATACTTTTTGTCGTTTGGCCGGAACCGTTGATCGTTGCGGGACGCGGGACGGTAATCGACGATGTCATAGCCCTCTTTGGACAGGAAAACATCGCCGCACAGGCAAAAACATCATATCCGAAATATTCTGTAGAAGAAGTTCTTCGTCAGTCGCCTGATATTGTCTTCATCGGCAAAGGACATACTGAAATCAGGGAGATGTCGGAGGGGTTTCTGAATAAAATTGCGCTGGCGCCTGCGGTAAAGAAGGGAAAAGTCTTCTTCCTGAGTGACAACCTTTACCGCATGGGGCCGAGGATCCTCAGGGGGATAGAGGAGATGGCCGCATGCCTTCAGTGAAAATTACCCTGCTCATCGTTGCTTCTCTCGGTATCTTTTTTGTTTCCCTTTTTCTCGGGCCGACTCTTATCAGTCCGTTCAGTCCCGGTCCGATCGAAAAAGAGATCCTGTTCTCGATAAGGATGCCCCGCGTAATAATCGCATTCCTCATAGGGATAGCGCTCGGCACATCAGGCGCCGTGCTTCAGGGCATCCTGAGAAATCCCCTGGCAGACCCTTATGTTCTTGGCATATCAAGCGGGGCTGCGTTCGCTGCAGCGTTAAGTCTCCTTTCGGGTTTTTACCTCCTCGGGAAATTCACGCTTCCTCTTTCAGCGTTTGCCGGAGCATGCGCTGCCAGTATCATGGTGGGGATATTCGGATGGAAACGCGGCAGTCTTCTTCCGGAAAGGCTGCTCCTCGCAGGGATCGGACTGGGATTTCTCTTCTATTCCGCCATGATGCTTCTCGTAAGCATCTCGCCCAGCGAAGGGATGCGGAGGACTGTTCTCTGGATCTTCGGCGACCTCGCTATGGCCGACTGGTCAGTAATCCCATACGGGCTTGCGTTTATCGCATTGGGTCTCGGCATTTCGCTTCAGAGGGCAAAGGCACTGAATGCGCTCATACTTGGAGACGAACTGGCGCACAGTCTTGGCTTTTCAGTCCAGAAGGAAAGACTATTGCTCTTTATCTCCGTCGCACTCATGACCGGAGCTTCTGTATCGCTCGGCGGCACCATAGGTTTCATCGGACTCATCATCCCCCATATGGTAAAGTCCTTCGTCGGAGCGAACAGCAGGTACGTCATCCCTGTCTCCGCCCTCTGTGGCGGAGGCTTTCTCTGCATTTCAGACCTCATCGGGAAAACGCTCCTTTCGCCTATGGAAATCCCGGCAGGGATTATCACTGCACTCATAGGATCACCGTATTTTCTCTATCTTCTGAGGAGGCGCGATGTCTTCCAGGGCTGATCTCCCCATACTTGAACTCTCGGGTGTGGCCTTCGGATACGAAAGGGATACGCATTTCATTTCCCGCCTTTCTCTCTCGATACTCAATGGCCAGTTCATCGGGCTGCTCGGCGCAAACGGGTCCGGCAAGTCTACTATCCTCAAGCTCGCGAGCGGCCTTCTGAAACCGTCAGCCGGTCAGGTTACTCTCTGGGGAAAATCACTGCATCACTACAGGGAGAAAGACAGGGCCAAGCTCATCTCATATCTCCCCCAGTTTCTTGATATGCATATACCGTTCACAGTCAGGGAACTTGTCTCTATGGGTCTTTATCCCTACGATATCCTCCCGGACATGACTGCAGAAGAAGCGATGGAACTCGTAGGCCTGAAGGGGAAATCCGACGTCCCTCTCGCGCAGCTCAGCGGAGGCGAGAGGAGACGGGCGTTTATCGCAATGACGCTTCTTCAGGGTTCAGGACTTGTCCTCCTCGATGAACCACTGGTAAACCTCGATATAAAATTCCAGCTTGAGATTTACAGGTTGTTGAGGGAGCTGCAGAAGCAGAAGAATATTTCGATCCTGATGGCGCTCCATGATATGAATTTTGCTATGCAATTCGAGACAGTAATGCTCATCAAACAAGGATCGATACTCGGCGCCGGAACGCCGGAAGAGGTCCTCACGAAAGACACGATCAGGGACGCGTTCGATGTCGACGTTACCGTCAGGAAGCAGGATTCCGGGGAGATGATCATCAGCTATACAAGAGATACCGGTGAGCGTCTGCAGGATTAAAAACAGGTAACGTCTTCGACAGAGGTCGACACGACAAACACCTTATGGTTGTTGCTCCTGCTGTCTACAGGCCTGAGGGAGAAACCGCCTTTTTTCGTTTCGAGGAAAAAGCCCTTTTTCCAGGGGACATTCCCTTCGAGATGTCCGACCAGGGTTTCACCGTCTTTGAACCGGACAAGGACCCTTTTCCCTGATGAGGTGCCGGCAAAGGATTTTGATTCTTTATGAATTTTATTCCCCTCGAATGTTTTGACAAAAAAAACCGCCTTCAGTTCGTTCAGGGGTATGGTATGCCGTTGAGATGATTGATCGAGGAAAATAATACGGTTGTCCTGCGGAGAAAATTCTTCCACATGTCCTTTCATTATTCTCCGGTCCAGGAAATTAAGGACAACTTTCTGTTTCTCCATTATGCATAGAATTGTAGCATAAAAATGATTTCGAGGGAAATCCATGAGGGGAACAAAACAAAAATACTGAGGTACTGAGAAAATACTGACCGCTCGTGATTATCTCAGCCCGGCGAGTTCTTTGAAAATATCGGAAGACTGCTTCTCTATCTCTTCATGGAGGCTCTTCCCGTAAGCGTCCATTGTCAGGATAGCCGGGAAATCCACAACGTCAAGCAACCACATTGCCTCGGTCATACCGAACTCTTCAAGTTTCCATACACCGGCGACTTTTTTTATCCTGTTCGAGAGATATACCGCAGCGCCGCCGATTGCCTGAAAATAGACACAGCCGTTTTCTTTCATCGCGTTCAGGGTTGCGCTGCCCATTCCACCTTTTCCCATAACTCCCTTCAAGCCGTATTCCGAGATTACCTGCGGCTCATACATTTCAAGACGCATGCTCGTAGTCGGTCCTCCTGCAACGCATTCAAATCCGCCCGCTGTTTTCTTCATGAGAGGACCGCAGTGATACAGGACTGTTCCCCTGAGGTCAAAAGGGACCTCTTTTTTCGATTTTTTACCGCTGCAGAGAAATTGATGGATTTTATCCCTCCCTGTTACAATCTTCCCGTTTAAAAAGACTATTTCCCCGACACGCAGGCCAAGGACATCCTGTTCGGTCATCGGCAGTTGTATGGTTTTCCCTTTCTGCACCCTTATTCCTGAATATTGAATGTTGAATTCTTCATGTGGAAAACCATCCTCACCCTTCTGTCAGCCCAGCACATGAACGATACATCTACGAAATACGATGCCGGATGCCTGTGGTTCACGCCTATCTTCACCGCAAGAGCGGTCGTCCTGCCGCCAAGGCCCATGGGACCGATGCCAAGCTGGTTGATATCATGCACTACCTTCTTTTCCAGCCTGGAGAGAGCAACATTCCCTGCAGTATCGTCGAGATGCCTCAGGAACTGCACCTTCGCGCTCATGGTCACCTGGTCCTTCGAAGCGCCGACGCCAACGCCTATTATGTACGGAGGACAGCCTTTTCCCTGCGCCCTGACTACCGCGTCAAGTACGCATCTTCTCACTCCTTCCAGATCGCGTTCCGCCTTGAGCGCCGCGTCCGGAAGTTTGTATAACTGACCGATATTTTCGCTTCCTGCGCCTTTCAGGATAAGGTCCATGACCAGTCTTTCCCCTCCTGTCTCTTCGAAGTACAGGATCGGGAAATTGATGCCGGTGTTCTCGCCTGAATTCTTCTCGGTGAGAATATCCACGGCATTCGGCCGCAACGGTATCTTCTTTGTGGCGTCGCGGGTTGCGCTTACGATCTCCTGTCTGATTTTACGATGACTTTGCCCAACAGGTATTTTTACAAAAAATACGGGGACTCCTGTATCCTGGCAGAGTGGTCTTCCGGTTTCCCTGGCAAGGGATATATTTTCGAGAATTACCGAAAGCGCCGTCCCCGCACTGGAACTTTTTCCCTCTCTTTTCATGGAACACCGCAATCCCTCTTCTATATCCTGAGGCAGAGACGTTGCGGCTTTTCTATAGAGTTCAATGATGGCGTTTCTCAATTCACGCATGGTCTATTATCCCAAAATTTACCGCCAAAGGGAAGCGCAGTATAATATCACGAAAATATTCTGAACAAGAGGAAGGTTACCGATGCACCCATGAGGCTTCCGAGAATAACCTCCCATATGGTGTGGGCCTTTGCAACAATTCTGCTCTGTGCAATGAGTACCGCGATAACAAAAGAAAGTACCGATGCGGTGAAATGCTCCGTCATATAGGTTGTTGCGACCCAGGCTGCAAACGCCAGTGCTGCATGGCCGCTCGGCATTCCTCCCCGCAGGGGAAGGCCTTTCCCGAGATATACCTTGGTGATCACAACAAGAATAACTACAAGAATAAACGCTATGAGGGCAATTTCTTCCTTTGAATGTTTTGCAATAGTTACTCCTGTGTGGAATGAATCCTTCAGATAAGGGAACAGGATGATATAGCCGATGACTGCAACACCAAAAGCGGTTATGAGTACCGCACCCGCTGCGATATCCTTTGCGATACGCGCCTTCTCGGTTTTTTCAGGTGAGACGATGTCTACGATTACTTCTATGGCAGTATTGAACATTTCCGCGAGAAGCACTGCGATCACGGAGAGGGCGATGATCAGAAATTCTGTCCGCGAAACTCCCAGGACAAAACTCAACAGAAGAATAAAAGCAGCGGTAATAAAATGATACCTGAGGTGCCGCTGTGTCTTCGCAGCCTGGAGTATCCCTTCAATCGCACAATTGGCACTCCTCAGCCATTGACTGAACGGCATGGCGTCCTATCCTTCCTTCCCCGCGAGTTTCGTCAGCTCTCTGATCAGCACCGCATTCTCTTTATGCGACTTTACCGCGATACGGAGATAGGTATCGTCGAGTCCGCGGAAACCGGAGCAATCTCCGGCCAGGATGCCCTTTGTTTTTAACCGGGCCAGAACCCGCTGCGCATCGTGCATTTTGATAAGATAGAAATTCGCATCGGAGGGGATAAATTCTATCCCCAGTTTAGTGAATTTTTTTTCGAGAAACTTTTTTTCGCTCCGTACCACAGCATATGTTTCGTTCTGATATGCCCTGTCTTTCAGGGCAATCGCAGCGGCCCTCTGTGCAAGGGAATTGATTGTCCCTGGTTCCCTGCATCTCTCCATCTCCCGTACAAGCTCTTGCGCGCACACTCCATACCCTATCCTGAGACCTGCAAGCGCATGGAAATACGTCATGGTCCTCAGGAGAATGAGATATGGATTCTCTGCGCCGTCTGCAAGAACCGATTCACCCGGACAGAAATCCATAAAAGCCTCATCGAGCACAAGATAACATTTGTTCTCCTTTGCCGCTTCCGCGATCCTTTTCACCTCGTCTCTACTGATCACCCTCCCCGTGGGACTGTTCGGATTGCAAAGGAATGCCATGCAGACAGACTGCGAAGAGTACTGCACATTTGGTGGAGAGGCAACCATACTTTCTATCGCACGGATAAAAGTATTTGCATCGACCCGAAAACCGTCCGCTTTTTCCATCTGATGATAAGAAATAGCAGCGACTTCTCCCGCATCGGTCTCCTGTATCCTGGAAACAGTTTTTTCATATTCCTGATGTGTCGGCACAGGGATAAGTACTCTCCGCGGCCTTAATACCCTTATGAGAAGATGGAGAAGTTCTGAACTTCCGTTCCCGCACAGGATCCTTTCGGGATCAATGCCATGATACTGTGACAATCTTTTTCTTAATCGCTTTGCTTCAGGGTCCGGGTATATATTCAGATATTTCAGATGCTGCCGGAGTTCCGCCTTAATCCTTTTCGAAACGCCGAGAGGGTTGACCGGGAAACTGAAATCCATAATTTTTCTCTCCTGCATATGCAATTCCTCAGCAGCACGGTAAATGTTTCCCTCGTTCCCGGGGAGTGCGCAGTGTGCGTTTCTTTCTTCTTCCACGTTATACGATGATATCATAGTTATACACGTTCCTCTCATCTGCCATACCTTTAATTGTACAATACACAATATGCTCTTCACCAATAAGATGTCCGCCGTGATACACTATCACTACTATGAGAGAGCACAATCCGGCACACCATGCCGAACAGCTAAAAATAATTTACCGCGGGAAAAAACAGGATATTATTGCGCGGTTGGCAGAGTTCGGGAAAATATGGGACAGGGGCTCTGACCGGGATATCTTCTGTGAACTCTCATTCTGTCTCCTCACTCCTCAGTCAAAAGCAAAAGCCTGCTGGGCATCCATAACCAGCCTTTGCCGGGAGAACCTGCTCTTCAGGGGAACGCCTGATCAGATCAAAAGGAACCTCCATTGTGTAAGGTTCCATAA
>Ga0209164_1003691_pt1 | contig 14305 bp, 10 predicted proteins | sample MTBNYHSulfiMetaG_FD_187458 | JGI IMG/M metagenome (GOLD analysis project Ga0209164, IMG submission 187458) | Enrichment culture microbial communities from rom New York Harbor, USA that are MTBE-degrading - MTBE-NYH (New York Harbor Sulfidogenic)... | ecosystem: Environmental > Aquatic > Marine >...
TTTCCACCTCTTTGTGATCTTGTTGCCCTTCGTCCACCATGGCTGCGGTCTGATATATGAATGACCGTGTGGTTTCGATACGTGTATACATATCCGCAAGCATGAAGGCGACGGCCTGAAACCGGGCGATTTTGGTCTTGAATTGCACTCGGGTGCGAGCGAAGGCCAGAGCCTCTTCGAAGGCGCCTTGCGCAATTCCCAGAGACATACTGGCCGCGCCCCAGACGCGCATGGGATTTGCGTGCCGTGTCAGGACTTCCCAACCTCTTTCACGGCCCAGCAGCAGATTATCCACCGGCACCTTCACGTCTTCCAGAAATAATTCCTGGGTTATGCTGGCGCCCAATCCCATTTTTTCCATTGGACGTCCGAAGGTGAGGCCTTCTGAATCTCGAGGTATGAGGAGGGCGCTGATTCCGGCCGAACCGTGTTTCTCTCCCGTGCGGACGAACACCATATAGAAATGGGCGTATTCGCCCAACGTAACATAGGTTTTGCTCCCATTAACGAGAAAGTGTTCTCCCGTGTGGACGGCCCGAGTTCTCAATGAAGCCGCATCGGATCCAAAATCGGGTTCGGTCAGCACAAAAGCCAGCAGCTTGTCTCCTTTGGAGATTTCGGAAAAAAAACGTCTCTTTTGTTCTCGGCTTGCTGTTTGCGCCAATATGCGAATGATCGCCGAAGTGGGGAATACCAGCAAAGCCGATGAAGGAGAAACTCTGGCTATTTCTTCGATCAAAATACTAAGCGTTCGGGCGTCTGCCTCCATACCTCCATATTCAGCAGGAAGCGCCGCTATGAGAAGGCCTTCATCCCGAAAAGCTTCGTAGCTAAGTCGAGGGAACTCGCCCAGGTCGTCCAGCTCTGCAGCAAAAGGTCGAATCCTTTCGGTAACGATTGAACGAATATTTTGTCTGAATTTCCGATGTTCGTCGGTAATCGTTGACATGGTTTCCTTCAATCGCCTCGAAAAAACCTCTGGAAGACCAGGCCTTGAAAACTAAGAGCGCTCTACGATCAGAGCGATACCCTGGCCTCCGCCAATGCACATGGTGGCGAGACCTGTGCTGAGATTGCGGGCTTTCATTTCATAGAGCAATTTCAACAGGATCACGGCCCCGCTGGCGGACACCGGATGGCCCAGAGCAATGGCCCCCCCGTTAACGTTGACTTTATCCAGATCCATGTTGAGTTCCCGGATGCAGGCGAGGGATTGGGAGGCAAAAGCTTCGTTCAGTTCTATCAGGTCGATGTCGCCGAGGCTCATTCCGGCCTTTTCCAAAGCCAGGCGAGTTGACGGAACGGGCCCTATCCCCATGACAGAGGGTTCCACACCTACCGAGGCGAAGGACACGATGGAAGCCAACGGCTCGAGGTTCAGTTCTTTGGCCTTTTTCGCCGACATGACTACCAGTGCAGCCGCTCCGTCGTTCATGCCGCTCGAATTCCCCGCAGTGACGGATCCGTTTTGCCTAAAAGCGGGTTTCAACTTGGCCAATGCTTCGATAGTCGTACCGAACCTTGGATGCTCGTCCGTATCAAAAATATCCGGTGCGCCCTTTTTCTGGTGAATTTCGACTGGAACGATCTGGTCCTTGAATTTTCCTCCCTTGATGGCGGCTTCCGCCAACTGTTGACTTCTCAGAGCGAACTCGTCCTGGTCAGCACGAGCCACTTGGTATTTTTCTGCTACGTTCTCGGCCGTTTCGCCCATGGTGTCGCCGCTTAAAGGATCAAAAAGAATCAGCTGATCCTGAAGCTGTCCATGCCCCAGACGGTATCCCCAACGGGCTTGTTTGAGAAGATATGCCGCGTTGCTCATGGACTCCATGCCCCCGGCCAGCATGATCTCGGCACCACCGGCAGAGATAATCTGGCTGCAAAGCGTAACCGCCTTGAGACTACCGCCGCATGCTTTGGAAATGGTGAACTGGGGCTTTTCCACAGGTATGCCTGCCTTCACCACAACAACGCGAGCCGAGTTTATCGGAAGATCGCCTGTACGGTATCCGGACGCATAGACGGCTTCATCAATTTGCTCTCCGGACAATCCAGCCCGATGAATCGCCTCGCGGATGGGAACCGGACCGAAGTCGATATCACTCAACGCTTTTAGCTTCCCGCCGAATTTGCCGACAGCAGTCCTAGCCCCGCTGACAATGACCGTTCCCTTCATGGATATTCCTTTCTAGTCTTATTTCCCGAGCTTTGTTTACAGGGCTTAGCGGGGGATTGTCAATTGGAATCGTAACTTTGTCAATCGGGCGTCCGATCGCCGGCCCCGGTTTCGAGTCATCACAATTTGGGGATTGACACCTCTCCTTTGCCCGGTTATCTGTTTTATTTTGATTGGCTGGTTTAAAAAAATCGGGCTCCCGTCCTTACATATGAGGATGTTGTCCTCGTGACGGATCTCTTTTCGGTGAAAGAGGACCGGTTTGTTTCGCTGTTGATTTACTTATCCGTAAACTTGGGGGCCTCTTTTGTCTCCCGTTAAACCTTCCCCATTAACCGGGGCTCTAAAGTACAGAAAATGCAGGACGATGACTTCCAGCTCATCGACGATTTCCTTAATGGGGACGAGGGAGCATTTGAAACCCTGATCCGCAAGTATCAGAAGGAAATCTACTATTTCGCTTTGCGCATTGTCGGGAATGAAGAAGACGCCAAAGACATTGCCCAAATGGCGTTTGTTAACGCCTTCCGTTCATTGGGCCGGTTCAAGAGGCAGTCGAAGTTCAAAACCTGGCTCTATAAGATCGCCCTGAATTTGTGTAGAAATCACTTGAAGAAATCGCGTTTTCAGCAAACGGACGAGTTGGATCCGACCATGTCCACGGATGATGATCCTTCGCGTTCCATCATCGATAAAGAAAAAAGGCTTGAGCTGCACCGGGCCATTAAAGAGTTGCCTGAGAAGCAGCGGTTGACGGTTGTGTTGAGGACTTATAAAGACCTCAGCTATGCAGATGTGAGCCATATCCTGGGGTGTAGCGAGGGAGCGGCGAAAGCCAACTTCCATTTCGCGCTGCAAAAATTAAAGAAAAAGCTGGGAAAAGTCTATGGACTGCAAAAAAGTTGAGCGACACATTTTAGAAATGGACTCAACGGAGCCGAATAAGTACATGAACCCTTTCCTGTTGGGCCATATAGAGCATTGTCCTGAATGCAAAGCCAGTTATGACCTGGTGGTGACTCTGCGCCAAATGGGTGTGACCAGAACCGGGAAGTCAGAACCCAACTGGGACCATTTCGTACTGGGCGTACGCAACCGGCTGCTTGCGGAGGCCTGCAGCTCTGAGAAGCATCTATGGATGGATCTCGAACGATTCCTCGCATGGTTCTCGAGACCCCGCTACGCCTATGGAGCAGTTGCGATGGCGTTACTCGCCCTTTTCTTCATTATGAGCCCCCGTATTATGGAAACAGGACGTTATCTTTTTACGGCCGACTCCGCAGTTGAGCGCCCGATTTCCTCCAATATCGCGGCTATACCCGTTTCATTTCTTCCTTCCACGTTTCACGACCATGTCTCCGTTCCCTTGGAAAACCTTTCACAGGAAGAACTGGTATATCTGTGCAATGGATTGCTCAGTAGACTCGCCAGACAGGAAGGGCTGGATAGATTTCAGGATGTTCTCGTTCCGGACACGGAAATAGCGGATGCGGCGCGATACGTATCCGCTCTCGAGTCCAGGCTGTCGAGCCTCAGTCCGGCGGAACTAAACAGGGTGGCCCATTCTTTGGACTATATGATATCAAATTAACGCGAACCCCATTTACAGCAGGCAATGAGTTTATGAGAATGAAGAAGAGCGCAGTCAAGCCAATGCTTTTGTTAGGCCTGGTCGTGGCCATGAGCACTCCGATTTGTTATTCCTATGCGCAAACGGGTTCTACCGGACCGGCTGCGGCCGCGGATGCTCAGAAGACTATTCAGTCGGAGAATTCCTTGGACCGCAGCACGTCGGAATCGGCTACGATGGATGCGTTGGAGCAGGAAAAAGAACGGGTACGAAAACGTATACACATGATTCGTATCTGGAGACTCACCTCAGAATTGAATCTGAATGAAGATACGGCCAGAGATCTGTTCCCCATTCTAAACGCGTTCCAGGAGCGAAGAGGCCGATTAATGGCTGAGGGGAGGCGCATAGAGAGGATGTTGGCTGCGGAGATCGGTCGCGAAACACAGGACGAAGATAAAATCAAAAGTTTGTTGGATGACTATAAACTCAATGAAAAAAGAAAATACCAGCTGTATAGAGACGAATCCACTAAACTGGAGTCCCTATTGACTCCCAGACAGCTCGCTCAATACATCATTTTTGGACAGCGTTTTAATTTGGAACTTCAATATATTTTTCGGGAAGCGTTGAGTCGGGCCACGGACACTGGTTCCTCTTCCACCAAAGTGAAGAGGTTTAAACTTATGAAACCCACAGAATTTGAGAAGGATGAAACTTCTGAATAAATTCATCCTCACCCTCCATTCTTTCTTTTTGGAATAGCATCTCTCGCCGGAAGGTTCGTATCGTCCGTTTGCGAGGCCGGTCCTTTCTCTCCTTTTTGAGAGACATCTCGGATGTGTACTCGAAGTATCTCCGCAATAGTGGCAATTTCCAAATTTATCGTGTACAGTTACATACCACACTGTGGTTCTCTCACTAGGAAAGCTTGGGAGGGCAAGAGGGAGATTTTTCCTTTCCAGGAATTGGCACGCCACGAAAAGGGGGGAAAGGAGGTTTTCTGATAGTCTGAATGCTTTTTATCAGTTTTTTGGTGACATATGCGCTCCCATTAATGTATATTTTGGTCTAAGCGATCGTTTTTATTTAAGAACTTGCTCCAAAAGAAAGTGGCTCAAATTTGAGGGACAGCCTCGTACGAAGAGCCTTTCCAAAGTCATCGAACGGCTGAGCAGTTGTGTTTCGTGGCGGCTCGAGCCGGTCAGAGCATAACGGCGTTTCTCTCGGAATCTGCAGAAACTTGTCCAACCATCCGGCAGTATAGGTAATGACTCAATCTGAGAAGAACCTAACTTCGATCTTACTGGAAAGCCGGGATAAACTCAGGGATCTGATCGATTCGATTTCGGAGCCGGTGTTCACGGTGGACCGCCGGCTGACGGTCATTGCTGTTAATAAAGCGTTCGCCTCCAAATTAAATGCTCATCCCAGAGATGTCATCGGGCAGCGTTGTACCGAGTCGACTTGCCTTTTCGGGACACCTTTCGGCATTTGCTCTGAGGAAGGTTGCCTTGCCCGATCCTTTTTCGAGACGGGCCGGCCGGTCCGGAAATACTTAGAGAGGAAAGATGTACTTGGAGACACACACTGTTTGGAGGTGAGCGTTTCGCCCGTTTCGAGCGAGTATGGTCCGCCCGAACAGGCGGTTGTCCTGTATCGTGACGTCACGCCTTTGAAACGACTCGAGGAGAAGGCGCGACTACACGGTGACTTCCTGGAGGAGGAGGTTGAAAGACGAACAGCCGACCTTAGAAAGACGCAAGACGAGTTGCTCATCGAGAAAGCACGACTCGAAGAAGCTCATAATGAGTTGGTCCGTCTTGAAAAACTCAAGAAGAATCTCATCCAGATGGTGGTTCACGACATGAAAGGGCCGGTCGGTGAAGTGATCGGCAACCTTGATCTCGTTAAAGTGGAACCCTTGTCCGAGCGCCAACTGGAGTCTATAGAAATGGCGGAATCCGGATGCGAAGACCTGCTTCGCATGATTATGAACTTGCTGGACCTAAGCCGGATGGAGGAGGGAAGGTTGCAGTTGAACCCTTCGATGCTCGATCCGGAGGAAGTGATACAAGGAATAGTTTCCAAATTCAAAACCCTCCTTCGTCTCGGCGGATTGTCCGCGCACGCAGACGTTCAGGGAGGAGATCGAATCAAGGCGGATCGGGTCTTGTTGGAGAGGATTCTGCAGAATCTGTTGACCAATTCCATCAATGCTACCCCGGAGGGAGGAAAAATCATCATCGAGGTGTCATCCCAGAAAGAAAGTGGTATGGTACGCATTGATGTTCGTGATAATGGCATCGGCATACCGGAAAGCTACCGAAATCTCGTGTTCGAAAAATTTGCTCCGGCATCGGATGACTCGGATCATCCTAACAGCACAGGATTAGGTCTGAATTTTTGCAAAATGGCCGTGGAAGCTCACGGGGGGACCATCTGGTTTTCCAGCAAAGAGGGAGAAGGCACCACATTCAGTTTTACTCTGCCGGTGGCCGACGAATTTTAGGCTCGTGGCCTTTTGTGCGATCTCCGGCATGGAATCGGTTAAATGTGGGCATTAAACTATGAGGCCGACGTCAGCGTCACTTTTTGCTTCTATTAACTTGCGGTGAATCGGGATTCCCTATGAAATGGAAGGACTTACGGGTGCTCGTAGTGGACGATCACCTCAACATGCGCAGAACGATCGCCAACATGCTCAAATCTCATGGCTTCCAGAGTGTCGTGGAGGCGCCGGACGGAACCGACGCATTGGCTAAGATGGAGGAGGGCGGTATTGATGTAGTCGTCTGCGATTGGAACATGCCTAAAATGAAAGGGGTGGAAGTCCTTCAGTGGATGCGGAGCCATGATGCGACCAAAGACACCCCCTTCCTCATGGTAACGGCTGAAGTGGATGAAAAAACCGTGATGCAGGCGTTGGAAGGCGAAGTTGACGGCTACATTATCAAGCCGTTCAAAGCCCAGACCCTGATTGAAAAACTAACCAAGATACTGGAGCGAAAGGAGAAACCCTCCCCCATCGAAATGCATATCAGGACGGGTTTGGCTCATTTGAACTCAGGAAATACCAATCAGGCCATCGCAGAGTTCAAAAAAGCGCTGTTGGAGGACTCCCTCAGTCCCAGATCTCACTATCATTTGGGTCTGGCCCACGAAAAGAATAAGGATTACAAAAGCGCTGTTCGTTCAATGAAGAAATCGGTTGAATTGTCCCCTAAATACGTCAAGGCCTTTGAAGGACTTCACAGGGTGTTTAAAGCCGTTGGAAGGAATGAGGAAGCCATGAAAGCGCTTGAGGAAGCCGTGGCCCTGAGCCCGATAAACCAGGATCGCCAGCTGGCTCTGGGCAAAGATCTTCTCAAGTCAGGACGTATCGGTGAAGCCAAAGAGGTATTGACCCAGGCTCGAAAGCTTTTTCCGGAGGATGCGAAGCTGGCCTCGAGCATCGGCGAGGCCTACATGGAGGCGGGCCTTCATGCTGAGGCTGAGGAAGCGTTTGGAACCGCACTGACCCTCAATCCTTCCATGCGTGACGTATACAACCGGTTGGGCATCGCGTACAGGAAGCAAGGAAAAGTAAAAGAAGCCATCGCCAACTACCAACAAGCCATCAAGATTTCCCCAAATGATGAGAATCTATACTATAATCTCGGTGTAGCTTTTCTTGAAGGGAAAGACAAGACAAGTGCGGCAAAAGCTCTCTCCATTGCCGTCAAGCTGAACTCCAATTTTGCCCAGGCTAAGGAACTGCTGAATCGTCTCGGCTAAGCCGAACAGTGAATGACGACCAAAGTTTTCTTAGCTTGGAAATGACTCGGGGTGTGCACGTTACGCCTACCTTCGAGATGCACCTCGCGGCTTTCACCCCGGAGTGAAAAACCGCGCTTTTGAAAACTCACCCGAGCCAATCGCACAGGGTCGTCATCCTCCGATGTCTTGTCTCTTTGGAAGCCATATCCCCGACACTTCACGCCATTGACATCCGGCGCATTTTCTCTCATACGTTTTAGTTGACATACCTGAAGCCAAGCGCTGACTGATGTGAGAATCCGTGTTCCGATCTCGTCCGGATTCGCTGTTGGGACCTGTTCTTCTTTTCCCTTTTCTGCTAAATGAATCGCCCTAACCGCCCTCTCGCGAGAAACGAACAAAACAGAGGGATGGTTTGGTGTTTCCGGGAAAGTGAGATTTCCAGAAATCCATTTCATTCCAGATCGGCCATCGTTTGCCATGATGGCTATTTTTTGGGGTGCCTGGGCGAAGTCACACCTTCGGTCGGTTGTCCGAAGGAGGCCGTATCCAGACCGGCCAGTGGATGCTGGCGCGCATACATCGGCTTGAGCCTTCGGGCTGGGACCTCCGGATAATAACGGTTTATGGTCTCTTGGCTCCGATCGAGCTCCATTCTTTCCAGTTCGTACCGGTCCGTGCCCAAACCGTTCTGTACGCCGCCATAGATCTGCACTTCGACGTCTTTGTCCCGAATCATGTTCAGTTTCCGTTGTCCGGGTGCCATAGCCCCGGCCTCCTCGGCCGCCGAGTTGACCAGTCCGGGCGCCGCATTCATGAGGTCCATGCAGGCTTTGTCCACGGCCACCGGGTCGAAAGAGGCGAGCACGCCCAGGCCATTGACAATCGGAGTATCGGTCCATCCGTAGCAGTCGCAGATGGGAGTGACGTCCACAGCATAATTGAGGAAAAAGGATTTACCAGGCTCTTTTGTGGAGACCACGGCTAGAGCCGAGTCGGCGATGCGTCTCCCGAGAGCGGGCAAATGGTCGAATCGTTCGATGCCGTTGCGGCCGGCCATATTCACGCAAAGGTTGGCACAGGCAAAGCAATAGACACAAGCGTCCTGGTCGATGTCATAGCCTGCATCGCTGATCGCGATGGCTCCTTCGGGACAGCAGTCCCGGCAGGTCTCCCACCAGTCGCAGGCCCGGCCCGGGCATCGTTCAGGATGGAGAACCGGCTTGTCTCCCGCCAGAGCGCCGTGAAGATTCATCTTTCCGCGCTTTGATGCGCATCCGACTCCGATATTCTTGATGGCGGCGCCGTAGCCGCCGGCCGGATGCCCTTTGAAATGAGCAACGGACAGGATCGCGTCGGCGTCGGCGATCGCCCGGGCCACAAACTGCTTAGTGAGATAAGATCCCCGGCCGTCCAGTTCCACGATAACGTCGTCCGTGCCTATCCAGCCGTCGGCGATAATCACCGGACAGCCCATGGATGCGTCGTTGAATCCGTTTCTATTGGCCGTTTCCAAGTGATCCAAGGCCAGAGTCCGACTGATCCAGGGGTGGTAGGGCATCGTGGTGGTGTCTGTAACAAAAGGCCGAGCGCCTCTGGACTTGATGGTATCGACCAGGGTTCTGACAATGATGGGCCTCAGGTATCCTACGTTATAGGCTTCTCCCATATGGGTCTTCACAGCCACAAGATCGCCCTTGCGAATGTTGTCGAGAAAGCCTGAATGCACCAAAAGCTGATCTCCCTTGATGGCCGTTGACTCTAGGAAACGCCGCGCGCGTGCATCCATAAACCATACTCTGGCCTTTTCCATGTACGCTCCTCTCCCAGATCGTTTTGACCTGGTATTAAAATCAAGTGGTCGTAATATCACTCCAGGCAGTCGGGATCACCTTAGGAAAGGGATGCGGACCTTATTGTGCCGGAATAAGTTCCGTGTCTGTAGCATAGGAATCCTTTACAAGCGGACACGGTCGTTCGAGGTCTGCCATGGCCCCCTTTCCGGTTCCATCCGAGAAAGCGATCTCGCTGCTGCTCAATACATCCTTTCCATTGAAGACTTCCCTAAAGTCGTACGCTGAGTCAAGGAGTTTTCATTTCCGCACAAGAAGACGGGGAAACTCACTGGTCATACGGAACGGAAGATTCTCTGAATCCTACCCTATGCATTCATTCGGTAGGCTATGGACTTAGAATCCGGGGAATTCCACTGGGATGGGATTCTCTGGTTATCGGAGGCTTGTTCCGATTTTGAGAAAATCGAGCCACCGGATAGTCAGGCCCATTTAACGGGAGCTTCTTCAAGCCGGTGCCGCAACCAGATCAACACCCTATCGAATTCTTCAGCCAATTCTCGCAATGCCTGCCCCCTATGACTTACCTTGTTTTTCTCCTCGCTGCTCAGTTCCGCAAAGGTTTTATCGAGAGGCGGGTAGTAGAACAGCGAATCGTATCCAAAGCCCCCCGAGCCCCTTGGTTCCTCGAGGATCAAGCCTTCGCACCGGCCCTCGTAGATCAGTGCCGGTCCGGTAGGGACGGCCAGCGCCAGGACGCACTCGAAAACGGCCGAACGATCTTCGACTCCTTCCATCTCCCGGAGCAGCTTTCGATTGTTGTCGGCGTCTGAAGCCGTGGGACCGGCGTAACGGGCGGAATATATCCCAGGGGCTCCGTTCAGGGCGGGGACCACAAGGCCGGAATCGTCCGCCAAAGTCGGAAGGCCTAAGACCTGAGCCGTAAACGCCGCTTTCTTGAACGCGTTGTCTTCGAAAGTGGTCCCGTTCTCTTCCACCAAAGGGATGGGGCCAAAATCGCTCAAATCGCGTACGGTTAGAGGATAGCCCTTTAGGATCGACCTGATTTCTCTGGTTTTTCCCGCGTTATAGGTCGCGAAGACAAGGGATATCGTTGTTGTGTTCATCGATTGTGTTCTCCCATTCGTTTGTACGTACCTTATGTGCATGTTCGAGAATGAACCGCACAGTGGGTTCCTCATATCACACTACCCGCTTACAGTGAAGCCTTGAACGGGGTCCCGCCGTCTTCCTAATGTAGGACATGGACAAAGCTGTTAGCCCGGTTGAAAGATTCAGCTTAACCTTAGTCAACTGACTGTGCAGTTGTCCAATAAAGTGTTTGACGGTGCAGCCGGTAGGTGGGAGGCGGGATCCTATAGTCGCTGACGGCGTCGTTTTCTTTAGGGGCGTCGGAAATGCGACTCCGGAAGCGAATCCTCCACAAGTGTGCGTGGTCAAGAAGTTTCCGTCAGCCCAAGGGCTTTCATTTTCTTATGCAGGTGGCTCCGCTCTAAGCCGATGGCTGCCGCCGTCTGAGATACATTCCCCCCGTGCTCGGCCAGTCTTTTTGCTATGTAGGCTCGTTCGAAGTCTTGTCGGGCCTCTTTCAATGTAGGCGCATCCAGACTCGTTTTTCCGGGCAGGTAGGAGTCGCCCCTCCGGATGAACCGTTCGATAAGATCGTCGCTGATCACTTCATCAGGGGATAAGATGGCGACACGTTCCATCAGGTTCTTGAGTTCCCTTACATTTCCGGGCCACTGGTAATGTGTCAGCAGATCGATTCCTTTTGAGGTGAGCCTCTTGGGGCGTGACCCTGAACTGATGGCGTATTCGTGGAGAAACTCTTCGGCCAACAACTGTATATCTTCCGGTCGATCGCGAAGCGGGGGTACGTGAATCGGAATTACGTTGAGGCGGTAATACAAGTCTTCTCGAAACCGTCCTTCCCGGATTTCTTTCTCCAGATCCTTGTTCGTGGCGGCCAGGACCCGTACATCCACCATGATGGTCTTGGAGCCGCCGACCCGCTCGAATCGCCGTTCCTGGAGTATGCGGAGTATCTTGGATTGGGTTTTAAGGCTCATGTCGCCGATTTCGTCCAGCAAAAGCGTTCCTTCATTAGCCAGATCGAACTTGCCTTTTTTGCGTTCCGTTGCACCGGTAAAAGCGCCTTTTTCATGCCCGAATAGTTCGCTTTCTATGAGTTCTTCTGGAATTGCGGCACAATTGACTTCGATAAGGGGCCTTGAGGCCCGATCGCTGAGTCGGTGGATCGAGTGGGCTACCAACTCCTTCCCCGTGCCGTTCTCACCGGTGATCAACACGCTTGCCTGGGTCGGCGCCACGATTCGAATCTGCTCCGTAAGCTTTTGAATAGCGATGCTGTTGCCGTTGATTTGGTGAACCTGTGCCGATTTCGACTTCAGTAATTGGTTTTCTTTAGATAACCGACCGTAACGCAAGGCATTGTTGACCGTTACCAGAACCTTTTCCAGGGAAAGAGGTTTCTCTAGATAATCGAATGCTCCTAGTCGGGTCGCCTTCACGGCTGTTTCTATGCTGCCGTGTCCGCTTATCATGACGACCGGTATCAGGGCGTTCTTCATTCTGATCCGTCCAAGGAGTTCGATACCATCCATTCTCGGAAGCCAGATATCCAGGATGAACAGATCAATGTTCGCTTCATCGAGAAGTCGAAGGGCGTTTTCTCCCGTCTGAGCGGTCAGCACTTCGTACCCCTCATCTTCCAGAATACCGCTCAGCGACTGCAATATGCTGACTTCGTCATCCACCAGAAGAATGGTTTCAGGCACTTCCATCTCATCTCCTCACCGGGAGTTCGATTACAAAGCGGGTCCCTTTCGGTTGGTTGTCTCGCACGCGAATGTACCCGTCGTGGTCTTGAATGATGGTGTTCACGATAGCCAGACCCAGGCCTGTTCCGGATTTCTTCCTGGAAAAGTAGGGTTCGAACAGTCTCGGTCGATCCTCCGCAGGAATACCGGGGCCGTTGTCCGCAATCTCGATGCGGGCCAGCTTGAGGACAGTATCGTAATCCACCGATATCAGAACTTCTCCCTGATCGGCTCCCACAACACTTACGGCATTATCCAAAAGGTTCATGAGCACCCGTTTCATTTGCTCCCTATCCACATTGCACGTGGGAACAGGCTTTATCTTCTCGTATCTGAACGTAATTCGCTTATGAGATTCTTTATATAAGGGCAGGGTTTCTTCGATGATCTCATTCAGATCGTTTGGCATGGGGTTGGCTGCGGGCATGCGGGCGAATGTCGAGAATTCGTTCACCAGCCTTTTCAGTTCCTTTACCTGTTGAACAATGGTTGACGTGCAATCTTTAAAAACTTGGCTGTCATCCTGGAATTGGTCCCCGTACCGTTTCTGCAAGCGTTGAGCGCACAACTGGATTGGGGTGAGGGGGTTCTTGATCTCGTGAGCGATTCTCTGGGCGACCTCTCTCCATGCTATAATGCGTTGCGCCTTCTCCATTTCGGATAGATCGTCCAGCACGACGACCATTCCCATGTATTGATCGTCTTCATCCTTCAATTGATTGATCTTGACGAGCAGCGACAGGGTGGTGGAACCAATGGGGATCTTAACCTGCTTCTCCAATGAGTCCACTTTGAGCAATTCAAGCTCGTCAATGAATCCCTGGATAACGTCCCCATAAGGAGGGCGAATGAAGTAGTCGATGTTACGATTCAGAAGCTTATCCGCGCGTACACTCAGCATCCTTTCGGCCGATTTGTTCACCGCCCTGATACGTCCCTTGGCGTCCACGGCTATTACGCCCGCTGCGACGTTTTTCAACAGGACTTCCATATAGCGCCTACGCTGCTCGACTTCGATGTTCCGGCGCACCAGTTCCTGGTTGGTGCTGTCCAACTGCCGCTTATTTCTCATCAAGTCCTGCGCCATTTGATTGAAAGAACGAACAAGGGTACCGATTTCGTCCTGGGACTCGATTTCGATTTCAACGTCGTAGTCTCCGAGAGCCACGCGGTTGGTGGCCTCCGCCAACTTCTTGATGGGATCCGTCAGCTCTCGTGAAAGATAGAAACCGTACCAGGTGGCAAAAAACAGTATAATCAGAGTCACCATGGAAAGGATGATGTAGTGTGTGGTCTTGATCGGGTTTTTCAGCAATAGCGCTTGCTTGTAGCTCTCGTAGCCGGCAGAGACGTGCTCCATCTTTTCGATCAGATCGGATGAAATATTCCTGGCCGCGATAACGATGGTCCTGTCCGTGCTTTTGGGGGCTGCTAAACTCAAGGGTACGAAGGCCACCAGCCAATCTCCGTCCTCTCGGGAAAGGACGGAGATTTCGGATTCACCATTAACAAGAGCCTTTCGGAAGGGTTCCGCGAAAAAAGGTGCGGTCGGCGAAAACCATTCGTATTGATTCCCTGCAGTAATCCAGGTCTTCCGGGGTAGGGAATAAAAAGAAAGGAAAGCCACGTCGGCTCTGTCCATCTCTTCGGATAGAATGGTCTCAACAGTCGGCCCCCCGGAAGAGGTATCCCCTTTCTGTATCCTTTGAGCTGCGATATTTCCCAGACGCAGCACTTCATCCGTCATGTCCTGGTAGTAACTTGTGCCCAGATCCAGAGCATTTTGCAGGGAATGCTCAACGTTCAAACTGAACCAATGTTCTATGCTCGAGGAGATAAATTGCAGAGACAGAAAAAATAAGAGAATAGTGGGGATCAGTGACAGGCCGGTGAACGCAACCACCAGTCGCGTTCTCAGCTTGGCTCCCAGTATGCCCTGCTTTCTCTCGAAGAGCAATTTGACTAAATTACGGACGACCAGGAATATGAGAAGGAGCAAAAGCGTGGTATTGATATTGACCAGGGCAAAAAACAGTACACTGTTCCAGAGGGGGAGCCCCATCCCGTATTCAAGGGAATGGACTTCGAGATAGGTGACCACCACCAAAGCGAGCAGGACGATAAGGATGGCGACCCTTTCCCTGCG
>Ga0209164_1003692_pt1 | contig 14305 bp, 11 predicted proteins | sample MTBNYHSulfiMetaG_FD_187458 | JGI IMG/M metagenome (GOLD analysis project Ga0209164, IMG submission 187458) | Enrichment culture microbial communities from rom New York Harbor, USA that are MTBE-degrading - MTBE-NYH (New York Harbor Sulfidogenic)... | ecosystem: Environmental > Aquatic > Marine >...
GTCGACCAATTCGAGGAAAATAAGGGCTTCTTGCAGAGAGATATCGCGGGTGAGGGCATAGTCTTCGGCCTGGGCGATCTGCTCGGCTTGGAGGTGATGATTTTCGAGCAAATGCCGCTTCAGGGCGGCGGGCTTTGTCATCTCCCTTCCTCGGAGAGCAGGCGTTTCTTCTCATCCAGGTAGAGGGCCGCCTCCTCTCGATCCACGACGCCTTCCTGGGCCAAAGCCCTGATGTCGTCCTCCATGGTCTGCATGCCGGAACCCTTGCCGGTCTGAAGAACGGAGGGGATCTGGTAGGTTTTTCCTTCTCGAATGAGATTCTGGATGGCCTGATTCGAGATCATCACCTCCACCGCCGAAACCCTGCCGTTGCCGCCCGCCTTTCGCAGCAACCTCTGGGAAACGACCCCGCGCAGGGATTCGCTGAGCATGGTCCGGATCTGCGGCTGTTGATTGGTGGGAAAAACGTCGATGATCCGGTCAACGGTTTTGTGGGCGCTGGAGGTGTGAAGGGTTCCCAGGACCAGCAGGCCGGTTTCAGAAGCGGTGAGGGCAAGGTGAACGGTTTCCAGGTCTCGCATTTCCCCGACCAGAATGACGTCCGGGTCTTCCCGAAGCGCCGCCCTCAGGCCGGATGCAAAGCTCTCCACGTGGAAACCGATCTGCCGCTGATGGATGAGACATTTTCCCTTGGGGTGAATGAACTCGATGGGGTCTTCAAGGGTGATGATATGGTAGCTCTGCTCTTTGTTGATCAGGTCGATCATGGCGGCCAGGGTTGTGGATTTGCCCGATCCGGTAGGTCCGGTGATAAGAACAAGGCCGCTTTTCTGCCGGCCCAGGACCTGGACCGTCTCGGGTAGCATGAGCTCCCGCAGGGTCTTGATTTCGGTGGGGATAAGCCTAAAGGAGCCTCCGTGGCCTTTTCTCTCCATGAAGACATTGGCCCTGAAACGCGCCTGGTCCGCCATTTCGTAGGCGAAGTCGAGGTCTTTCTTTCCGTGCAGCAGGGACAGTTGATCTTCATCCAGGAGTTCCAGGAGCAGGACCTCCACCTCCTGAGGGGACAGATTATGATATTTCACCCGCTGCAGTCGGCCGTCAATGCGCAGCATCGGGGGATCGCCTGCGGAGATGTGAAGATCCGAGGCCCGATGGCTGATCATCATGTTGAGGAGGACATCGATCTTGGCCAATATAAACCTCCAAAGGCTTATCATTATAGGCGATTGTCCCTTGTGAGTCAATGACCAACATGATGGCTTGGATTCGCGGCTTTATCCGGTGAGTATCTTGGCGCTCAATTCAGGAAACAATGGCATGGCGGAGTGAACCGGTGTGTCGAGTCGGGCTGGTCTCGGCGTAGCTGTTTCCCGGCATTGTATCTTCAGCACGACCAGTCTGTTTTCATCCATTCCCTCTGGTCTGATAAACCCTCTCGAAATAATCTATTTTGTAGGTGGACTTTTCCAAAGATCCCGGAGGGACCATCGTGATGATGGGCGTGAATACCAGCTTGTTCTTGATGGTCATCTTGATCTGATCGGATAAGACCTTGCGTTCGTCTTCTTTAATCGCCTCGCCGCACTCCACCTTGATTTCCAGGTTGGTGCCGATGGCCGGCCCCGGTTCATAGAGCACGATGCGCATTTCTCCTGTTGTGCGGGGCGAAAAGGAGGAGATGACGTCTTTTACAGCCGATGGGTAGACATTCACCCCTTTCACCTTGAGCATGTCATCGCTGCGCCCGATTACGGTAAACCTGAAACTCGTCCGGCCGCATGAACAGGGATCCGCGTTGATGCGGACCATGTCCCGACACCGGTATCGAAGCACCGGTGTTGCCTCCCTGTCGATCGTGGTATAAACGATTTCTCCTTCCGCGCCGCTTCTCATCTCCAGCGGCTCCAGGGTGACCGGATCAATGAGTTCCGCCCTGACCAGGAGTTGACCGCAAAAATGAAGCCCCCCCAGGTGATCGCACTCGCTTGCCAAATCCGCGGCCACGTCTGCAAGGCCGTAGAAGTTTCTTGCCGTAATGCCCCAGGTCTCTTCGATCACGGCCCTGTCCTTTTCGGCAAGGGCTTCTCCTGCCAGGAAGCCTTTCTTGAATCCCATGTCTCTTGGATCCTTCTTGAGGTTGTTTCGCACGATTTGCGCGAGGAATGAGGCTGCGCTGGGGGTTGAGAACAGAACTGTGGGACGGCATTCATGAATGATTTCCATCAGTTTTTCAACCCCCGTTGAGCCGAGGGGTGCGGGAATCACGCAAACCCCCATGGCTTCGGCGGAAACGCATTCCGACAACCCTCCGACAAAGAGGGTGAAGTTTGCCGGATTGACAAAGGAGTCCCCGGGCCTTAGGCCTCCTGTCCAGGCATGGCGGGCAAAAAGCTCTTTCCAATGGTCGGCATCCCTGGCCGTCAACCCCACATACAAAGGCCGCCCCGTGGTCCCGCTGGTGCCCTGAATCCTGACGATTTTTTCTTTGGGTGCGCACTGATGGCCTCCCAAGCCTCCAAATTCCATCTGGCTTTCACGAAGATCATCCTTTGTGGTAAAGGGGAGCTTCGGGAGATCGTCGAGGCCTTTGATGCTTTCTGGTGCGAGGTTCTTCTCCTCCATCTTTCTCCGATAGAAGGGACTGTGTTCGAAGATGTAGGCCACTTCCCTGCAGAGCATCCTGCCCTCCAGCTCATCGAGCTTGCCCTTGGCCATGGTCTCGACTTCTTCATTCCAGTAGGTGTTCTCCGCCATGGATTCTCTCCTTGATTAGTATCCGGCCATAACATCCCTGATAGTTTTTTTTCTGACAGACGAGAAGTAGTAGATGAGCCCGACCAGGGCCAGGCCCACGAAGATAGCCCAGTGGATCCCCGTTTCAAAAGCGACCAGCGAGAAAAGGAAAGCCAGGACGGAGCCGAATAGGGCGATGATGGGTGTCAGGGGGTAAGCGGGAACGGTGTAAGGTCTTTTCATGTCGGGCTTCCTCTTTCTGAGAACAAAGAAGGATATGATGACGAGAATATAAGCGACGAGAATGGCCGACGAAGCGATTTGGAAGACCAGGAAAAGCTGCTGGAATATGGCCCCCAGGATCCCGAAAAGGGTGATGAGAACAATGGGCCAAGTGGGGGTTCCATATTTGGGGTGGACTTTGCCCAGAAACCCCGGCAGAACCCCCTCTCTTGCCATGCCGAACATGAGGCGCGAGGCCCCGATGACAAAGGCGTTCATGGTCGTGATGAGCCCCATGATGCCCGCTATGAGAATGATGAGAGCCCCGCTTTCACCCAAGAAGATCTTTGATACTTCAATGAGGGGAACTTCCGCTTTGCTCTGAGCAATCTGAGCCGGCGGCACATTTCCGGCCGCCGTGAAAAAGGCGCCGAAATAGAAAAAACAAACGAAAACAATGGAAAGAGGGATAAGATAGACCACCTGTCTTATCGGTGATTTCACTTCCTCCGCAGCCTGCGGCACAATGTCGAATCCCATGAAAGCCAGCATGGCGATGGGCACCATCATGAACATGCCGCCTACGTGTCCGTCGAAAAAAGGCGTGAAGTTCTCCCAGCGAATGCTTCCCAGACCCCCGAAAACAAAAATTCCCATGCCCAGGAAGAGCACGACGGCAAAGATCAACTGAAGGATCGCCGAGATTCTGATGCCCATGAGATTGATGCCGCCGAAGATCAGGGCGAGGACAGTGCCGATCAGCCATTTCGGAGGGCTGGAAACCAACAAGGAGAGCACCTTGGAAAGCACGATGATCTCACCGGGCATCATGGCGCTGTAGGCCACGACAAGAAACCACCCGGTGATGAAGCTCGGGAACTTGCCCAGAGCGACTTTGGTGTAATGATATTCACCGCCGGCAAAAGGCATGGCTGCGCAGAGTTCGGCATAACAAAGGCCGATAAAAATGCAAAAAACGGCTGCAATCAGAACCGAAATGAGCAGAGCCGGTCCCGCATACCCGAAAAGGACATTGGGGAGGACCGCCCATGCCATGCCTACCATAGCCCCCGTGATCAGGGTAAATACCGTGACCAAGGTCAAACCGCGCTTGAGCCCTGAATTTTCCATACCGCCTCCTGTCTTTTTGGTGTGTTCCAGATGCTCCGAGTCGAACTTCGCCTAAAGCTTCAAGAGCCTTTTTGCATTTCCCCCCAGCCACTTCCGGATGACATCCTTTTTGATCGGCAGCTTCTTGATTTCCTCGATGCTTTCCTTGAATTGCTGGGCAGGCCATGCGGTTCCAAAAAGCACCTTGTCCTGAAGAAGGCTGTTCCCGTATTGAATCAAGGTTTCCCATCCGGTCCCGGGCATGGCAAGGTACTTGGGACGAATGGCCGAAATATCCATAAAAGCATTGGCATGGCGCCAGAGAAAGGCCATCATCTCATTCACCCAGGGCCATCCGCCGTGTCCGGCGATGATCTTCAACTCAGGAAAATGCCCGGCCACTTCGTCCAGGTAAATGGGCCTTCCGAAATCCATGCTCAGCTGGGGCACATAATTGATCGACGTGTGAATCCACACGGGGATGTCCAGTTCCACGCATTTTGCATAGATGGGGTAATAGAGCTTGTCGTTGCTCTTCAGCTTGTGAAGCCAGGGCTCCAGGCAGAGGCACTTCATGCCGAGTTCTCTGACCGCCCGTTCCAGTTCTCTGACCGCCTTCATGCCTTTGTGGGGGTCAACGGCAGCCATGCCGATGAACCTTTCCGGGTTTTGCTTCGCAAAGTCCGCCACCTTGTCGTTTGGAACTCTCACCCCGGATGTGGTTTCGGCATCTTCAGCGGTCAGGACCGCCACATCCACTCCCGCATCATCCATCAATGCAAGGAGAAACCCGCAAGGATTGCTGCGAATGGAGCGCAGCATGGTTTCCATGTTCTCGTCACCATAAAGCTCCGTGTAACGAGCAAAGTCACCCGAAGGATTTGCAAAGCCTTTCAAAGTTTCTTCCAGGGGTGGGATGACGCATATGTCTATGACGAGCGTCTCTTTGTTGCCGGCCATTTCTGCCTCCTCATTTCTGCGGTTTGTCAGGCCAATGGTTCTCCAGTCAAATCACGATGGGTTCGCCGACCCTGATGTCTCTGTAGACCTCGCCAAAGGAATTCTTGAATGCAGCCAGGCTCGCGTCACAGCTATCGTGGGCGGAGAGGGCCACGAGCCTCGGGTGTCTTGACTTCAGCAAGGTGATATTCTCCTTGACCTCATCCATGGTGATGGGTCGCCATGGCGGCTTGCCTGTGCCCACGTACCTTTCGATCTGTATTCCCAAGATCTTATCCCGGCCTGTGGTGACAGGATAATGAAGCCCCCCGACCAGGCCGAAAAGTGGGTCATCAAAAAGCCTTTCGGCCCTCTGAAGAATTTTTGGTAATGTCTGATGGCCGCATCCGACAATTAAAACAATCCCCTTTCCCCCGACGTTGCAGGCTAGGGATTGCTCCAGGGTCCATCCCAGAAAGAACAATTGACTGGGAATGGCGCCCATGCTTGCAACCCCTTGGGCGATCACCATGGGTCTTTCAACGCTAAGGGGCTTTAAATTCTGATAGGACATGGGGACAGGCGTGTAAACCTCTTTCCCTGATAGATCCATGGTGCCGTGGGTCAGTGAAAATGTCCTGCGCCTCATGTTCTTCATTCCACCCACGTGATCCGGGTGATTGTGGGAAATGAAAATGGTGTCAAAATCATGGATGCCGATTCCCAGTTCCTTCATGTTGTGCAACAGCGGCGAGGGGTCGATTTGTGCCGGGTTATACCCCACATCGAAAAGGATGATCCTTTCGTCTGTTTTCACCAGGTAGGAAACCCCAGCCTCGACCATGAGGTTTTTGTTGTTCGTGTAGAAGTCGATCAGGGGCAGGATCTCCAGGGTCCTTGTGGTCCCAAAATCGTTCAATTTCCAGTCCCCGGTCTGATGCCGGTATCGAGAGGCCCGCACTTTACCCCTCTTGAACCGGAGCTGCAAAATCAACAATACAAAACAGGGGGTGGCGACAATGAGTAGAGAAATGAGGACAAGCTGAGTCATCATAGCTCGGCACAAGGCGTGAGATGGGAAGGGTATTTGATGGAACGTACCTGACCCTTGGCAGGACTTTAGGCGATCGGACACCCGGTGTCAAGAACGAAGACGCCCCTCATGAAATGGATTTTCTTTTTAAGAGCCTGGCCCGCCTCTTTGAGGGCTCCTATGCCGAGAAAGGCTCCCTCTTTTGATGGAACTTAACAATACTGTTCCGGGTCTTGGTCAACAGGCGGATGCCTGAGGAGCGCCGTGGACGTGAGCTGTGTGGGATGATATACTCCATGGCCGACGCAAGAAGAGGGAGGCCGATTTTTCTTGGTCCGGCGGAAGGGAGGAATGATGATGGTGATGCTGCGCAGTGTGATCGCGATTTGGCTGCTGGCGCCAATGCTTTTGTCGGGCTGCGCCACCATGGACAAGAACCAGTGCGTAAACGCCGACTGGCATGCCGTCGGCGTGGAGGACGGAGCGCGCGGCCGGCCACTGGCGCGCCTTGGCGACCACCGCCGCGCTTGCGCCAAATACGGCGTTGCCCCGGAGTCCGAGCGCTACCTGGCGGGGCGCAACGAGGGGCTCAAGGCATTCTGCACCTACGAGCGCGGCTACGCCATGGGCCATGCGGGCCAGGGCTACGCGGACGTCTGCCCTGAGCCTCTGGCGGCGAGCTACAGGGCCGGCTACCGCGACCAGCGGGGTTTTGGGCCTGGCCGATGTCCTGATATGCCTCGCCACTTGATTGCCGTCCATTTTGGGCATTCGAATATCCGTGATGACAAGATCGAAGTCCCCGTCCCTATGAAAGATTTCAATTCCCTCCTTGCCATTCTCCGCGGCCTCCACGCAGTACCCCATCTCTCTTAGCAACAGCGATATAATGGTGCGAATACTTTGCTCATCATCAATAACCAGGATACGGCGCATGGATATCCTCCCACTCTAAGTGATAAGTTTTTCTCTTAATCTTTTCCAGAATGCGAAAACCTTGCCATCTTCGCATAGGTGGGCGAAATTAACCTGGATAATCTTAAATATTTCAAAATTATTCATGCTGATGTCTTGCTTTAGCAAGTATTGGCAGTTTATGACGAAAATTGTCAATCATATGTGGCTTTTGTAATATTTACTTTAGTATGATACATTTATCGATCTTGATGAGAAGCTAGGCCAAAACCCATTTTTTTAGACACTGATCTGTGTTTTTCATTCTTAGCGAGGTTTGGCGATCACAATGAAGCAGCCTTTAGAGGTTCCATTGGTGAGCTTGGTCACGAGAGATTGGATGAGGCTTTTGAGCTCCGGTTGAGCGCCCCTGGTTGACGGAATTGGGGACAGAAGGGCAAACTTTGTCAAAAACAAGTGAAAGGCCGATAGCTCGAAACTCTAACTAATCGGGAATACAATGTTTTTGTAAGATGCAGGGGTGGCATAGATCATGCTTCCACTTGAAATGGGAAAGGGGCAGGCTTTCCTTTGTCCTTTTTGGAAGCCCTCGCCGATCCCAGGCAGAGTAATTCATTTCAAGCCCTCTAACCCCCTTCTTCTGCTTGAGGATAAACGCTTATGGATTCAGGTTTTAATGCGGAGGGTTCGGATGAAACCCTGGTAAGGGACAGCAAGACGTTGAGGCTTAAACTGGAGGCGGCCAGGAAAGCCAAACCATGCCTTGTCATCTATCTTGGCAAGCCCTTGGGCAAGAGGTTCTTTCTCACTGGAGAGCCCCAGGCAATCGGCAGAGGATCCGAGTGTGAGATCCCTATTCTTGACGGCTCTTTGTCTAGAAAACACGCGCAGGTGTTCAAGAAAGGGGTCGGTCGGTATTGCATCAAGGATCTCGGCTCCACCAACGGCACCTTTGTGAACAACCGAAAATTGTTGCCGGGCAAAACCAGGGAGATCAAGCATGGAGATACCCTCAAGGTCGGTAATGTCATTTTCAAGTTTATTGCCAAGGGCAAGATCGACCATGTCTTTCACAAGGACATCCTGACCCTCGCAAACCGGGATGACCTGACCGGCATCCCCAACAGGAAGTCGATCATGGCGGCCTTGGAAGAGGAGTTGGTTAGAGCCGACATGACGAATCAACCGCTCTCCCTGATCATTCTTGACCTGGACAATTTCAAGGCCGTTAACGACACCTTCGGCCATGCGGCCGGAGACCTGGTGCTCAAAGAAACTTCAAAAGTCACGCAACGCATTATCAGGGACCGGGATTATGTCGGGCGTTTCGGGGGAGACGAATTCCTGGTTGTCCTGCGGAACACAACGCTTGCCAATGCCTCCATGGTTGCCGAACGAATAAGGGCCGGGCTTGAAAAACATCCCTTTGTCTATGAGGGGAAACCTATCTTCGTGACATTAAGCCTTGGGGTGGCCTGTCTCAATGACTCCGTGAAGTCCATAGAGGGACTTATTAAGAATGCCGATGAAGCTCAGTACCATGCAAAGAAAAACGGGGGGAACCGGATTTCGACCCATTAGGAGGGAAAAACCGATCGTGAAACTCGCGTGCATTGAAGGAAGTGCAAAAGATTGTGCCTGGGAGATCACCGCAAAGCGAGTGACCATCGGAAGGGACCCGAACTGCGATATCAACATCGATGATCCGGGGTTGTCCCGAACCCACGCAGAGATCATTCGCGATGGGGAAACGCTGCTCTTTGTCGACCTTGGAAGCCTGAACGGTTCCCTGATTAACGGGAGACGGGTCAGCCGCCGGATTCTTGCTGTAGGTGATAAGGTAACAATCGGCGACAGCGCATTCCTGGTCACCGGCGAAGATCCGGGTGTGCCTTTCCATTGGGATGAAAACGATCCCTTGATCGCGAAGACGATTTCTCTCGATCATTTCAACGGTCAGTTGCAGGGGGTTGCCTCCGGACCCATTCAATCAACCCACAGAGTGCGAGATCGGGAATCAAGAGAAGGCCTGAAAATAGCGAGGCTCACCAAAAACCTTGAGACCATTTACCGGGCGGGGAATGCCATCATCTCTATCCAGAACCCGGATGAGATGCTCGATCAAATTGCCGAAACCTTGCTGCGTGTTTACCAGGATGTTGAGAGGGTCTGCATCCTCCTGAAAGGAAAAAGTGGAATCTCGCGATTCGAACCGAAGATCATCAAGACTCGGCCCGATCTTCCCCCGGGGCCTTTTCGCTTGAGCCGCAGCATCCTGAGCAAGTCGGTGGGAGAGGAGATGTGTATCCTTGCAGGCGACGCGCACAGCGATCAGCGCTTTCTCGCCTCTAAAAGCATTATGAGCATGAAAATCCGCTCGGTCATGTGTGCCCCGTTGATCAGCAAAGGCTCTGTTCTGGGCGCCATCTATCTTGACAACCGCAAGGCGCCCAATTGCTTTGACGAGGACGATCTGGCCCTGCTTTCCGCCTTGGCCAATCAGTCGGCGGTGGCGATCGAGAACGCCCAGCTTTTTGAAGAGGTGCAAAGGGGATACCATGAAGCCATTCTTGCCTTAATGAACACGGTAGACGCCAAAGATTCCTATACCCACGGTCACTCTCAAAGAACGAGCCGTTACGCCTTCGGAATCGCACAAGAAATGGGTCTAAGCGATTTAGACTGCAGGAGTATCAAGATTGCAGCCGAACTCCACGACATCGGAAAAATCGGTGTAGGAGACTTTATCCTGGGCAAGGAGTCCCTGCTCTCGACCATGGAATACAACACCATCCAGGCTCACGTCCTGGCCGGTGAAACCATCGTAAAACCCATCCGATACCTGCGATTTGCCTTACCCATGATTCGGCACCATCATGAGCATTATGACGGCACAGGATACCCCGATCAACTGAAGGGGGACCGGATCCCCCTGGGTGCGCGGATTATCGGTGCAGCGGACGCCTTTGACGCCATGACGACCAAGCGCCCTTACAACAAGCCTCTGTCTTTCACCCAAGCGCTGAAAAAATGTGCTTCTCTCAAAGGGAGTCAGTTCGATCCTGAAGTTATCGATGCCTTTGGTCGTTTCCTCCACAAAGCCATGAAAGGCGGTCTTGCAGAACGCATGGGGAATCAGCAGGAAAAATCTCAGGCGATCCGCCTAAATGGATGAAAGACTCTATTTCAAGGAGCAAAGCGAAATTTATGGTATCTGAACGAGTTTTAGTGCGATTCAATTCAAAACCAGATCAGAAAAAGAAAATCAAGCCATTCGCTGCAGGCAAAACCGAGAGTCTCTGCAACGCCGAAGAGCGGTATGCGGCAATCCTTGAAGGCATCGAAGAGGGGTATTTCGAGGTTGACCTGGCAGGGAATATGGCGTTTTTCAATGAGGCCCTTTGCCGGATTTCCGGATATCCACGGGAAGAACTTCTCGGCATGAACAACAGGGATTACACAGACCCGGAAACGGCGGAAACCATGTTTGCCATCTTCCATGAAATTTACACCACCGGCAAGCCTGCGAAGGTAAAAGACTATAAAATCATCAGGCAAGATGGTGCTCCCTGTTCGGTCGAGTTATCCGCCTCTTTGATGCGTGATTCCAACGGGGAACCAATCGGTTTCCGCGGGATTGTCAGAGACGTGACGGAGCGTATAACGGCTCAGGAGGCACTGATTGAAAGTGAAAAGAGATACCGGAAACTTTTTGAGGATTCCCTGGATGCCATCGTGATCACCGATAGAAAAGGCAATTTTGTCGATTTGAACGAAGCCGCCTTGAACCTCTTTGGGTATTCAAAGGAAGAGATCTCGGAGATCCCCTTTCCACAACTCTATGTCGAGCAGGAGGACAGTTCCAGGTTTCAACGGGATATGGAAGCCAAGGGTGCCGTGTCTGACTTTGAAGTGAAGCTGAGAAGAAAGGACGGATCCATTATGACCTGCGTGCTTTTCGCAACAGCAAGGCGGGCCAACGGCAGGGGCGTGGTCGGATACCAGGGGATTGTCCGTGACATAAGCACGCAAAGAGCCACACAGGAGGCTCTTAGGGAGAGTGAAGAAAAGTACAGACAACTCCTCAACCATGCGCCGGCAGGCATCTACGAAGTCGATTTCATTAAACGGACATTCATCGATGTCAATGATGTCATGTGCGAGTACACCGGCTACAGCAAAGAGGAGCTACTTTCCTTGAGTCCTTTTGATATCCTGAACGAAGACAGCAAAAGGCATTTCATGGAGCGAATGACGAAGATGCTCTCGGGCGAAAAAGTGCCGGAGACGGTCGAATACAAAATCAAAGGGAAAAACGGGAGGGAATTCTGGGTCCTGTTGAACTCAAAACTGGTCTATGAAAATGGATTCCCGAAGGGTGCCACCGCCGTTGTTCATGATATTTCCGAGCGCAAGCTTGCAGAGGAAGCCATACGAAAATCCGAAGAGAGATATCGTCTTCTGGTAGACCATGCCAATGACGGCATATTCATCGCGCAGCAAGGCAAGGTTAAATTTCCAAACCCGAGGACCCTTGAAATACTCGGGTACGACTCGGATGAGTTAAGCGCAGTGCCGTACATGGCGTTGATCCATCCCGATGACAGGGCGATCGTCCAACGAGCAAAAGAGATGCAGGGATTAAACGGCGAGGGTTCGAGTATTTACTCTATAAGGGTGAGGACAAAGGCTGGAAAGCAAATATGGGCCCAGGTCAGCTCTGTGCCGATTTTCTGGGAAGATCAACCTGCCACTCTAAATTTCGTCAGAGATATAACGGTGCAAAAGACGGCCGAGGATGAACTGAGGCAAACGATAGAAAAATTGCGAAAAGCAACGGGGGCAACAATCCAGGCCATGGCTCAGACCGTTGAAGTGAGGGATCCATACACAGCAGGTCACCAGAGGCGGGTAAGCAATATTGCCCGGGCGATTGCTACGGCCATGGCTCTTCCCTCTGAAATGATCGAGGGAATCCGAATGGCCGGCAACATCCACGATATTGGAAAGATCTCAATTCCCGCTGAAATTTTGAGCAAGCCCGGATCTTTGACGGATATCGAATTTGCGCTCATCAAGGCTCATCCTAAAACGGGGTATGACATCCTGAAAGGAATTGAATTCCCCTGGAACATTGCGCGCATCGTGCTCCAGCACCATGAGAGGCTGGACGGTTCCGGATATCCACAAGGTCTTTGCGGAGAGGATATTCTTCTGGAGGCAAGGATACTTGCGGTGGCCGATGTGGTGGAAGCCATGGCTTCTCACAGGCCTTACCGTCCGGCACTCGGCCTGGAGAGAGCAGTGGAGGAGATACGGTCCCAAAGAGGCCGACTTTACGATGCCGGTGTGGTGGAGGCCTTTGAAAAGGCCCTTGCAGCAGGCCATTTGGAGTTTAAATAGATTCTCGTGCTTTGAACATCGTTTTCAGCACATCCTCTATTTCTGCCGGAGTCATATGACCTTGGTGGAACAAAATCTCTCCAATCAAACGATGTTCTTCTTGGTCCAGATCCTCTTGGGATTGAATCCGGCGCGCTTTGATGAGTTGCCCTAATGTAATATATCCCTTTCTGACGGCGACTATCCCAAAACGGTTTTCATAATTTTTTATCTTTCTTGGCTCTCCAAACATATCATCGGCCTTTCGCGAAAGCAAAAGCCAACAAATTCTTCAAGACCTTGCTTCGCCTCGCGCCGCAGAATTAAACTCTCGGTTTGAACTTGGCTTGATGATGTTAGAGAATCTATAGGAAAACAATAGGGTCAATACTGTATTTCTGTTCTGCAATTTGGTTTGGCAGTCATCCCCAAATCCACCGTCTAATTTTCCTTTATCCAATAACCTCTGAGGATTGGGCAATTTTGCGGTCCAAGGGAACCGGGAAGAGCCGGGACAGGTCAGATAAATCGTCTTTGTTTTGAAAGTCGGTTCAGGCTCGGGTCGGGTTGAATTCCATTTAATCGATCCAAATAGTGTACATCTTGCATCTTGATCCGAGTTGGAGAGTGAAGACACAAGGAAAACCAGGGAGCAAGAAGTCGTCGCTCCGGTGAAACCAGGCAAATGGAGGAGCCAGCTACCAGGGCATTTCAATGCCGTCATAGCGAAAAAAACGGCCCGAGCGATCCAGGGTGAAAGTGTCCACAAGGGATCTCATGCCCGCTACGCTTTCAGGGGGCATCAATGAAGTCCCCTCTCCTCCCATGCGCGTCTGCACCCATCCGGGGTGCAGGAGGAGAACCCCGATGCCTCTTGGTTTCAGCTCAAAGGCGATGCCCTCCATGACGGCATTCAAGGCCGCCTTTGTGGAGCGGTAGTAGTAGGCGCCCGGGGCCGCGATGTCGGCGATGCTGGCCATGTGGGTGCTGATGACCACCACGAGTTTCTTTTCACTCCGGGCCACGTGCTCGCAAAAGGCCCGGGTCATTCTGACGGCCCCCAGCGTGTTGACCTGGAAGGTGTAGAGCCACTGATCGTAGCAGATCTTGTTCAGTTCCACGTCCCGGTACTTCTCCAGATAAACGCCGGCATTGTTGAGAAGCACATCGATGGGCTCTTTCCTCAACTCCACGCAAAGGGCATTCATCTCCTCGATCTTTGTGACATCCAACCGGTGGACGGTGACCTGCTGGTTTTGTGCGGCCAGGTCCTGCAGTTCAGGGGCTTCCAGCGGGTGGCGGCAGGTGGCGTACACGCGCCATCCCTGCTCCGCGTATTGTCGAACCCATTCGAGACCGAGGCCCCGGTTGCTTCCTGTGATGAGTATACTCGGCATGGCTATCTCCTCCTTGAACAAAGGGCCCCGTGGGTTTCCGGGGGGGCCTGTGAAATCGTTTGCACGGCTTTCTCAGGAAAGAAGGGAAAGGAACACGCCGGCTGCGACGGCGGAACCGATCACGCCGGCAACGTTCGGCCCCATGGTGAAAACCCTCTCGTCTTATTTAAATCCGGATGGGTTAGGTCCAGCGCCACGCAGAGGGTCCGGGTTGATGCGAGGAATAAGGGGATCGGAGACCCGCTTTTTGAAAAACAAACTAGATTTTCCTATATTGTTTGTCAAGAGAGAAACCGGGAGCAAATGAGGAGTTGAAATCCCGCCCAAATCCTGCTAAAAGCATAGCATAAGAGAATCCGTAAGGGTTCACAGGTTCTGGGTTCAACGTTCAAGGTTGGGGACAAAGACAGAATGGACGACCCCAAAACCTGCCGAAGCAGGCTGTCTTCGCTAAAGTAGGTTCCCATGGCCCCCTGGTTTTCATGGGGCAACGCAAAGAACGGGGTTGTCATAAGACAATCCGCCTCCAACGTGGAATCCGGGGGGCAGAAATGAAACCCTGAACCACGCC
>Ga0209164_1003696_pt1 | contig 14298 bp, 13 predicted proteins | sample MTBNYHSulfiMetaG_FD_187458 | JGI IMG/M metagenome (GOLD analysis project Ga0209164, IMG submission 187458) | Enrichment culture microbial communities from rom New York Harbor, USA that are MTBE-degrading - MTBE-NYH (New York Harbor Sulfidogenic)... | ecosystem: Environmental > Aquatic > Marine >...
CGGGCTGCATGTCGGGCATAATCCGGGTGCCCTGCAAGGTACCGTAGGCGCCATATCGCCGACAGCGTCCACGGGTCGGTTACGGGTCCGGGTGACGGACGCCGCGAACCGGACCGCCGAAACCTCGACCACCATCGCGATCGTTCCGGACCACCAGGCCCCATCGTCCGCAATGGACCTGTCCGGTAGCTGGACCATCCGGACGGTCAATGGTCAGGGCCGCACCACTGATTACACCATGATCCTGCGGGGTGGCGGCGGCCGCTACAATGGTACGATCTGGCGTCAGGGCAAACATTCCTATCAGTGGCCGGCCGAGGTGACCCACGACCCCGCCACCGGTGAGCTGCGTTATGGCTTCACTCTCGGCACCAAGCCACCTTTCATCCAACTGCGCTACGTGGGAAGGGTCAGTTTCGACGGCCACACCGCCGAAGGCACTTTCCGGCGCGAAGGCGGTTCGGGAACGGCCTGGAGCGGCAACTGGAAGGCGGTCAGAAGGTAAAACAACTACATAATTGTGCGATCCGCGCCGGTAGCGTGATGATCCGATGAACATTCAGTCAATCGTTTTGAAGCCATAGGTGCAAAAAAAAGGGTTACGGTCGGTGAGCCGTAACCCCTTGATTTTTATGGCGCGCCCGGCAAGATTCGAACTTGCGACCTACGGATTCGTAGTCGTTGGCCCTCTAATTTCCTGAGGCATCGGGCGGTAATCGAAAGGAGGGTCAAGCGGGGGTCAAGCGGCTGTAATTACGGCAGATAGTGGGAAGGCCATGGGGTTGCTTAGGGGTCCATGAGAGGCCTCTGAGCGGCCTCTGAGCCACCCTGAGAGGCACCTTTAGGGGGTCTGATTACACCCTATGTACACACCCTAAAGGAGGTCCAAAAGTGGCTATTCTCGTTCGATGTCTTGCCTGTAAGAAGGAGTTCAAACTCGGTAAAAAGAAGTGTCCCGGCTGTGGTGCCAACCTGGAGAGTCGGCGCAAATATCGCGTGAGTGTCCGTATGCCGGATGGTCGACGCATGACTCAGACAGCCGACACCCTGGACACGGCTCAGACAGTCGAGGCAAAGTTCAGGACCATGAAGGTACTCGATGCCTCGGGTGTGGTCCCTCTGAGCGCCTGGGGTGCGGCTAAGAGGCCCTTCCCGAAGCTGTCGGATGCCTGGGGGCATTACCTGAAGTGGGCCATGGTCAATAAACGGACATGGGCAAGTGACAGACAGAGGTGGGAACAGTTCATCCAGAAGCCGGGCCTCGGGGCCAAGTCTATGGACAAGGTTCGCCCTGCCGATATTCAGTCCCTCCTTGATGACATGCGGTCTACACCCTCTCCCAGGACCAACAGACCATATCGACCGGCGACCATCAAGCAAGTCTTCGCCTTGGTCCGACACCTCTATAACTGGAGCATGAAGCAGGGTGTCTGCCCGGATACCATCCCCAATCCCTGTAATAAGGTAGATGCCCCCAGGTTTGACAACAAGGTCACCAGAGCGCTATCAGGGGATGAGATGGGCCGTCTCCTGGATGTCCTGGATTCCTGGGACTCAAATGAAAGGGCCGTCCTGGTGATCCGCTATGCGCTCTTCACTGGAAAGAGAAGGGGAGAAATCCTTGGGTTGACCTGGGATAACGTAGACCTCAAGAACGGCTTAGTGTCGTATATGGCAGAGACCACAAAGAGCAAACGGACTCAGACACTTCCGGTGAGTAGTAATGCCTTGGCTGTTCTGAATAGGTGCCATGAGTTGCGGGTGTCTCATAGGGTCTTTCCCTCTCTTACCGGGGGATTCTTTCACAGCTTTGAGTGTGTCTGGAAACGGATACGGAAGAAGGCAAAGCTGGAGAACTTCCGGTTCCATGACCTCAGACACACCTATGCTTCTTATCTGGCCTCCTCGGGGAAGGTCGACATCTATACCCTGAAGGAACTCCTGGGGCATCGAAGCTTGGACATGACTCAGCGTTATGCCCACTTGGTCAATGGGGCCTTGAGGAGGGCTGTCTGTGTGGCTGATGAGGTGCTTGGAAGGTGAGGGGGTGCCGTAAGGTTAACGCCCTATGCTTAACTTAGGCCGTCAATAAGGAAAGAGGCCGGGTCAAGACCCCAAAAGGAATCCCGCCTTAGGCGCAGCTAAAGCCGCTAATAACAAAAGGGTCTTGCCCGGCTTGTTTCCCACCACGGAACCTTTATTCAGACGCTGGATGCAACAGAGAGAATACCCGATCGATTTCCCGGCCTATACGGGCATGGACTTCCTTAAGCTTTTCCTGGATGTCTTCCCCCAGGTCTTCCCACCGATGGTAAAGGTCGCCTCCTCCGCCGTGGTATTCGATATAGACCCAATTGCCCGGGATCAACTCGAACTCAACATTGGCTTTGGTGTCGTCCTTAAGGGTGGCGTTGATCATTGAGTGTGTCGCCATGATATGGTTGTCTCCTTTCCCTTTATCGCGTTGAGGTAAAGCGGTCAGCGTCTTTACAGCGACTGGCCAACCGGGTTCCGTTTACTGGCCCCTTGTATAGGGGAAAGGGAAAAGGAGGTCAAGACAAAAATATCAATGAAAACAAAAAGTTAAGTACGCTTGCGTAACGTTACGCACTTTCAAAATGGATGTCCTGCGTGCATATTTTGGATCGAGGTGAGGGGCAGTAGGCCAGGATCCACGAGAGAGGCCCTTCTGGTACCTCTGTATGGCGGAAACCAACGCCTGTAAGGCGGCTAAATCCATTATTCCCTTCACGCAGCAACGCTGCTTCGAGTTCAACTGCAACACAAGCGTCTGTGTAGCTACTACGCACACCGTCACCGTTATCCAGGATCAAGACGGGAACCCCTGAGCGTCTGTACAGCGACTGTGGGTTGCCAAGGAAGTCTGTGCGGTGCTGGGGCTGACCAATGTGGCTGAGGCTGTAAGAGCCTTAGATGCTGACGAAAAAATGAACATCAGAATTTCTGAGTTTCAAACGCCTGGTCGTGGTGGTGACAATGGGAAGCGCATTGTTATAGACGAATCAGGTCTTTACTGGCTAACCATCCGATCCACAAAGCCCGAAGCAAAGGTGTTCCGACGGTGGATAACAAAGGAAGTCCTGCCGACGATCCGTAAGACCGGACGTTACGAGGCTGCCCCCACTGAGATGACCGACGCCGAGAAGATGCTGACCCTGGCCAAGGGTGTCATCGAACTCAACGAGAAGCTCGAAGCGGCCAAACCGAAAGTCGAGGCCTTCCAGGACCACTTCATCGGGACCCAGGACGGCACCGTGAACCTGTCGAGTGCTGCGAAAGTGCCGTAGCTGTACAGACGCTGGGCATCGGGCCGATCAAGCTGTGCGATGCTCAGACGCTGTACAGACGCTTGCGAAAGAAGGGTATAAAAGGAAAGAAAGGGAAGGGAAGAGGGCCTCCCCCACGGCTCCCGAGAGACACCCCCTCCACTTCTTCCTATTCCCTACCTAAGCTATACCCTATCCCCGTTCTTATACATCTGAACCAGCCGATGCAGTGTGGCCTTGTCGCCGTGATAAAGCCCGGTCATGACACTGGCTCTTGCGCTTTTGGACAACTTGGTGGCAGCATATTCCATGACTGCATTCCCATCGACACCCATGTGCTGGGTGATGTAGTCCCCTGCATTGCCGTCGACCTCATTAAGAACCATCTCTATGAATGCAATGGAGTGCGCTTCATCCATTCCAGGGAAGGCCGAGGCCATCTCCTTTGCAAGTCGGCTTCCGTCCAAGGTCTGGCCGGACACATTAGGCTCAGTGAGGGCGGCAGCAAGACCCTTTTGTATCAGTGCATCGGTGTAATTATCCCCGACACGTGACTTCATTGCTCTCAGGGCCGCATTGGTTCCCGGGCTCATGAAGTTGGCCGTTTTGCCCTGGGCCTGGTTGGCCTGTGCTTTGGCCTTCTCGCCTTGCTGGACACTGATGGTCTGATTGGCTTTGGCCCCGGGTTCCACATATGTCCCGTCTGCGTGTTTCACCAGGTAGCCCATACGGACGGCAGTGCCGACTTGACATTGTGCTCCCCCGATACTCACCAGGGTGTTCTCGGTAATCTGGGACATGTCGTTGATGGGGTTTCCCATGGGGGACCGGGCGGTGCCGAGGATACCAGGGAAGGCCGAGTGCAGGTCCCGGGAGGGCTTGACTTCTCCGCCGGGGGTGCGGTTCATTTGTCCTGAGCGGCCGTCGATTTCTACTCCTCCGGTTTCCTGAATCAGGTTGCTGAGGGCAGAGCGGTTGTTGCCAGTGGTCTCGGATACGGAGGGGGCATTTCCCCAGGGTGTTTTGATTTCCATGATGTGTTTCTCCTTTAAAGGTAAGGTTAGGGTATAAGGGTTAGGTTAGGGTTAGGGTAATGGTGGTGGTGGTGGGTTGTCCTGAATAGGGGCAGGGGCCTAATTGCTGCGTGTCTTTCGTAGCGCCTGAAAGGACCAATAGATACAGACGGCAGCAGAAGCTACCCACAGCGCTTCCGACATGAGGATGAGCGCGGGGACCAAAGATGCGGCCTTTACAATGATAGGCGTCATAGAGGAAATCACCTCCTTTCGTTTCTTTCGTTTCTTGTGGCTTAGGTGCTGGTGCCTTACAGACGCTTTACAGACTCCCCGACGCTTTACAGACTCCCCGATGCTTTACAGACGCTGTCGGAAGGTAAGCTCAGCGCCATGGTAGACTTCAAGCTTCCAATTGCCGATGCCGTCCTCGGGCCGGGACTTGAACTCGATGACACCATGGGCCTCAGCTTCCTTGAGTGTCATCAACTTGAACTCAGCGTTGGTGGCTTGGTAGGAAAACAGACGTTTGGGAACCAGGATCATCTCCAACTCGATGTTGTCGGGGAGCCTAAGGGTAACGTGTGGACCTGTTGACATTTCTCTTATCCTTTCTTGTCGCTTTACAGCGCCAGCATCTTCACAGCGCCAGTGGCCGATACATGGCCTTAAGGTTTTCGTCTTTCTCCTGCTCTTTTCGCTCAATGGTCCCGGTGATGTTGCTCAGGAGCGTCTTGAGGTTTCCCCATACGTGTTCCCCGACCTCTCTAAACAATGCCCCCCGGGGGACGCCGTGATAGGGAACAGTCCGGAGGATTCTCGATCCGATACAATAAATAAGGTGACGACCATCCCGGATCCGCTCGGGGTATCGGTGCTGGAACAAGACCAGGGCGGCAGAGATGGCCAGGAGGTCGATGGGGTCTATACCTGCATCAGAAAGGCCCCGGAAGTGCTTCAGGCAGGGGGTTCCGGGCTTCCCGGCGGCGGCATCGGACAGCCACTGCTGGAAGAACTTGAGACCATATAGGACCCCCGGGTGGTCCTCATTGAAGTTCCGGCAGATAAGCCCGAGACACCCTGCGAACTCCATAGCATAGTGCTGGCTGTTAAGCTTGCGGTGGTACGGGGACCCGTGCATGTTGTTGATGCGGTTGTGGTTGCGGCAGTAGCCGGAAATACGGTAACGGGGCTGGGTGCATCCTTTTACTTTGCAGGTAAGGCGCTGATTGGCTTGGTTGGCCTCGGATATGTGGGCATACATTGGCATGGTGGGTGTTCTCCTTTAGGTGCGGCTTGCGAGCGCCGCTGGGTTCCCATCTGGATGGTGCTGGTGCTGCTGGTGATGATGGGGTTGTGGGGTTATAGGGTGATGGGGTGATGGTCTCGGCGGTGATGATGGTCTCGGTGGGGTGATGGTCTCGGTGACGGTGGTGACGGTGGCCTCGGCGACGGTGGTGATGGTAATGGGTGTCTATTCGACTGCTGAAGGGATCCCCCAGGTAAAAGGAGAGCCCTACACACACAGACAAGAGGAAAAAGGAAAAAGGAAGCCCCAGACACCCCCAGACACCCCCAGACACCCCTAAACACCACCCCCCCAGCGCCTGTACAGCGTCTGGACGCCATCGACGGAAGTGTCCACAACACCAGGAAGACACTGAAGGAAGACCTCAGCCTATTCAGGGTTCCTGGTCATGGGTTCCGCCGGTGGTGGTACTGATGGGGGGGTGGTGATGGGGGTGGTGATGGGGGTGGTGCTGGTACTGATGGTGGTGACGGTGGTGCTGGGGGTGGCCTCGGTGATGGTGCTGGATGATGGCCCCGGATGAGGAAGGCGGCTGCCGTCAAGACACCCATTAAGGGGAAGACCATATCCACCCCATTATGGGGGTCTTTATGACAGTCCCCCGTAGGGGAAGACCATAAAGGAGACAATGCGGTAGCTGAAACCCTTCTTCCTTTACGGTTCCCTTTAAGGAGATACTTTAAAGGAGGAAGAGGAAAGAGGGTCTTCAGGTTGTCTTTATGACAGTCCCCCGTAGGGGAAGACCATAAAGGTGTCCTGAGCTAATTGTTGTTTAGTCTATAAGAGACGATATGCCAAATGAGTTATTAGGAAGAGGTGTCAGAGGGAGCTAATTGTTGTTTAGTCTATAAGAGACGATATGCCAAATGAGTTATTAGGAAGAGGTGTCAGAGGGAGCTAATAGCTCACAAAGTCTATAAGAGACGATATGCCAAATGAGTTATTAGGAAGAGGTGGTCTCGGAAGCTAATAGCTCACAAAGTCTATAAGAGACGATATGCCAAATGAGTTATTAGGAAGAGGTGTCAGAGGGAGCTAATAGCTCACAAAGTCTATAAGAGACGATATGCCAAATGAGTTATTAGGAAGAGGTGGTCTCGGAAGCTAATAGCTCACAAAGTCTATAAGAGACGATATGCCAAATGAGTTATTAGGAAGAGGTGTCAGAGGGAGCTAATAGCTCACAAAGTCTATAAGAGACGATATGCCAAATGAGTTATTAGCCTGGGTTGTCTTTCAGTCCTTCACAAGGTAGACCCTGCTTCCCCGGCCTTCCCCCGCCACCTCCAGCCTTGCCCCCACTTCGACCATTGCCCTATGCAGGTCTGAGGTGGTGTCTTTCAGTTGGGCTGTCAGCCGTATAAGCGTGGCCGGGGACGTCCCCAGCTTCCTCCCGACAGCCGACATAGGCAGCCTGGAGCCACGGCAGAGGTTCTCCATGAACTTCTTCATGGCAGGCTCGAACTTGGACCCCCGGGCCTTCTTTGCGTTTGCCTTGAAGTCCCAATCTTCTGCCACCTTGATCCCAGGCATGGCCTGTTTGATGTCTCTCAGAACAGCATCGGCAGCCTTGCCGGTCGGCAGCAGCATATAGATGTCGGCCTTCGGGCAGTTCCCCCGGCTGTCTGTCACCTTGCGGCATCTGATACGGTTAATGGCCTGAATGATAGAGGTCGACAGCTGCCCATACTTCAGGGCACTCCTGATGTCCTGATGGTCTCCGAAGGGCCGGTCTCCGTCCGACCTCAACCAATCGGTATCTTGCGGTCCCTGTAACGCCATGAACACATTGGCGGTCCAGGTGTCGGGCAGATAGGGGAACCCGAAGACCACGGCTGTGTCACAATCCCGCCAGGCATTGGAGCCATCGATTGCCCCCCAGTGTCCTGTCTGAAGGTCGAAGGTGGTCTCGTATTTCTGAAGGATAGGCTCAACGTCCTTGTGGCAGATGACCAGGGCTTTCCTGCCGGTAAGCAGGGGGTTCAGTGCCTGGATAAGGTCGGACGTTCTCTGCTTGGCTTCCTTGCCCATGGTGTTCTTTCCGACGCTATGGCCCTTGGAGATGTGCAGGGTGACATTGCTGTAATCCCGGACACCCTTGGGGGTTGTCAGCCGGTGGCTGTCTTTGTGGAGGTCATAAACAATATTGGTCGATGCCGTGGCATCCATTACGACCGCCCCCTTGACTCCCTCGGGGATCAACAGCCGGGCCGTGTTTATGGTATGGTCGGTCTTGTACTTACCATAGTAGATCCATGACCGGAAGGTATAATGGAGGGCCTTCAGCCGGTCTCGGTGTTCTGCTCTCTGCCGGTTGTCGGCTGCCTGGTCTTTCCAGTCGAACCTGATGTCATCCAGGGCCTTCACCAGTGAGGACATGTCGGGAAGTGCTGCTTCCGATACGACACTTCGCTTATGGATGGGGTCTTTGATCAGCATGGTCTCCCGGGCAGGGCCTTCCTCCGCCTTCTCTGCCAGCCTTTCTATAGTGGTAATCACCATCTGGAGGGCCTCGACTTCTCGGGGGAACTGCTTCCGAATATAGTGAGGGATTGCACCCATCGTTCGCCTGAGACCATCCAGGCCTGCCTTGGAGTGCTCCACGATATCCAAGCATTCATCCACGACAATCAGCTTCCTGGTGCCTTGCGTCCATCGATGAAAGAACGGCCAGGTCTGCCGGATTTCTCCAGTGCTGCCCAGATAGTCTAGGGCCTGTTCATATGCCCGATGGGTGATGACCACGACGGGATGGTCTGCCAGGTCGGTCAGCTTCACCTTGGCATCTGAATGAAAGGCTATGGCCGTTTCCCGGCTGCCGAAATGGTTAATGCGGTCGGCAATGCGGTTACAGTCTTCAATCAGCCTTGTGATGATGAGTGCTCCCGGGTGGAAAAAGTCCCCCAGGGCGGCGAGCATTGAGCAATATATCACGGTCGACTCGGTCTTACCGGATCCGGTTGGAGGGCTGAGGATATTCCATCGGCGGCCCCCCTCGGGTTTGTCGTGGTCCTGGATGTGGGCCTTGAATGCTGCGGCGATTTGCCTCCAGGCGGCTCTCAGGGCCGGGCTTGATACGTTCTTTAGCTCTTCGGTCCAGTGCTGCTCCATCCTGGAAACAAAGGTGTTGAGGTCGATGTGTTGGTCGGTCTCGGTTTGGGTGGTATCGATAGCGGTTTGCATGGTGTCGGTAAGCCTCCTTTAGCTTTGACTTTGGTGGGTGGTGACTGCTGGTTGGTGGTTATGGTGGTTCCCTCAGGAGTCCAGGCGCCTGGCCTGGACATCCCCGGTCTGATAGTCGTACTGGTCCTGAATCTCTACGTCCTCCAGCAACTCCTGGCCTTCTCCAGGGACATCCAGGGCGGTATCCTGATAAAAGACAGACCTCAGCTTGTCCTGCTCAGCTTGCTGTTCGGCATGGTCCAGGATGTCCTTGGACAGCTTCAGGAACCCGTTCAGCTCTTTAACCATGGATGCCTTGAGTTCCTGTTCCCCCTTCTCGGCGGCGGTCACCAGGGCATCACATAGCCTGAACATGCGGTCCCAAAGGGCCAAGAGTTCCTGTCGTTTGGCTTTGAAATCCACTGTGTGCTATTCCCCTTTCTTTTTTGGTAGCGTCTGAAACTCAAGGTCCGAGTCGGCCCCCTGGAGACGGTTGGCGGTCGTAAGCAGGGCAATACGCTCCTGGTACAGGGCATCGGCGAAGCTCAGAAGGAAACCGTCAGGAGAAAGCTCTCCGGCCTCTTCCTTGACACGAACGTCAATGAGCTTGTCCCCGAGCGTCCAAAAGTAGACCTCAAGAGCCCGGGCGATGACCACGGCGGTCGATGGATCCAGGTGCATCCCATTGCCACAGAAGGTCTGGATCCCCCTGAGGAGCTTCATGTGTCTTTCATCCACCTTGACGGTTACCGTGAATGTCTTGCCTTCCAGACGGGCCTGGAGCTGCTTCATAGGCTTCCGGGCGTTAGGGGTTGCGTTGGTGTTACGGGACTTGCCAGGGGTGCTGCTGGTGCTGCTGGTCTTGCTTGTGGGCATGGTATATGCCTCCTTTCTATAAGGTGATATGTGGTGGGTTTCATGTTGCAAAATTTTAGGCAGACGGTGTGGCGGTGGCCAGAAATCGTTGCGGAAAAAATGTCGCACTGATAGTGCGTCCGAAATAATCCCGAACTAAAACAGGAGGTTAGTGGTGCCCTCCAAGGCCCCCTTTCAACAGGTGTGGACAAAAGGACACGTTTAGGAAAGATTGTAACACTAATAGTGGGTACTTATTATTCCAGAACTAAAACAGGATGTTAGTGGTGCCTTCCAGGGCCTCTTGTCCCCGAAGCTGGAGACCGACAAAACCAACTCGTTTAGAAATCGCCTCGGAAAAAATGTCGCACTGATAGTGGGTGCTTATTATTCCAGAACTAAAACAGAAGGTTATCGGTGCCTTCCAGGGCCTCCCACCCCCTATGGTTAGTGGCCAGCGTCTTTACAGCGACGGTCCCCTCCCGGGTTTGTTCACAATTATATACACTGATATGATATTCATCTAAATAACAGTAGCCTACCTCGATTAGCGTTCCATATTCTAAAGAACAACAAACGAAACCATTGACAAGACCCACGACCACCCTGTATCTATCGCCTAAACCCATTCAGGAGGTCACAGAGACATGGCAGACGGCATCCAAAAAGCTTACGGCTACATTAGGGTCAGTGGTAAAGGGCAGGTCAACGGTGACGGCCTGGTACGCCAGGAGACAGACATCCGAGAGTATGCCGACACCCACGGCTATGAAATCGTCAGGATATTCCGGGAGGAAGGCGTTTCCGGCACTGAGGCAGACAGACCCGAGTTGGCCCGGCTCATGCTCCGCCTGGAGGAAAACGGCCACGGCATCAAGACCGTCTTGATTGAAAGGATAGACCGATTGGCCCGGGACCTCATGGTTCAAGAGTTCATCCTGGAGGACTTCAAGAAGCACGGCTTTGAACTCGTAAGCGTTCACGATGGTGACCTGGACCTACTCAGCGGTGACCCGACTCGGACACTTATCCGGCAGGTCCTGGGCGCCGTGGCTCAGTATGACAAGACCATGACCGTCCTGAAGCTCAAGGCAGCCAGGGACCGTAAGCGGCTCAAGGAAGGCAAGTGCGAAGGCCGGAAGGGATACCAGGACGAGAAACACGAGCATGTCCTCAAGGAGATCCGACGGCTGCGGAGGCGGAAAGGCAAAGGGATGCGTCAGATGACCTATGGGCAAGTGGCCGACAAGCTGAACGAGATGGGCTACCGTTCGGCTGAGGGTAAGCCGTTCCATGCTGATATGGTCCGAGGGATCCACTTCAGGGCAAGGGCTGGCAGGTAGCGTGTGAGTGTGTGTGAGTGAGTGTCGTCTCACCTTCCCTGCCTATACAATAAGGTGGCGCCCCTGATCCCCCCCCCCCTTATATGGTCGAGGCGCCGGGCCGAGGTCGAGGTGCTCCGCTGGGTGTGTGGTCGATGGTCGGTGGCAATGCGCGGAAAGCTGAAGGGCACAGGGGGGGAAAGCGGCCCGGAGACATATCGTATACCACTTCATATTTTTGTGTGCTAAATAAAAAAGTGGAGGTGCTATATGAAAAAGTCGCTTATTGTCCTGGTTATGGTTTTCGTCCTTGCAAACTGCGGAACATACAACGCCAAGCAATATCCACTTCATTCCGCTGCATCTTTGGGAAACGTTCCACAAGTCAGAGCCATAATTGACTCAGGCACTTCGATTGAAGTTAAAGACAAAGACGGACTGACACCATTGATGGCTGCAATCTCCTATAATCAATGGAGTGCAGCCAAGACCCTTATCCAGGATGGTGCAGACGTTAACGCGATGGATAACTATGGTCAGACACCTCTTTCCTATGCTGTATACCGCCAAAACATCGCGGCCATATCACTATTAGTCCAGCATGGTTCTAAATTGGAAACACGTGATAGCCAAGGACGCACGCCACTAATGATTGCAGCGTCTTATGGTGACTGGAATACCGTGAAGGTATTATCGGACTTAGGTGCTGATCTTAATGTCTATGATTCTACCCATATGACACCTCTGCTTTATGCTATTTATTCGTGCCAACCTGAGCAGGCAGTCTTTTTGATCAATCGTGGTGCGAGAATAGATGCAAGAGGAGAAGAAGGATTGACGGCAATTCATTACACTGTTTATGGCTGTTCAGGATCACAGGAGAAAGCATCCACCATACTGGACAAGCTAATTGAAAACGGCTGTGACATTGCTGCCGTAGATAATGATGGACATTCGGCTTACTGGAAGGCTATGGAATACCGGCTGACGGACATGGTTGCGCTACTTAGAAAAATGGGTGTGATGGAGCGGTTTGGGGGTGGGTCTCCCGTCGCTCTGCAAACCATGGCAGCCGAGGATTGTACTTATATTGTTGATGGTGAAAGGTCTGCCGGAGCACCTATGTGGATTCTTGGGCCTGTTGGATATGGTGCCGCATTACTATCTGACAGCATCAAGATACCCAAGAAATATCGCGAGTGTATGGAAAAAATGGGTTTTGCTACAAGTGAGCAATAAGCTTACCATAGAGAGGTGGAGATGACATATCCCCTCATCTCCACCAGGAGTTTAGTTTTTATATGGAGGTGTCTCTCAAGGCCATTTCCCAAGGTGCATCTTAAAGGTGCTCGAAAATTACACCCTATGTACACACCCCCCTCAGGACGCCATAAAATGAAAAAGGGACCCAAGGTTAACCCCCTGAATCCCTTTGTAAAATGGCGCGCCCGGCAAGATTCGAACTTGCGACCTACGGATTCGTAGTCCGGCACTCTATCCAGCTGAGCTACGGGCGCGTTGAAAGCGTTTGAAACAGGCGCACTTTTTAAGATATAGTTACGCGATTGTCAACGATTAGTTGTTGCATTTGTAAGCACCGAACAGGAAACCCATCGATGATAGGCTATGTGGATCAGGACGACACTGATCGATTTTTTATGCAGATGGCGCTTGAGGAGGCGGGCAGGGCGCGCGATGCGGGTGAAGTGCCGGTGGGTGCCGTACTGGTCGACGTTGATAACAGGGTGCTGGCCAGGGGCTGCAATCACACCATCGGATGTTGTGATCCAACCGCACATGCCGAGCTGTTCGTTTTGCGGGAAGGGGCCCGGATTCTCGGAAACTATCGTTTGTTATCCACAACCTTATATGCTACGATTGAGCCCTGTGTCATGTGTATGGGAGCCATCATTCATGCAAGAGTGGCACGGCTTGTCTATGGGGCCCCCGATCCCAAATGGGGAGCGGCGGGCTCTTTGTATGACATCGCTCGGGATGCTCGCTTGAATCATCAGCCCGTTATCGTATCAGGGGTTTGTGAAGCGGATTGCCGGGCAATCATCCAGGATTTTTTTAAACTAAAAAGAGCTCAGGCCAAACAAGAGGCTGGCGACATGGGACGCACCCATATATAAAATGGTGGTGTTTTGCCAGTTTCGATGATGATGGTTGAGATTTGACCTTTTGAATCGGGCGCATGAGAGCGCTGTGGTGCGCCTTTGGGTGTCAAACAGTGGATTTAAGGAGTTATCAGTGGCCAATATCGTGATCGTTGGAACCCAATGGGGGGATGAAGGAAAAGGAAAAATTGTAGACCTTCTCGCGGAAAAGGCAGATTTGGTGATTCGCTTTCAGGGTGGGAATAACGCGGGTCATACCATGGTCGTCAATGGAGAACAATTCATCAGCCATCTGGTGCCTTCCGGCATTTTGCAAGGAAAAACGTGTCTTATCGGCAATGGTCTGGTGGTCGATCCGGAAGTCCTGCTCGATGAGATTGATTACCTTTGCAGCAAGGGCGTGCCCTGCAGTCCGGAGAACCTGAAGATCAGCGAGCGGGCGCAAGTGATCATGCCCTATCATAAATTGATCGATATCGCCCGGGAGAAAAAAAAGGGTAAAGACAAAATCGGCACCACGGGCAGGGGGATCGGTCCGGCCTATGAAGACAAGGCTACCCGGCGTGGGTTCAGGTTTGTGGACCTGATCGATCCTCAAGTTTTCAAGGAAAAACTGGCAGCCATATTGCCGGAGATCAATTTTTATTTGGAACAGTTTCTTGGCGAACAGCCCATCGAGGCCGACGCGATCATTTCAGCGTATGCCGCGTTCGCCGAACGCTTGACACCATACGTGGCCAATGTTTCTGTGGTCATTGACAAAGCGGTGAAAGGCGGGCGTCAGGTGTTGTTCGAGGGAGCGCAAGGGACCCATTTGGATATTGATCACGGGACCTATCCTTTCGTTACCTCCTCTAATACGGTCTCGGGCAACGCCTGCTGCGGTTCAGGTGTGGGACCAGGCACCATCAGCGGTGTTCTGGGAATCGTCAAAGCCTATACAACCCGGGTTGGTGCAGGGCCCTTTCCGTCGGAGCTCTTCGATGATATTGGCGACTATCTTCAGTCCAAGGGGGCCGAGTTCGGAGCCACGACCGGACGCCGCCGCCGCTGCGGCTGGCTCGATACGGTAATTTTGAACAATGCGGTAAGATTGAACGGTTTAACCGGAATTGCCATTACCAAACTAGATGTCCTCGGCGGCCTGAAAGAGCTGAAAATTTGCACGGCCTACCGGTACAAGGGGCAAACACTCGAAACGTTTCCGGCCAGCCTCAAAATGCTGGCCGA
>Ga0209164_1003697_pt1 | contig 14287 bp, 15 predicted proteins | sample MTBNYHSulfiMetaG_FD_187458 | JGI IMG/M metagenome (GOLD analysis project Ga0209164, IMG submission 187458) | Enrichment culture microbial communities from rom New York Harbor, USA that are MTBE-degrading - MTBE-NYH (New York Harbor Sulfidogenic)... | ecosystem: Environmental > Aquatic > Marine >...
CCGGATGATCGGCTCGGCCAGCATCACCATACCTTCCCCGCCCCCGTACTGGATGTCGTCGGTCGAGCGGTGGCGATCCTGCGTCCAGTCCCGGAGGTTATGAATCCCGATTTCCACCAGCCCCGCATCCTGAGCCTTGCGCAGCATCGACTCGTTGAAGGGGCCTTGGAACATCTCGGGGAACGTGGTCAGAATCTGATACCGAATCAACGCAGGCCCTCCGGCAGATCGACCCGAATCAGCCCGTGGGCCAAGTCAACTGACTTCACGAACTCTTTTGCCGCAGGGATCAGAGTTTCTTCCTCTCCCTGCCGGACGACGATCAGATCCCCCATCGCTCCCGGCTGGACCTCCTTCACCCTGCCAATGACCGAGCCGTCAGGCAGAACGACCTGGCATCCCACGAGTTCATAATAATAGAAACTATCTTCCGGCAGCTCCGGCAGGTCGCCAGGTTCCATATAGAGCAGTTGCCCACGGTACTTTTCCACCTGCTCCACGGTATCAATCCCTTTAACCTTAAAGAGAAGCCCCTTGGGGCGGACCTCAACCTCCTCGACCTCCAGGCGCTCCAAAGGCGCGCCCGGCGGGCCGGTCCACAGCGGGCGACCCGACCGGAAAACCGCCGGGTCATCTACCTCGGCCTGCACCCGGAAACGCCCCCCCAGCGCTTGAGGCCGGGTGATGCAACCGACCACCACCAGCTCCTCGCGCTCGGGCACCAGCGGCTCCGGCCCCGAAGGCGCTCCCGCCGCCGGCCGCAATCGGTCTCTAATCGAGGATTTCAACGACCACTCTTTTCTCGCTTCGTCCGCCGGCCGCCTTGACCAGGGTGCGGATGGCCTGGGCGGTCTTGCCCCCCTTGCCGATCACGCGCCCCATATCTTCTTCGGCCACCTTCAACTTCAGGGTGACCGTGCTGTCGCTCTCCTCAGCAAGAACCTCCACGGCATCCTTGTTCTTGACCAGCGAACGAGCCAGATATTGCAGGAGGCTCGTCAGTTTCTCCGGGTTCATGACTCTGTGCCCGCTTTCTCAGAGGACTCCGCGGTCGCTTCAGCGGTTTCCCCTTCCGCCGGCGTCGCCTCAGCCACGACTGCCGCCGATTCCGCCTCTTCCGCCGGTGCTTCGGCGGCGGCGCTCGCCTGCTTCGCCTTCTTCCTGGCCTTCTTGGAGAGCGGCTCGCCTTCGCTCTTCAGCGAGGCGTAGGAGACGCCCGTGAATTTCTCCAGGATCCCCTGGCGTTTGAACAGGCTCTTGACGGTGTCCGACATCTTGGCCCCCTGCCGTAGCCAATACAGGGCGCGCTCCTCCTCGATGGAGAACTCCGCCGGCTGCCTCACCGGATTATAGAAGCCCAGCACTTCCACCGAAGGGCCGTCCCGCCGCGCCCGGCTGTCGGCCACCACCAACCGGTAAAACGGGTTGTTGCGATTGCCCATACGCCGCATACGAATTTTGACCGCCATTCAACGTGCCTCCTTTGAAGATCAGAATTCAGAAGACAGAAGACGGAATTCAGAATCGAGGAATCTCATGTTCGGCCGCTGCTGTGGAGCGCAAGGCAGAAAGCGAGAATCCTTTCTTACTGAATGCCGACCTCTGTAAGTTCCCTAAAAGAACCGGCCGCGTTTCTTTCCCCGGACCTTCATTTTCTTCTTCATCTTGCCCATCATCAGCTGGGTCGGGTCAATCGTCTTGGGGCCTTTCTTCCCCCCGCCGCCGGCCATGACCTTCATCATCTTGCGCATCTGGGTGAACTGCTTGATCAGGGCGTTGACATCGGCGATCGTCGTGCCGCTGCCCCGGCAGATGCGCTTGCGGCGGCTCGAGGAGATAATCTGCGGCTTGTGCCGCTCCTCGGGGGTCATCGAGTTGATGATCGCCTCGACCCGCACCAGTTCCCCGTCGTCCACCTCCATCCCGGCCAGCATCTTGTTGCTGGCCATGCCGGGAATCATCTTGACCAGCTCGGACAGGGAGCCCATCTTTTTCATACTCTGAATCTGCGCCAGGAAATCCTCCAGGTTGAAGGTTTCCTTGCGCATTTTCTCCTGCATCGCCTTGGCCTGCTCGGCGTCAAAAGCCGACTGCGCCTTCTCGACCAGGGTCAGCACGTCGCCCATGCCGAGGATGCGGTCGGCCATCTTCTTGGGATGAAACACCTCCAGGGCGTCCAGTTGCTCGCCGACACCGGCGTAGTAAATCGGGCAACCGGTAATGTGCCGGATGGAAAGGGCCGCGCCGCCCCGGGCGTCGCCATCGAGCTTGGTCAGGATGACGCCGCTGAGACCGACCTTGTCGTTGAATTCCTGCGCCTGGCTGGTGGCATCCTGGCCGATCATCGCATCGGCGATCAGGATCACGTGGTCGGGCCGCACCGCGCTCTTGACCCGCACCAGCTCCTGCATCATCTCCTCGTCAATGTGCAGCCGGCCGGCGGTATCGAGCAGGACCGTATCGTGGCCCTCCTGCTCGGCCTTCTTCACGGCCGCCTTGGCGATCGCCTCGGGCTTGGCGGTGCCCATCGTAAAGACCGGCACGCCGACCTTCTCGCCGACGACCTCCAACTGCCGGATGGCCGCCGGGCGATAGACGTCCGCCGCCACCAGCAGAGGCGAGCGACCTTGCCTTTTCAGCTTCGAAGCCAGCTTGGCCGCTGTGGTCGTCTTGCCTGAACCCTGCAAGCCGACCAGCATCAGGATTTCCCGCTTCCCATGGGTCAGCTCCAGCCCCCGACCTTCGCCCCCGATGAGGCGAATGAGCTCCTCATGCACCACCTGGATGACCTGCTGGCCCGGGCTGAGGCTCTCCAGCACCTCCCGGCCGACGGCCCGCTTCTCGACCTGGAGGATGAAATCCTTCACCACCCGGTAGTTGACGTCGGCCTCCAGCAGCGCCAGGCGCACCTCGCGCAGCGCCTCCTGGATGTTCTTCTCCGTCAGGCGTCCTTGGCCCTTGAGGTTCTTCAGGACTTTCGACAGTCGGCCTTGCAGTGTTTCAAACATCGTCCCGTTCCGGGTTCTTCTTTCGGGTTCTTATTTATCCGTCGGTCTGCCCGGGCCACAGCGCCTGTTTCAGCTCCCTGAGGCGCAAGCGCAGCCGCCGGGTGTCGTAAAGGATGTCTTCCCCGGCCATTTTCTCGATGACCGCGAAGACGCGCCGGGCCTGCTCCGGGGCAGGGGGGTCTTCCTCGACCGCCACACTTGCAGACCGGGAAGAACCCTCATCGCTCGACTGTTGTTTTTCGAGCAGGCCGAGATGCTCTTCGTACCTCTCCAGAGCGATTTTACCCTGCTGGGTCGCGTCGTAAACCGCCTGGCGGGTAACGCCCATCTGCTCGGCGATCTCCGAGTAGCCCAGGTCTTCGTCGTAGTACAGGCGCAGGATCTCGGCCTGTTTCTCCGACAACAGACCTCCATAAATCCTTAAAAGTTCGCTGGTTCGGATCTTTTCCAGGACCTTTTCAGGCTCTCTCGCGGGCATCTCGCCTTCGTCAAGCACAATCGCCTTACCTTTTGAACAACCGGGGGACTATAGGAAAACGGGCATCGGCTGTCAAGGCCATTCTCCGGCGAGGGAGAGTCGCTCCTCCAGCGTCCGGAGGCGTTGTCTTTTCCTCAGCCGGCGAAGGAAAGACTTCCACAACAGGCCTAAGGGGTGCTAACATCCAGGCATTCGGGCGCAGCTCTGCGGCTTGGGGGCGCGCAAGACCACCACGAGGAGCCGGTCGAAAGGGAGGATCCATGAATCAGGAAGAGAGGCCGAGGAAGCAAGGACTGTTCATCACAGTGGACGCGAACATCGGAGCGGGAAAGACCAACGCCTGCCATGCGATCGTCTCGGCGGCCAGCGCCGGCGGATGGCCGGCCAAGGTACTTGAGGAGCCGACCAACCACCCGAAGTTCCCCCATTTTCTCTCCCGCTACTATGAGGACCTGCGTACGGGGAAAAACACCGGCGGCGGCTTCGGCATGCAGATGTTCATGCTTTGCCAGCGGTATGAGCAGCATCGCCTGGCGGTCGAGCTGGCCTGGGGCGAGCGGGGCATTGTGGTCGTGCAGGATCGCCCCATCTACGGGGACACGGTCTTCGCCACAACCGCTATGGAGCGGGGTTTTATGACCCGGGAGGAGTATGAACTCTATGTGGATTTCTTCCGCAATATGAGCCGGGACGTAATGCCGCCGGATATTTTCGTCTATCTCGACGTCCCTCCCGAGGAATGTTACCGGCGCATGGCCGCCCGCGGCCGGGAGCAGGAGGCGGGCGTCCCCCTCGACTACCTTCAGCATCTGGACAAGAACTACAAGACGCTGATTCAGGAGATGCGCCGTCGCGGGGTGCGCGTCCTGGCGGTGGATTGGCAGGAATTCGGCCCGCCGGTGGAGCTCTGGAAGCGCATTCTGCGGATGGTCGTCTCTTCCGACTCGTGGTATGAGCAGTTGACCTTCTCCTTTGCCAAGCACGCCCGCATGCCCCTCGCCCGAGCCGAGGAAGAGATCAAACCCAACGCAACCGAGTAGCCCGGAAACTCACTTTCCGGGCCTTACCCACCTCCCCCAAGCTTGGGGGAGGTGGGGAGGGGGTTGCCTGTCCATCGCTGCGAACGCCTGCGCCCCCACCGCCGAGCCTGCACACTGTAGGGGCGCTGCCTGCCGCGCCCAAGCTGGAAGATGCCTTCTTGCCCAGAGACACTTGACAAGCCGCACTGCCATTAGGGATACTGAGATCAGCACTTGACTGTATTGTCCGGGAAACAGGGATCGTCTTTCATGACGTTGAAAAGGAAAATACTACTCGGGTATGGCGTCGCGTTTATCCTGATGGGCCTTGTGATCGCGTGGGCGATCACGAATCTCGTTTCCCTTGGCAGGGCGACCGACGCTATCCTGAGCGAGAACTACCGGAGCATCCTTGCCGCCGAGAACATGGTGGACGCTCTGGAGAGGCAGGATAGTGGAATCCTACTCATGTTCCTCGGCGAAGCAGAAACAGGGATCGCTCAGTTTCGTGAGAATGAGGCGGTGTTTCTCGGGTGGCTGGCCCGTGCCAAGGACAATATTACGATCCCCGGTGAGGCAGAACTCCTCCAATCTATCGAAGCGGATTACGCGGCTTATCGGCGACAATTCTCCGCGCTGACCGACTTACGTGAGATCGCTATCCCGCCTTCGCTGCCCTCCCACTATCAGGAAACGATCTACCCCCGTTTTGGCAAGGTGCGCGAGGCGTGCATTGGCCTGCGTAAGCTCAACGAGGAGACCATGTACGGCGCCAGCGTGAGAGCCGGCAATGTAGCAAAGCGCGCCATTTGGTCCACGGCGCTCGTGGCGACATCGGCATTAATGGTGGCCCTGCTGTTCAGCTTGTTCCTTGCCGAGCGGATTGTCCATCCGATCCGCCGCTTTATGGAGGCGTCCAAAAAGATTTCCGCGGGGGATTATGCTGTTCAAGTGCCGGTGGAAACCGGAGATGAGCTGGGTCGTCTGGGCAACGAGTTCAATCAAATGGCTACGCAACTCGGCCGCTACCATGAGATGAACATCGATCAGATCATCTCGGAAAGGAACAAGGCGGAGGCGATTCTTTCCAGCATCGAGGATGGCCTGGTGGTTTTCGACACCAAGCTCAACGCAACCGGTATCAACCCCGCCGCACGCCGGATGCTGAGTTTGGGGTTGGTTGAAACGTCCTCTTTGCAGTGTGCGGACATAATCGCGGACTCTGCCGTTTGTGATCTGATCCGCAAGACCGTAGAAACCGGGGTCCCCCCCAAGGTTCCTGATGAACAGCGGATCCTTGTCTTTTCGCAGGGAGAGCGATCCCGACACTACCTGTTCTCTGTCACAGCCATTCGGGGGAGGCGCCGCGACCTGTCCGGTATCGTCCTTCTGCTCAGGGACATCACCCGCCTGAAAGAAGTGGAGCAGCTCAAGAGTGAGTTCGTCATGGCCGCTTCACACGAGCTGCGCACCCCGCTGACCAGCTTGGCAATGAGTCTTGATCTGCTCCTGGAACACGCCGCTCAGAGTCTGCCCGAAAACGAGCGCAGTCTTCTCCGGGCAGCTCACGAGGAAGTTCACCGGATGAAGGCTTTAGTCCATGACTTGCTGGATTTGTCCAAAATGGAGGCGGGCAGAATCGAGTTGGAGTTCGAAAGAGTCCCTGTCCCGATGCTATTTGACCATGTAAAGAAGGTGTTCGAAAGCCAGATGGACGTGAAGGAGATTGCACTCACCTCGGAGCCTACGGCAGACCTGCCCAAGGTTCGAGCGGACGCCAACAAGATCACTTGGGTACTGAGCAATCTGATTTCTAATGCCCTGCGGTATGTGAGTAAAGGTGGCCATATCGAACTCCTGGCCCACAGAATCGGTTCATATGTCCACCTGTCCGTTCGTGATGATGGCCCGGGAATTCCCCCGGAATATCAATCCAAGATTTTTCAGAAGTTTGTTCAAGTCGAAGGCCGCGAGTCAGGAGGAACAGGCTTGGGGCTTGCCATCTGCAAGGAGATCGTGCGCGCGCATGGCGGTGCGATCTGGGTGGAATCATCCCCCGGTCAAGGCAGCACCTTCACCTTTACGCTGCCCGTAGCCCCATAGGAGGAACCGATGGAAAGAAAACCGATTCTGATCGTAGACGACGAAAAAAACATCCGTTTAACTCTGTCCCAATCATTGGATCCGTTGAAAAGACCCGTCAAAACGGCAGTGAACGGCGAGGAGGCGCTGCAAAAGCTGCAAGAAGAAACAGCCGATCTGGTGTTCTTGGATTTGAGGATGCCGGGAATAGACGGAATGACGGTCCTGCGGCGAATCAAGGACAACTGGCCCAAGACGCGGGTGATCATCATTACCGCCTACGGAACCATCGAGTCGGCCGTGGAGGCGATGAAGCTCGGCGCAGTGGACTTCCTTCAGAAGCCCTTCAGCCCGAAAGAGATTCGACAATTGGCGACTCAGGTGCTGGAGCGTGAGGCGCTGGATGAAGCAAGTGCGGTTGACTACGACTCATTGATCGAGCTGACCAAGCGTCATATTTCGGACCGTAGTTTTCCCAGTGCCCGTGAGACGGCGCGGAAGGCGATCGCCGCCGATCCGGCCCAGCCGGAGGCATATAACCTTCTCGCCGCGCTTCTTGAAATCAAAGGGGATCTGTTGGAGGCTCAGAAGTTCTATCGGGCGGCACTGGATATCGATCCCACCTTCCAACCGGCCCGGGCCAACCTGGAGCGGACCACGTCTTGGAATAAGTTCGGCGATATCGATCTCGGAGCGGATGAACAGGAAAAGGATCCCGCGGGTGAAAGCGATCCAGGAGACCAAGGTGAAAAATAGCCGCTACATTGTGATCGTCGGGTGTGGACGGCTGGGCTCTCATCTGGCTAATCAGCTGAGTCGGGATGGCAATTCGGTCGTGGTGATCGATAGGGATGAGGCCACGTTCAACGACCTGTCATCCGACTTCAGCGGCTTCCGTATTGAGGGCGACGCGACCCAAAGGGCGGTGCTGCAAGAGGCCAAGCTGAAGAAGGCGGATATCCTTATCGCCACGACGCACGAGGACAACGTCAATCTCATGGTGGCGCAGGTGGCCCTGAAAATCTTCGGTGTTCCCCATGTGCTGGCACGGGTATTCGACCCCAAAAGAGAGGAAGTCTACGCTCAATTGGGGGTTGATACGATTTGTCCGACGTCCGTGGCTGCGGATATGTTCCTCCAGGCCGTTGTCACTGGATGTGCCGAAAGGGAAGGAGCACAATCATGAAAGTGCTCATCGTTGGCGGCGGCAGGACACTCTATTTTCTCTGCCGAAATTTCACAGCCAAGGGATATGAAGTCGTCATCATCGACCGAGATCAAGCGGAATGCATCCAATTGGCCCGTCAATTGTTCGCCACGGTGATCTGTGGTGACGGGAGCGATGCCGGGATTCTCCAAGAAGCTGGCGCGATGGGGGCTGATGCAGTACTCGCCATCACGGCAAACGATCAGGACAATCTGGTTATCTGTCAACTGGCTTCCCTCAAATTCGGTGTGCCTCGAGCTGTGGCCCTGGCGAACGATCCTGACAACGCCGAGGTATTCGAGAAGCTGGGCGTTTCGAGCTTTTCGACAACTCGTATCGTCGGCAGTTTAATTGAGCAGCGAGCGTCGCTGGAGCAGATCACCAACCTGCTGCCGGTGGGTCAAGGGAAGGTGAATGTGACGGAGATCGTACTCGACGCCGGTTCGCCAGTCACCGGGAAGCTTTTGAAGGATATCGCCCTTCCTGAGAACGCCCTGGTCGCGGTCGTGATCCGCGACGACCAGCCAATGGTTCCCCGCGGAGGCAACGACCTGCAGGTCGGTGACCGTGTGGTGCTGATCACACTGCCGGAAAACCATGGCCCGGTGCTGAAGGCGTTTACGGGGGAAGGAAAATAGAGGGACCGGGTTTTGCGAGAAAGGGAATACCTCAGACAACGCTACGCCGCGATCCTTTCTGCCGTCGGGATCATCCTCCTTCTATCCGGCGGAGTGATGTTGACGCCCCTTGTGGTGCTGGTGGCTCATCCCGAGGAAGCGGCAAACACATTGGCCTTTGGCCTTCCCGCAGGCTGTCTTGCCGCTTCAGGGGTGATGTTATGGAGACTGTTTGGTTCGAGATCCAACATTTCCCTCTCCATCCAGGAGGGCGGGGTCATTGTCCTCATGAGTTGGGTCGTCGTCATGGTCTTTTCCGCATGGCCTTTTGTGTCCGTTTTGCGGCTTCCATTTTCCCGGGCCCTCTTTGAGTCGGTGAGTGGATGGACGACCACCGGGCTCTCGGTTGTGAACGTCGCCGGTGCCAGTCCCCTGATTCTGTTTTGGCGCAGCATCATCCAACTCGCTGGCGGAGCAGGGTTAGCCATCATTATGATGTCGGCCATCGTCGGGCCAACGGGAGTCGGCATCTCGAGTGCCGAAGGACGCAGCGATCAGCTGGTTCCGAATGTTCGGCAGTCGGCGCGTCTGGTTCTGATCATCTATACCTGCTATGCCGCCGCCGGAGCGTTAGCTTACGGTCTGGCGGGCATGTCCTCTTTTGACGCGATCAATCATGCTTTCGCCGCAGTCTCAACGGGAGGTTTTTCCACGCACGCGGAAAGTATCGGATACTGGGATTCAGTCGGCATTGAGGCCGTAACCCTACCGCTCATGCTTCTTGGCAACTTGAGCTTTGTCACCGCGTGGTTCCTTTGGCGAGGGAAGCTACGCTTCGTTGCCCGCAATAGTGAGGTCCGCTTGTTAATGGCACTCGTCCCCTTAGCCGTGGGGGGCATGTTTCTACTAACGTGTCAGGCGATCTATCCTCAACTTGAGAAATCAATCCGAGTCGCGATTTTCCAAAGCATAACGGCTATTACCACCACCGGGTTCTCGACCGTCAGCTATGGGAATTGGAACGCCTTCGGGTGGGTGCTACTGGTCGTTCTAATGCTGATCGGTGGTGGAACGTGTTCCACGGCCGGTGGTATCAAACAGCTGCGGGTCTATCTGTTGTGGAAGCTGCTCTTCTGGGAAATCAGACGCAACCTCATGCCGCGGAGCGCAGTCTTGGAACGTCCCGTCTGGGAGGGAGGGCGCCGCGTCTTTGTGGATGATGTCAAGGTCCAGCGGATGGCGGTCTTTGTCTTCTTGTACCTGTTGACGTACATCTGCGGTGTCATGCTGCTGTGTGCATGTGGGTACAGCCTCGGAGAGTCTCTTTTTGAATTTGCATCCGCCCTTGGAACGGTTGGCCTCTCGGTGGGCGTGACCCACGCCGAGATGCCCGATGTCGCTCTTTGGGCGGAGATGCTCGCCATGTTTCTCGGGCGGCTGGAATTCGTCGTGGTGATCGTCAGTCTGCTCAAGCTTGCCAGGGATAGCCGACTGGTGATCGCGCGAGAAGCGAAGGAAAAGTAATGGGAGCAGAGAAGTTTAGCTAAACAGCCGAGTCGCCCGGGAACTCACTTCCCGGGACTTGTCTCCACCCCAAACCCGCGCGGCCTTCCCTCCTCCCGCAAACGTGCGCCTTTACCCTCCTCCCCCAAGCTTGGGGGAGCTTGGGAGGGGGTTGCCGGTCCATCGCTGCGAACGCCTGCAACCCCACCGGCAGACCCGTCGACCCCGCTCCCGGTGGGGGCGCTGCTTGCCGCGCCCGCTGCTGCACCAGGTAGGTCCGCCGAGCCGAGGCGGACCCGCGGCCTCAAAAACACTTGACAAACGCCCCCTCGATTCACGATACTAAGGACGGCGGTTGACAGTATTTCTAGGCTCAGCCCTGAGGTCTCAAAGCGTGCAAGAAATGGACAATCTCCGGTTTTCGGTCAACAAGAATGGGTGACTGTCGTTGGTCTATGATGAAAGCCACGTAATATCCAGTACGCGTCCGTCTCGGGCAGAGCATTCCGTGCATGGGCTGAAGGAGGACGAAAATGAAGCTGAAGTCGGTTGCTGTTCTGATCGTCGTCTTGTCCATCTCTTCCATGGCAGCCGAGTATGAGTTCTACGCTGCCAACAGCGATGTCGCTGAGTGGTCAAAATACGACGCCTTGGGCGCCTTGGGTTATGTAGGATATGCTGCCGAAGCAGCCTCTTCTCATCGGGTGACGACCACTGTGAAGCCCGAGGAGTGCAGGCTCTATCTGAGGTACGAAGACGAAGGCGTCGGTCACCTCGCTCTGCTTGGAGACGCGAAGGCGGTGCAGAAATATCTGGAGGAAGCGTTCAAAGATATCGGACAGGACAGAGTCAAGATAGAGACGGTAAACTACAGTCCGGAGAAGTCCTTGGGCGGGATGTTCCGCAAGGACCGGGATGAAATAGACGTCCTATTTCGCATCACGATCATCCTCAACACGAAAGGCGAGGACGGGTTTTGGGATAACGCAGAACTTGTTGCGAAGGTTTTGGACCGGGTAAGCCAAGTGAAAAAAGACGGCCGATGGGGCAAAAAGCTGCGGGAAGGACGGGTGGGCTATGCCGTTCAGAGCATCGCCCCGACGCGAGCGTCTCTACTCGAAATGGTCAACAGAGAAGTCCAGGAGATGAAGGATGCATTCGCGGCGGTGAACGCATTGAACGCCGCAGATGTCTACTGCTCCATTGATTACGGCGAGATTCATTCCATGTCACCGACGCTCGAGGCAGTGGAGGTCATCCTGCCATACCGCGTGGAGTTCGAGTTGAAAGAGAGCGGGCCGTAACGCTGCCAGAGCAGGGCCGGCCGCCGCCAGGAAGGCTGCATTACGGGCTGGGCCGAGGCGCGACTGGCTTGAAGTCGCCATATAGCGAAGAGACAGGGAGGAGGTAATCGGAGAGAGGTACTCGGCCAAGCGTTCCGGAAAAGCGCCTCAGAACTTCAGGTCAATACCCGTCATGATCATACTGTCGTCGTCCCAGTCTTTTCCCTTCCGGTCGGATTCCAGCTGGTAGCCGAGAGTCAGGTCGGCGTTCTGATGGACCGGCAGCTTGAAGCCCGCGCCGAAGCGGTTCCGGTTCCACCGATCCTCGTCAAAGTCATAGAAAGGCTCATCCGAGAGGTAGAAGCGGACCGGCTTCTCGCCCCACTCGATCGGCAGGGCATGGCTCAGCGTCAGCTTGGGGCGCAGGACGTGGACAACGTCGTCGCGGGAATGCGCGTCAATCAGCTCGTAGCGAAGGCGAAAGGCCAGCTCCCAGCCGCTTGAGGCGACGTCCTTCCAGCGGCGCGCGAGATCAAAGTAATACCGGTTCTCATGGCTTTCGCGGCGCGAGTTGACGTTCCTGGTCACGTTGCGGTAGACAGGCATCAGCGACCATCCCTCCAGCCCCGGCAGGGGAAGGCTCATCCCGGCGTCCCAGTTCCAGAGCGAGTGATTCTCAATATCTTCATTGAACCGGTTTTCGTTTCTCAGGAACAGTTGATTGCCCTGGATTCCGGTCAGGCCGGAGAGGTCCAGCTTCAGGCTCTGCCAGGCCCACCACTCCAGGTCGTGGTTCTCGGCCCGGGCCGGCAGGGCCGGGAGCAAGAGCGCAACCGCCAAAGTCGCCACTTTGAGAATAATCCGATTCATCCGATTTCCTCCTTTGCACAGTGGCAGTTGTCGTCTTCGGCCGTTCACCCGGGGGCTAAGCCGCCTCTTCCTCTCCTGTCCCGGCGAACGCCTCCCAAGGAATCCAGTTCATCCTGCGCTGAATGGTAGCCCTATTTGAGTTAGATAAGAGCCTTATAATACTCCTATAAGAATGTGTCAAGCTGAAAGTGCTCGTTTTCGAAAGATGCTCCGGAACAGTAGGATAAACACAATCCATTGATTTATCAGTATTTAGGCTCTCCTCCGGCCACACTCGAAAGGATCGTTAAGGCCTCCTGTTCAAGAAGAAGGCCGAACCGCGCGACTCCTTTTTGCTTTAATGTCTCCATGGTTTGATCTATCTTGAAGGTCTTCGTGGACGCCCGGGCAAGTTCCCCATACGGGCGAATTCGCCAAAGCCGTGAGGGAGGGACAATGACGAACGGGAAGAAGGCAGCACTCATCGGTTGCGGATGTCTCAGCCTTGCAGCGCTGGGCCTCTGCATTGCGCTGGGTGTGTGGTTCTCGATCGCGCTCAAAGATCCGGAGGGCCTGAGCGTTTCCATTGATGTCCCCACCGACGTTGCTGTGGGACAGAGCTTCGACTTGACGGTCCAGGTGACCAACGAGCGCTCCGCAAAGGCATTCAATCTGTCCGACATTGACATCTCGTACGACTACCTGAATGGTTTTGTTGTCGTCTCGACGGAGCCGCCTCCCCAGTCGAGTGAAGACAATGCTCCCTTCGACAACAGCCGCAGTTTTACCTTCGAGCAATCCATTCCGCCGGGGGAGAGTATGCCTTTTGTCTTCACGCTTCGGGCCGAGGCCCCAGGGATCTACCGAGGCGATGTTGACGTCTACGAGGGCGTGCGTTTCACGACTACCATGGCCCAGACCGTCGTGAGAGAAGCCGAGGCAGCACCGTCGCCCTGAAGGAATTCCGGTAATGTCGATGCCCTTCCAGACGGAGGGGGAGAACCCGTCTATTCAACCAGGAGGATAAGGATGAAAAAATCGCTGGGCGCTCAGACTTTGCTCTATCCCACGCCGGTCCTGATCGTCGGAAGTTACGACGCCGAGGGCCGGCCCAACCTGATGAATGTCGCCTGGGGCGGCATCTGTTGCAGCAAGCCTCCCTGCGTGGCCATCGCGATCAGAAAAGCGACCTACACTTATGGAAACATCACGCACCGAGGGGCCTTTACGGTGAACCTCCCATCGGTCTCCCAGGTCAAAGAGGCCGACTACGTGGGCCTGTACTCGGGCCGGGACGGCGACAAGTTCGCCGCCACCGGGCTGACGCCCGTCAAGAGCGAGCGGGTGGACGCGCCTTACGTGCAGGAGTTTCCCCTGGCCCTCGAGTGCCGCGTTTTGCACACGCTCGAGATCGGCCTGCACACCCAGTTCATCGGGGAAATCGTTGACGTCAAGGCGGAAGAGAATGTTCTCGCCGAGGATGGTCTTCCCGACGTCGCGAAGCTGCAACCGATCGCCTTCTGCCCCGGCGAGCGGGGATACTACGGCGTCAGCCCTTTTGTCGCTAAAGCCTTCTCGGTCGGCAAGAAGCTGTAAATATGCGCTTGTGATTCTCAGGAGCACTCGGTGAAGGCGACGAATCTGCTGCGCGGCCCGATGCGGGCCCCGTTCCTGATCCTGACGCCGGCGTGCGTGTTCCTGGGTTTTGCGACCGCGCTGTGGACCGCCGGCTCGGTCAACATTCATTACGCCGCACTGGTACTGCTCGGCGGCCTCTGCGCCCACATCAGCGTCAACGCTTTCAACGAATACTCCGATTTCCGCAGCGGCCTGGATTCCAAAACCAAGCGCACGCCGTTCAGCGGCGGCAGCGGCATTCTGCTGGCCCATCCTTCCCAAGCCAATGCGGCGCTGGCGACCGCGCTGGTGGCTTTCGGGATCACCGCCGCCGTCGGAGTTTTCTTTGTGTTTGTGCAAGGGCCGGGCTTGCTCTGGGTGGGACTTGCCGGGTTGTTCCTTCTATTCTCCTACACGATCTGGCTGACCCGAAATCCCTTCGTTTGTCTGATCGCTCCGGGACTGGGCTTCGGCACCTGCATGGTGATGGGGACCCACTTTGCGCTGTCGGGCGATTACTCCTGGACGGCGCTGGTCGCCTCGCTGATCCCCTTCTTCCTGGTCAGCAATCTGCTGCTCCTCAATCAATTCCCGGACGTGGACGCCGACCGAGCGGTCGGCCGG
>Ga0209164_1003698_pt1 | contig 14286 bp, 12 predicted proteins | sample MTBNYHSulfiMetaG_FD_187458 | JGI IMG/M metagenome (GOLD analysis project Ga0209164, IMG submission 187458) | Enrichment culture microbial communities from rom New York Harbor, USA that are MTBE-degrading - MTBE-NYH (New York Harbor Sulfidogenic)... | ecosystem: Environmental > Aquatic > Marine >...
CGGAAGACCGCCTGTCCGCCATGTGGCGTGTCTTGGCGATGACCGGCGCAAGGCGCGGCGAGGTGTTGGGCTTGCGCTGGGAGGATCTCGACCTCGAGGCGGCGACCCTGGTCATCAGAAGGAGCCTAGTGCCGGTCAACGGCGAGGTCAAGGTCAGTGAACCGAAGACCGCGCGAGGCAGACGGACGATCGCCCTCGATCCTGAGACCTTGGCTGCCCTGCAGGCTCACGCCGCCCGTCAGGCCGATGAGCAGAGCGAGTGGGACAAGGCCTGGACCGACTCGGGTTACATCTTCACGCGCGAGGACGGACAGCCCTTGCATCCCGAGCGGATCAGCGCCCTCTTCCGGCGGCTGGTCAGGGTGGCCTGCCTGCCACAGATCCCGCTCCATGGGCTGCGCCACACCCACGCCACCCTGGCCCTCTCGGCCGGGGTCAACCCACGGATCGTCTCGGGGCGGCTGGGGCATGCGACGGTGGCCTTGACGCTCGATGTCTATTCCCACGTCCTGCCTCAGGCCGATGCTGAGGCGGCGGAGCGGATCGCGGCGCTGCTTTGAGTCACCTACCGACGGTCACGGCCTACTCACCGGTGCGGCCTCACCGCTCCACGACGTAGTAGGCGCCGCTGATTTGCTCGTCGGGGCCCGAGGCCGGAGGAATCCCGAGAGCGTCCAGGTAACGGTCCAGCATCGCCGGTGTGAAGCGCTCACGGATGCGACGCTGGAGGTAGCTGTCCGGCTCTTCGAAGGCGAATCTCCCGCCAACATCATTGAAGGTCCAACGCCCACCGTCCTTCACGGCCCACAAGACCCTTCGCAGATGAGGCGATTCGTGTTCCGTCGATGGGTCGAAGACCTCGAGGATCGTGGCCGGATACCGCCGCCTTTCATCGTCGGCCGCCACCGCCCTGATCGCCCGGCAGCCGAGTTCGCGAGCTGCGTGCCTCGGCAGCAAGCCGAGATCCGTGCCCAATCTGGAGTTGTTGAGCAGCGCCGTCCAGGCACCGCCCGGCAGCAGGAGGTGACGCGTTCTCTCTCCGAGCGGCAGGAGACCGTCGATCAGCTCCCGAAGGGGTGTCGGCCGCAGCTCGCGTGGGGGCGTCGGCGAATGCAGAGCTGAGGCAAGCCATCCTGCCAGCGTGAGGGCGTCGGTCTCGAAGTAGCCGATCTCCTCGGTCGTCGGAATCAGCAGTGCCGAGGGCCGAATCACCGTGGCTGGCCGCCGCCCGCCGCTCATCGCAGCCCCATCGCCACGAACGACCCTGTAGCGTAGCCAAGCCCTGCCGACGCCAAGCGGAGGCGAGCGGCTCTCCTGCGCGCCAACGGCACGCTCTCGGCATCAGCCACGTTTCACCCTCTGATCAGGCTCGGCTCCGCCCTCAGGCCCCCGGGCCGGAAGGTGTTCTTGACCCGCCTGGAGCGCAGGAAGTAGGGGATCCAGATGGCGCAGACGATCGTGGCCTGCACGATGTCGCGGATGAGGTCAGCGTAGCCCAACTCGACGATGGCCGGGATCTGGACGGCGAGAATGACCTCGAGGACGGTCCACGCCAGATAGGCAAGCAGGGAAACGATGTAGAGCCGTGGGAAGGCCGGCGAGCGACGGAAGAAGAGGACCAGCAGGAAGAGGTCGAAGGCGGTCAGCAGGATCGTCCCGGCCAACTCGACGACCAGGAGCGCGCCCCAAAGCGGGTGATAGACGTCATAGCCGGGGGTGGTAAGCACCTCCCAGCCGCCGTCCTGAAGCAGGGGGATGTAGTCGGCGAACAGGAAGTAGAGCCAGAGCACCGGTGCTCCGAAGAGGCCGATCGCCGGCAAGATCAGCCAGCCACCGAGCCCTTGCGGGCCGTCGGCGATCGCCCTGGACGGCTGGGGCGCTGGGGCCTTGACGGCGTCTCCATCGGCGTCCTCAACGGCGGCCCCGCACCGGCGGCAGAACCGCGCCCCTTCGTCGAGTGTGGCTCCACAGGTGCTGCACTCCCCCATCGATGACCCCCTCCGGGTTCGGTCGCCGGGCCCTGCGCCAGCTCACCGGCAGGCCCGGCCGTCTCGCAGCGGAAAGCATACTATGGCCATCGCGTGGGCCGCGTGCATCGACGCCGCAGCCAGCATCCATGATGCGCCATGTCGGTCTGTGTGGAGCTGTACTAGACAATGCCGACGAATCACGTCGGCGGATTGTCGGCATGGGCGCCCTAGAGAGATAGTGCGAGTCTACCGTTGTGGCCTATATGCAGGCCTTTTCTGGTGGCGAGGCCCAGAATCGAACTGGGGACACCATGATTTTCAGTCATGTGCTCTACCAACTGAGCTACCTCGCCACCGAGGCGCGCTGCGCCCACGAACGGGGCGCGGAGAGCTTGCACATGCTAGTGCCGCGCCCTCGGAGCGTCAACCTTCGCGCGACTGGATCCGGATGAGCAGGACGCGGACACGAGCTGCGGTCTCATCGACCACCGTGCGCCGCATACGCTAGTGCGGCCTGGACGTCCTCCCTCTCCAGATACGGATAGGCCTCGAGGATCTCCTCGGTGCTGCGACCGGCGGCAAGGAGGCCGACGACTGTCCCGACGGTGACCCGCATGCCGCGGATACACGGCCTGCCGCCCATCACGGCTGGATCGTGCGTGATGCGTTCAATGATCTCGGAAGGGCTCATACGGTCAGTGTACCGTGGAAGCCGCACAGCGCCGCCGGCACGTCGTCGGCGAAGTAACTCGGAGGGAATGCGACAGACATAGCCCCCTTGGCCGGCCCCGTGACGCGCTCTCTCCCTGCGAGTAGTATTGCGATTGGAGGTTCATCTGTGCTCTCCCTATTGACAGACAACCGTGACGCCATCGCTGCACTCTGCCGACGCCATGGCGTCGTGCGCCTGGAGGTCTTCGGGTCCGCGCTGCGAGACGACTACCGCCCCGGCGAGAGCGACGTCGATCTGCTCGTTGACTTCGCGCCGGCCGACCCCTACGACCACGCAGTGGCCTACTTCGACATGCTCGACGAGCTGCGCTCCCTCCTCGGCGTCGACGTCGACCTCGTCATGACCGGCGCAGTCAAGAACCGCTACATCGCCCGCGAGATCGAGCGGACCAAGCAGTTGCTCTATGCCGCGTAGTCCGGGCGCCTATCTCGCCGACATCGTCGAGGCCTGCGAGGCGATCGAGTCGGCGCTGCACGACGTCGACCTCCCCCGCTACGAGAGCGACCGTCTCATACGCTCGGCCGTGGAGCGCGAATTCATCCTCATCGGAGAGGCCGTCAACTCCCTGGCTCGCCTCGATGACTCGCTCTCCGCGCGCATCTCACATGCGCGCATGATCGTCGGCTTCCGCAACCTGCTCACCCACGACTACTCCTCGATCCGGGACGCCGCCGTGTGGGCCATCGGCATCCGCGACGTCCCGGTGCTGCACGAGGAGTGCGCGACGCTGCTCGACGAGGTGGGCACCGACTAGTCCGCAGGTGCGGCTCCCCTACCCCTCCAGGGTAAGGCGCGGCACAAGTCTCGCCGGGCACCTGCCGATACTTCTACCGACGGCCGTACGGGCAGCGTGCTGCTGCCTGGCGGCCACCCGCGAGCCGGGAGAGGAGGGACCCGACGGGGTGAAGCTCACCTCACTGTTCTCATCGCGATCCATCCGTCGCCGCGTCGTCCTGGCGTTCCTGGCCGCCAGCCTGCTGCCTCTGGCGGTCTTCGCGATCGCCAGCGTCTACTCGACCGAGAACGCGCTGGAGGACCAGGCGCGCGAGAGCATGCGGAACCGGGCGGAGGCGCTCCGCGCGGCCATGGCCATCCGCGGGCGGACGATGGTCGACCAGGTCGTGATCAACGCCGAGTGGGATGCGTTCTGCACGGCGATCGACGGACGCGACATCCCCTGGGTCGAGGACAACGCGACGACCTGGGTGGTGGAGAACTCCGGGATGACCGGCGCCCAGGCGCTCGACATGGCCGGCAGCGTCGTCTCGGCGGCCGGCGACCTCGCCGGCGCGTCGCTCGCCGACAGCCCGGTCGTGGTCGCGGCCGCCGACCGGGGAGTGAACAGCTTCGACGTCGAGACGGTCGACGGCGAGCTGGCCATCGTCGCCGCCGGCCCCGTCGTCGAGGAGATCGACGACGACCCGCCGCAGCATGGCGTCCTCGTCTTCAGCGAGCGCATCTCGGCCGACACGCTCGCCGAGCTCGCCTCGTACATCGGCGCCGACGAGCTGACGGCGTACGACGACGCCGGCAGTCCGATCGCCTCGTCGGCCGGCCCGGACGTCCGCGACCTGCCCATCGGCATGCCCGTCGGCGAGCCCTACTCCGACGGCCGCTACATGGTCATCCTCGGCAACATCCGTGACCGGGCCGGCGAGCTGCAGGCGATCGCCGCCATGAAGGTCGACACCGCGGCGGTGGCCGTGACCAGCTCCACGCTGTGGCGGCTGACCGGCTACGCGGTGCTCGGCGCCCTCGCCGTGGCCCTCATCGGCTGCGTGGTGATCACGAAGACGCTGGGCCGGCCGCTGCGCAAGCTGGCCGTCGCCGCCAAGGCGATCGCCGCCGGCGACACCCGGCAGCGCGTCGAGATCGACAGCAACGACGAGTTCGGCGAGGTCGCTGCTGCCTTCAACACAATGAGCGACAAGCTCGACGCTGCCTTCGCCGAGCTGCGCGTGCTCAGCGAGGCCGACCCCCTCACCGGCCTGCTCAACCATCGCACCATCCACAGGACGCTCGAGAGGGAGTTGCAGCGCGCCCGTCGCTACGACCGTCCCGTGAGCGTCCTCATCATCGACATCGACGACTTCAAGCTCTTCAACGACACCTACGGCCACCCCGGCGGGGACGACGTGCTACGCAGCGTCGCGCGTCTGCTCGAAGACCAGACGCGCGGCTCCGACCTCGTCGGCCGTCACGGCGGCGACGAGTTCATGGCCGTCCTGCCGGAGACGACGCCGGCCGAGGCGGTCGCGCTGGCCGAGCACCTCCGCCGGTCGCTCTCCGCGACCTCCTATGAGGCCTCCTCGGGCGAGCGCATCCCGGTGCGCGCCAGCTTCGGCGTCGCCGGCTTCCCGCGCGACGGCGAGCGGTCGGAGGAGCTCATCGCGGCGGCCGACGCGAACCTGTACGTGTCCAAACACCGCGGCGGCGATCGGGTGACGGCCGGGAGCGAGGGCGACGACGCGGAGGCCGCCGCCGACACGGCCTTCGGCATGCTCGAGTCGCTGGTGACCGCCGTCGACAACAAGGACCGCTACACCCGCCTGCACTCCGAGCAGGTCACCGAGCACGCCCTCGCGGTCGCGGACCGTCTCGGGGTCGACGAGGAGGGGCGCCGCGCCCTGCGCCTCGCCGGGCTCCTCCACGACGTCGGCAAGATCGGCGTGCCCGACAACATCCTGCGCAAGCCGGGGCGCCTCACCGCGGAGGAAGAGGCGATCGTGAGACGGCATTCCGAGCTCGGCGCCACGATCATCGTCTCACTGCCCGATGTCGAGCGGGTCCGGGCCGCCGTCATCTCGCATCACGAGCGCTGGGACGGCGAGGGGTTCCCGCAGGGGCTCGCCGGCGAGGACATCCCGCTGTTCGGGCGCATCCTCGCGGTCGCCGACGCTTACTGCGCCATGACGACCGACCGACCGTACCGCTCCGCCTACTCGACCTCGGAGGCCCTGGCCGAGCTGCGGGCCCAGTCGGGAGCGCAGTTCGATCCCGCCATCGTCGAGGTGTTCCTGGAGACGCTCGGGGCCGGGGTCAGCGCCGCCAGTACACCGGCGAGAACAGCACCAGCAGGGTGAACAGCTCCAGGCGGCCGGCCAGCATGCAGAACGAGAGGATCGCCTTGCCGGCCGGGTGGACCCAGGCGAAGGTGTCGAACGGGCCGACGTCGCCCAGCCCCGGCCCGACGTTCCCCAGACACGACGCCGAGGCGGCGATGGCGGTCGTGAAGTCCATGTCGGTGAGCGAGATCGCCGCGGCGGCGGCCGCCCACGTCATCCCGTAGAGGCCCACGAAAGCGAACACGGCCCGCATCATCTGGCCGGTGACCGCCTTGTCGCCCAGCCGCGGCGGCGCCACCGCCTTCGGATGCACCGTGTTGAAGATGCCGCGCAGCGCCTGCTTGGTGAACAGCTGCACCCGGATGCACTTCACCGATCCCGACGTGGAGCCGGCGCAGCCGCCGACGAACAGCAGCAGGAAGATGAGCAGCTGCGCCAGCACCGGCCAGACCTCGTAGTCGCCGAGCGCGAAGCCGGTGGTCGTCCCCATCGAGACGACCACGAACACGCCCTCGCGCACCGAGTCGCCGAACGCGGCGTCGCCGGAGAGCCACACCAGCAGCACCACGACGAGGCTGACGACCGACAGCACGCCGATGTAGAAGCGCCACTCCGGGTTGCGGAAGAGCGTCCCCGGCCGCCCGGTCAGCACCCCCCAGTGCAGCGAGAAGTTGGTCGCGGCCAGCACCATGAACCCGATCAGCACCCAGTCGACGTAGGCGCTGCCGAAGCCGGCGATGCTGTCGTTGCGGGTCGAGAAGCCGCCGGTGCCGATGGTGCTGAACATCTGGCAGAGAGAGTCGAAGAGGTCGAGGCCGCCGAAGAGCAGGAGGACGGTGAGCGCGGCCGAGAGCAGCAGGTAGATCGACCACAGGATGCGGGCCGTGCTGCTGATGCGCGGCCGCAGGCGGTCGGTCGCAGGCCCCGGCACCTCGGCCCGGTAGAGCTGCATGGCGCCGACGCCCAGTCGCGGGTAGAGGGCGATGTAGAGCACGACGAACCCCATGCCGCCGATCCAGTGGCTGAAGTTGCGCCAGAAGAGGATGCCCCGCGGCAGCGCCTCGACGTCGGGGATCACGCTGGCCCCTGTCCCCGAGAACCCGCTCACGCACTCGAACCAGGCGTTGAGCGGCCCCAGCGTGCCGGTGAACTCGAACGGCAGCGAGCCGATGAGGCAGACCACGACCCATCCGAGGGCGACGATGGCGAGCCCCTCGCGGCGCGAGAGGTTCTTGAGCTCCGTACGGAGGAGGAAGGTGCCCGAGACGCCGAGTGCCCCGGCGATGACGATGGTGGAGGCGAAGGCGCGGACGCCGTCCATCTCGCCGTAGAGCGCCGCGACCGTCAGGGGCACGAGCAGGACGACCGCCTCGGCCGCCACGAGGGTGCTCAACACGTACGCGACCCGGCGCGCGACCTCCACGGGGCTGGAGCGGCTTCCCCTCACAGCCGTTGACGACCTGCTCGTGTCAAAGGGCCTCGATCCTGGCGTCTTCCACGGCGACGGGTCCGTCGCCTGCGACGAGCCCCTCTCGCGGCGCCTTCGCCGACACGATCGGGGCGGCGGAGTGCGTCGCGGTGTCCGTTGCGGCCGCCGGTGCCCTCCCGACCCTGTCGGAGCCCAATCCTACTAGCCGTCCGGCTGTGTGTGCGAATCGGCCGGCGGCCTGCGGCCACCCGGCGTCCCGCACCGATCGCGCAGGAGCCGGCGCTAGCGCCGCCAGTAGGTGGGCGACAGGAGCACCAGGACGGTGAACAGCTCCAGGCGGCCGGCCAGCATGCAGAAGGTGAGCACCGCCTTGCCGGCCGGGTGCACCCAGCCGTAGGTGTCGAAGGGGCCGACCTCGCCGAGCCCCGGCCCCACGCCGCCGAGCGCGGTCGCCACCGACGAGGTCGCGGTGGCGAAATCCATGCCGGTGGCCGACATCGCCGCCGAGGCGACCGCCCAGGTCAGCAGGTACAACCCGATGAACGTGGAGACGCTGCGCATCATCTCCGTCGTCACGCCGGTGCGGCCCAGGCGCGGCGCCGCCACCGCCGTCGGGTGCACGGTGCGAAAGATCCCCCTGAGCCCCTGCTTGGTGAAGAGCTGCACGCGGATCACCTTCATCGCCCCCGCCGTGGAACCGGCGCAGCCGCCGACGAACAGCAGGATGAAGATGAGGTACTGGGCCAGCGGCGCCCACAGCTCGTAGTCGCCGAGGGCGAAGCCCGTGGTGCTCCCCATCGAGACGACGGCGAAGACCGCCTCGCGGACCGAGGTGCCGAACGAGGCGTCGGTCGAGGTCCACACCAGCAGCGCGATCACGGCGCTAAACGCCGCCAGCAGGGCGGTGAAGAAGCGCCACTCGGGGTTGCGCAGGAGCCGTCCCGGCTTGCCGGTGAGTACCAGCCAGTGCAGCGAGAAGTTCGTCGCCGCCAGCCAGACGAAGATGATGATGACCCAGTCGACGAACGGGCTGTCGAAGGCGGCGATGCTCGCGTTACGGGTCGAGAAGCCGCCGGTGCCGATGGCCGCGAACATCTGGCAGACGGCGTCGAAGAGGTCGAGGCCGCCGAGCAGGAGGAGGAGGGTCAGCGCCACCGAGAGCAGCAGGTAGATCGACCAGAGGATGCGCGCCGTGCTGCTGATGCGCGGCCGCAGCCGGTCCTTCTCCGGGCCCGGCGCCTCCGCCCGGTACAGCTGCATCGCCCCGACCCCCAGTCTGGGGTAGAGGGCGATGTACAGGACCACGAAGCCCATGCCGCCGATCCAGTGGGTGAAGCTGCGCCAGAAGAGGATGCCGCGCGGCAGGGCCTCTACGTCGGCGATCACGCTCGCTCCCGTCCCGGAGAACCCGCTCACGGTCTCGAACCAGGCGTCGAGCGGCCCGAGCGTGCCGGTGAACTCGAACGGCAGCGAGCCGATGAAGCACATAAGGAGCCACGCCAGCGCGACGATGGCCAGCCCCTCCCGCCGGGAGATGCCCCTGAGTTCAGTCCGGAAGAGGAAGGCGCCGGAGGCCCCGAGCGCACCCGCGATGACGACCACGGAGACAAAGGCCTGGACGATGTCGCCCTCGCCGTAGAGCGCGGCGACGGTCATCGGCACCAGCAGCAGCACCGCCTCCGCCGCCATGAGCGTCGAGAGCACGAACCCGACGCGGCGTGCGACCGCCACAGGGCTGGACCGGCCTGCCCCGAGACCCGCTGACGACCTGGACCTGTCCAAGTGGATACTCCACTCAGTCCGGGGAGAGCAGCTTCTGCAGTCTCGGCATGAGCGCCGGACGCGCGAACAGCACGACCCGGTCGCCCTCCTCCACGACCGTCTCGCCGGTCGGCATGATCACCTCGTCGCCGCGCACGATGGCCCCGACCATGGAGCCGTGCGGCATGTGGAGGAGGGCCAGCGGCAGGCCGACGATGCCGGCGTCCTTGACGGCGATGAACTCGATGCCCTCCACGAGTCCCTCGCGCAGCGTCTTGACCGACAGCACCTGGCCCTGGCGGGCGAACTGCAGGATGGGGCTCAGCGCCGAGAGCAGCGGGCTCACCACGGCGTCGACCCCGATGGCGTCGGCGAACGGGATGTACTCGGGCGTGTCGACCAGCGCCACGACCCGGCGGGCGCCGAGGCGCCTCGCCAGCAGCGCCGTGAACACGTTGTCCTTCTCGTTGCCGAGGGCGGCCACCAGCATCTCGACCCGCTGGACGCCCTCGTCGTCGAGCAGCGCCTGGTCCATGGCGTCGCCGTTGAGCACCAGCGTGTCGTCGAGCTCCTTGGAGAGCACCTCGCACTTCTCCCGGTCCTGCTCGATGATCTTGGTGTGGACGCCGGCGGCCGACAGCCGGCGGGCGATGGCGCTGCCCTCGTGGCCGCCGCCGGCGATGATGACGTTGCGCGTCCGCGCCCAGCGCTTGCCGAGCCGCGTCATCGCCCGCCGCACCGAGTCCTTGGCCGCGACCAGGAACACGGTGTCGTGGGCGCGGAACTCCATGTCTTCGGTGGGCGCCAGCACCGTCTCGCCGCGGTAGACGCCGGCCACCAGGACCTTGTCGCCGTTCTTGCCGGCCAGGTCCCTGATCGGCCGGCCGATGATGGGCGCGTCGTCGTCGATGTGCGCCCCGACCGCCTTCACGCGGCCGTCGACGAAGTCGAGCACGTCGGTGGCGCCGGGCACGCTCGCCAGCTGCACGACCGCCCGCGCCACCTCCTCCTCCGGGCTGATCACGAGGTCGATGCTCAGGGTGCTCTTGTCGATGATGCCGCGGGCGCCGAGGTAGGCGGGGTCGTGCAGACGGGCGACGCGGATGCTCTTGTCGTGCATCGTCTCGGCGATGAGACAGGCGACGATGTTGGTCTCGTCGCTGACGGTCACCGCCACCAGCAGGTCGGCGCTGCGCAGGCCCGCCTCCATCAGTACCGACGGCGTGCTGCCCTTGCCGAGCACCGCGCTGACGTCGAGGTGGTCCTGCAGACGGCGCAGGTTCTCCTCCTCCACGTCGACCACGACCACGTCGTGGTTCTCCTCGGAGAGCTTCTTGGCGACGTGGAACCCGAGGACCCCCGAGCCGACGACGATGACCTTCACGACCTCGCTCCGTCCCTCACTTGCCGATCGCGTCGATACCGGCCTCGGCCTGCACGTCCTCGGGACGGCTGCTGGGCAGGAACGTCTTGATCAGGCGCTTCTCCATGCCCGGCTCCAGCAGGCACAGCACGTAGTCGCCCGGCAGCAGTACCTCGCTGGCGCGAGCCAGCATCGCCTTGCCCTGGCGGAGCACGGCGATGACCAGCACGCCGTCGGGCAGCCGGATGTCCTTGATGGCCAGGTTCGCCGACGGCGACTCGTCGCTCACCTCGATCTCGACCAGCTCCACGTTCTCGCGCTTGAGCGCCAGCAGCGGCACGAAGCGGTGCACCGGCAGCTCGTGCTGGATCATGGAGATGAGCATCGTCGCCGCACAGACCGTCGCGTCGATACCGAGGAGGTCGAAGGTCGCCTGGTTCTTCGGGTTGTTGACCCGGGCGACCACCTTCGGCACGTTGTACTTGAGCTTGGCGACCTGCGAGATGATGACGTTGTCCTCGTCGTCGCCGGTGACGGCGACCACCAGGTCGGCGCGGGCGATGCCGGCCTTCTCGAGCACCCAGATCTCGGTGCCGTCGCCGAACATCAGCCGCTCGGCCAGCTCCGGCAGCAGCAGGTTGTAGCGCGACCGGCGCTGCTCGATGACGATCACTTCGTGGCCCATATGGGTGAGGCTGCGGGCGGCGTTCAGGCCGACCTTGCCGGCCCCGACGATCACGACGAACACGGCTCAGCCCCCCATCTCGGGCAGCGGGCAGGAGTGGACGGCGTCGAGCATCATGACGGCCGCCTCACGGGTGGGGCATACGGTCTTGATGCCCTGGTCGCCGAAGAGGTCGGCGCGCAGCGGATCGTAGACCCGGGCGATGGCACAGCCGACCTCGAACTCGTGGTGGGCGATCAGCGCGCACACGATGTTGGTGTTGTCGCCGTCGGTGACCGCAGCGTAGGCGTCGGCGCCCTCGATGCCGGCCTCCTTCATGACGTCCCAGTCGATCGCCGCCCCGACCACGAACTGGCCCGGGAAGTCGTCGCCGAGCAGCCCGAAGGCGTCGGGGTTCTCATCGATCACGACGACGTCGTGACCTTCCTTCGCCAGCTGCGTGGCCATGCTCGACCCCACGCGACCACAGCCCGCGATGATCACATACATGTGGCCCTTCACTTCCTCTCTTCGCGCGCCGGTCCGGGCCGGTCATCGCCGTCCCCGGTGGACCCCCCTGGATCCCGGCCGCGCTCTGCGTCGCCCGGCGCGCCCTCGCGCGTCTCCGTCCCTTCGCTCGCGCCCTCGCGCGTCTCCGTCTCTTCGCTCGCGCCCTCGCGCGTCTCGACCTCTGACGCCGACCCCTCCATCGGGTAGTCGGCCGGCACCAGGTTCACGATGACTTCGCACGGCGCGTTCTGCAAGACGTACGTGACCGTGCGCCCGAAGACGGCCCCGCCCATGCGCCGCTTGCGGGGCGCCCCAAGGATGATCACGTCGACGTCCCACTCCTCAGCCGTCTCGACGATGGCTTTCCCGGGGCTGCGCGCCTGAGCGATGTGCGGCCAGAGCTCCACATCGAAGTCCTCCGCCACCTTGGCGGCCAGCTCGAGCACCTTCTTGCCCTTGCGGCGTTCCTCAGGCTGGGGCGCGTCGACCGCCAGCTCCATCGGCACCTCGATCACGTACAGGGCGTCGATGGTCGAGTCCTTCTCGGTCGCCAGCTGACAGCCGAGCACGACCATCTCATCGGTGAGCCGGGTGCCGAGGACGGGCACGAGGATGCGCTCGTAGTCGATGTCCTCGGTCACGGCCTTGGGCAGCGTGGTCAGCTCCGCCGGGCGCAGCAGCGGCAGGCGGGCACGCCGCCGGTACAGCACGTACAGCACGATGCCGGCCGCCATCCACGCGAAGCCGGCGATGCGGCCCCACGGATGGGTCGCCACCATCAGCACCCAGATGACCGCGGTCGCGGCGGCGGCGAAGACCGACGGCAGCGGCAGCGCGGCGCCCCGGAAGCGGATGTCGAGCGGCACGCTGAACGGCCGCGAGAGCCCGCGCTCGCGGTACCGCAGCGTGATCACGGAGACGCTGGCCAGCGTGAACGCCACCGCCGCACCGAAGCCGAACAGGTCGAGCAGCAGGGTAGTGTCGCCGGGGATGATGAGCGCCGCCGCGGCGACGCCGAAGAGGATGATGCCGACGAACGGGGTCATGCGCGACGCGGACATCCTCCCCATCCAGGCCGGCACCTGCCGGTGGCGGGCGAGCGAGTAGATGATGCGGCCCGAGCCGCCGACAACGGCGTTGGCCGCCAGGAACAGCCCGATGGCCATCAGGAACGCCACCCAGGGCCGCAGGATGTCCTTGAGCCCCTGCAGGTCCTTGGGCAGCGCGTCGACGAGGCCGATGACCGGGTCCTCGATGTAGACGCTGCCGAGTCGCGACCCGTACAGGAGGGTCACCGGCTGTCCGTCGAGGTCGTACACCTCGCCGGTCGGCTCCTGCGCCGGTATCACGTACCACTGCTCGCGCCTCTCGACCGGGACGTAGACGCGCCGGCTCGGGTCGACCGCCAGGACGTACGTCCCGCGCGTCTCACCCGGGATCACCGGGATCTCCTCGGTGAGGCCGGTCCTGGGGTTCACCGGCACCGTATTGGACTTGACCGGCATCGCGGAGAGCGCGACCACCGCCAGCGCCACCGAGAGGATGACGATGACCGGCAGGATCACGTTGAGGGCCAGCGGCACGTCGCGGCCGGGATGCACGGCGCTCTCGGCCCGGCTGGAGACCGCGTCGATGCCGACGAACGCGGCCCCGGCCAGCGGCACGGCGTACAGAAGGTGCGACCAGGTCGGCGCGTCGCCGACGGCGATCTGCTCGATCAGCAGGCCCGGCTTGAACAGGAAGACGAAGCCGAGCACGACCAGGAGGATGAGTGTCGCGCCGCCGAGGACGGCCACGATCACGTTGACGCGGATCGATTCCGCCAGGCCGAGCACGTTCAGCGCCACCAGGAGGGCGACGGTGCCGATGCCGATGATGACGTCGTAGGGACTCTGCTGCAGCGACGGCCACAGCGCCCCCAGGTAGTGCGGGATGAAGAAGCAGGCGATGGCGACCAGGATGATGGAGTCGAGCAGGATCGCCCAGGCGGCCCCGAAGCCGGCCAGCGGGTTGAAGGCCCGGCGGGCGAAGCTCGCCACGCCGCTGGCCTCCGGCATGGCAGCCGACGCCTCGGCGTACGACCAGGCCGTACCGATGAAGAGCACGCCCACCGCCAGCGTGACGAACGGCGTGACGCCCAGCGCGTAGAGGGCGACCGCGCCGAGGGCGAAGTAGATGGAGGTGCCGATATAGGCGTACGCGGTGCCGAAGAGCCCCGAGATGCCGACCATGCGGCCGAGTGGACCCAGCTGTTTCCTACGCGCCACCGCGCTTCCCCCTGCTCACTCCCTGTGCCGGTGCACTTCGACGCCGGCAGCGTCCACCATCCACTGAGAGGTGTGGTGAGGGTGTGCCGGACCCGGGGGGTTCCCCGGGGCCGGCAGCGCCGAGACCACGGCGCGAAGACGGCCGGATGGCCCGAGAGGGCGACGTCCCGTCAGCGACTGCCAGCGATGATGTCGCGCCTACGCTAGCACCGGCGGGGGCGGGGCTCAAGCGCCGGGGCCGGCGGGCGTTGCGCCCGCCGGCCCCGGCGGTCGTCTCAGCGTCCGTCCCTCGCGGTGACCCCCTTCACGGACGCCACCGGAGGGTCGCTACTGCAGGAACGGGATGATCAGCAGCGCGACGATGTTGATGACCTTGATCATCGGGTTGATGGCCGGCCCCGCGGTGTCCTTGTACGGGTCGCCGACCGTGTCGCCGGTGACCGCGGCGGCATGGGCTTCCGAGCCCTTGCCGCCGAAGTTGCCGTCCTCGATGAGCTTCTTGGCGTTGTCCCAGGCACCACCGC
>Ga0209164_1003700_pt1 | contig 14278 bp, 14 predicted proteins | sample MTBNYHSulfiMetaG_FD_187458 | JGI IMG/M metagenome (GOLD analysis project Ga0209164, IMG submission 187458) | Enrichment culture microbial communities from rom New York Harbor, USA that are MTBE-degrading - MTBE-NYH (New York Harbor Sulfidogenic)... | ecosystem: Environmental > Aquatic > Marine >...
AAGAGGCAAAGCGGAGCGCACGGATCCTGCTGTTATCAGAAGTTTCCAACGCATATCTGGCTCTTGCCGCCGATCTCGAAGGATTGAAACTAGCCCGTTCCACGCTTGAGTCGCAGGAGGCGGCCCGCGATCTTGTTAGAAGACGTTATGAAATTGGTATCGCCTCCGAACTGGATCTCCACCGAGCGCAAACGCAGGTGGACCGTGCACGGAGAGATGTCGCTCTTTTCACACAACTGGTGGCGCAGGGTGAAAACGGCTTAAACCTTCTGGTCGGATCCCCGTATGCGGTTCCCTCCGAGTTGCTCCCGGTGGACCTGGCCGGAGTCAAGCCTCCGAAAGAAATCTCTCCCGGCATAGCTTCAGTCGTGTTGTTGACCAGGCCGGACATTATGGCTGCGGAGCACCAGCTCAAGGCTGCAAATGCAAACATCGGCGCCGCTCGCGCAGCCTTCTTCCCCAGGATTTCGCTCACAAGCACGCTCGGAACGGCGAGCGCCGAGCTTTCCGGTCTCTTCCAATCGGGCTCGCACACGTGGAGCTTCGTGCCGCAAATGGTCCTGCCTATTTTCGATGCGCGGCTGTGGTCGGCTTATGATCTCACGCAGGTGGACAAGGAAATCGCCTTGGCTCAATACGAGAAGGCCATCCAGAGTGCCTTCAGGGAGGTAGCGGACGCTCTTGCGGTACATGGCACGGTGGACCGGCAACTTTCGGCGCAACAATCCCTGGTGGAAGCCGAATCAAGAACCTACCGCATTTCCGTTGTACGTTACACCAAGGGCATTGACAGCTACCTGGGAGTCCTCGATGCGCAGCGCTCCCTCTATGCGGCGCAGCAAGGGCTTTCCACGCTCCGCTTCGCAAAACTCGCCAATCAGGTGAGGCTTTACGCCGTATTGGGCGGAGGCCATGATTAGTTTCCGGAAGCGCTTTTTTAAGCCGGCCTGAAAGACCTGTTACGGCCCGGCGCGTGGAGTGAGGTTTGCCGCTCCGCGCTTGGAGGAGTTAGTATGACAACTCAAAAGAAATTGCTGGTACTGGTCGATGGTTCGGAACGAACTATACAAACGGTTACCCATGGAAAAGATTCCATGCCGGTTGACGAGAACACTCGGATTGTGTTGTTCCATGTTTTCAGCGGCATTCCCGAAGAATGGCGGGAGATGGAAAAGGAGTTGACCTGGGAAGAAGCGCTTCATCAATTGCGGAGGCGGGAAGCAGGGGAGAAAAGAAGGGGAGGGGTCTATCTGGAACAGGCGAAAAAGAATCTGATCGCAAGCGGATTTCCGGAAAAATCGATTGAGATCAAATTGCACCCCCTCGAGAAAGGGGTGGCCCGGGACATAATAGATGAAGCGAAAAAGGGTTACACCGCCGTAGTCATGAGAAGGCGGGGAAGGGGTTTGCTGAGAAATGTGATCCTTGGCAGCGTCGCTGTCAAGCTCCTTCAGTCCCTGGAATTTATTCCGATCATAATGGTCGGAGAGGTTCCACCCATCAAGAAGATTTTGTTGGCCGTAGATGCGTCACCTTCTTCGATGAAAGCGGTTGAATTTGTCGGTTCACTGCTGGGCGGCCACGGGTTTGAGGTCTGTCTTTTTCATGCGATACCCGGTTTGGGGGCGGTGAATTTCGAGCTTGCTGAAAAGGATAACCAGGAACTTCCTGACCTTCAACTGCCTGACGCCTGGGTCGACGCGTTTAAGCTGAAAGTGGCGCGAATGCTTCAGGATATGAAGGTCAAGCTGGTGGCATTCGGGTTTGAAGCGGGGAAAGTGTCCAAGAAGGTTGTTTCAGGCGTGTACAGCCGGGCCCAGGCCATTGTAACGGAAGCGGAAGAAGGCGGCTACAGTTCAATCGTTGTGGGGCGGAGGGGAATTTCAAGGGTCGAGGCGTTTTTCATGGGTCGGGTCGGTCATGAGGTTGTTTATGGCGGGAAAAAATTCACGGTGTGGATTGTTCCATGACAGGCTCCCGGCAAGCTGTTCGAACAAACTAGCCACGACAACAAGAAATTGCGGGATGTTTTGCGGCTTTCAGCCTTGATGGAACAATGGAAAATCAAAGTAGAAGTCTAGGTGTTCTTGCAATGGCGGCAACTGCGTTCCTTTGGAGCATCGCAGGGTTATTCATAAAGGTGATAGACTGGAACCCCGTTGCGATAGCCGGCATGCGCAGTCTCATTGCATCGATAGTTATTTTCATCTATTTGAAGCATCCCAAGATTCATCTCTCCTTTCCGCAAGTTGCAGCTGCCGTAGCCAATGCGGCGACCATGCTCTTGTTTGTATGCGCCAACAAGACCACAACCGCTGCTAACGCTATTCTACTCCAATATTTCGCGCCGGTGTCGACAGTCTTTATAGGTGCGGTCTTGCTGAAGGAGCGCGCCGGAGTCGAACATGTCGTGGCCTTGGCTCTCGTGGCCGGGGGCATGGTTCTTATGTTTTTCGACGAACTCGGCGGCGGAAAATTACTCGGCAACGCCCTTGCAATCACCTCGGCTGTAACCTTCAGCCTTTATTTCGTGTTCATGCGAATGCAGAAGGACGGTTCGCCTCTCGAATCGATTCTTCTTTCCCATTGGCTCACGGCCGGGATATGTATCTTATTATCGTCTTTTCTCCCCTTCCCCCATGTGACAATAAAATCGCTTGCTGCGATCGTGGTGTTGGGGATCGTTCAAATCGGTCTTTCTTCTATCTTGTTTTCCATCGCGATTAAACGAGTTTCAGCGGTTCAAGCGAATCTTATCGCCGTCATCGAGCCGGTATTCAATCCGGTCTGGGTTTTCTTCGCCATAGGAGAAGCGCCGGGCACAAATACTCTGATAGGCGGAGGCATCATTGTGCTGGCTGTAACAACGGCTTCTATTCACGGCGGGCGCCGGACACTCGTCGGAATACCGCACTCTAAGGACTAATCGAGGGATCACGTTCGCCCCGTAGTTTGCCGCAATCTCCCTCCGGCCCCTTTCTTCCTCCGGAATTTGAGTCGGAGGGTGAAGGGCTATACTTCGCTCCGTCGCGGGAAGAGACGTCCTCTCGAAAGGCCTTACGGTTTCCACAATGCATAGAACTCAGGGGCCATGCCTGTTGACTGAAACCGTCGAACAGGATATTTTCCCCATAAAGGGGCCGGCGTATAAGCGGCAAATCGATTCCACGGCCCATTGACGAATATCGGACATCCGCAGGTTCTTCACCCGTGAGGCTTCAGGCACGGAAAGATAAATAGTGACGAGAAAGCGAAGGCCGATGAGATTCTTCATGTCGTTTCTCACCCTGTGCGTCGCCCTTTTCATTTCGGCTCCCTGTTCCGCTCAAGAACCTTCCGGCTTTCTCAAGGGCGGCGAGCTGGATATCGAAGCCGTGGTGAAGCATTTCGAGGATCTCTACCGCTCAGACAGCAGCATCTCCATCGTGGATCTCACCGTGACTCGCCCACGCCGCACTCGCACCATGACCATGAAGGTCTGGACCAGAGGCCGGGACAAGGCGCTGATCGTCATCCAGGAACCGGCGCGCGTGGCCGGGACGGCCACATTGAAGGTGGAAGCCAACCTCTGGAACTACCTGCCGCGCATCAAGCGCACGATTCGCATACCACCCTCCATGATGCTGGCTTCCTGGATGGGAACCGATTTTACCAACGATGACCTCGTTCGGGAGTCGTCGTACATCGACGACTACGCGTACCGGCTCGCCGGTCGGTCGGATGATCCGGCGGGCTGGATGGTTCGATTCGAGGCCAAGCCCGAGCTGGTCGGCCTATGGAGCCGGATAGAACTGATATTGTCCGAGGACGGCACGATTCCTCTGCAGGCTCGCTACTACGATCGCAGGGAACGCCTTTCACGAACCATGCGCTGGGACGAGGTGCGCGTTTTTGACAGCCGTCGTATTCCGGCCCGGTTGACGCTGGAGCCTGAAGACGAAGTGGGGCACAAGACAGAGATGCACTACCGGACGATCCGGTTCGACGTGGACGTTCCGGAGGCAACCTTCAGCCTGTCCTTCCTCGAACGGCAGCGCTGAGAGAAGAGACTTTGATGACTACGCTGCGCATTGCCTGGAGAAACTTGGGCCGCAACCGCAAGCGCTCGCTGCTGGCCCTAGGAGCGATCGCGCTCGCCCAGACAACCCTGGTATTTGTCAACGGTCTCTTTGCCGGATCATACGATCAAATGCTGCAGACCATCACCGGGCCGATGATGGGCCATGTGCAGGTGCACCATCCTCGATGGCGTGAAGAGCGTGCAGTGGACCTTTACATCGACCGTCTTGATGCCGTTCGTGCCCAGGTCGGCGCAATGGAGTTGCCCATGTCGGTCTCGCCGAGGCTTTACTCCGCCGTCCTGGCCGCCTCCGGAGAGAAGAGCGAGCAGCCGGCAGATGCCGAACCGGCAGTGATCGTGGGAGTGGACGTCTCAGCGGAATCGACAAGGGACGGACTTCTTGAATCATTGGAACCCCAAGATCGTCCGCAAGGAAACAAGGTGGCCCTCGGCCGCGTCCTGGCTAATAGGTTAAATGTGAGCGAAGGCCGGGAACTCGCAGTCATCGGCCAGGATGTGGACGGCTTCCCGGCAAGTGATCTTTTTGTTATCGCCGCAATCATCGACAGCCCGGTAGACCTTGTCAAGACGCGGGGCGTGGTCATGTGCTTCCATACCGCTGCCGGGTTTCTTGCCATACGGGATCAGGCCCATGAGATCGTGATCCGGGGATCGAAGGCGGACCAGGCCGATGAACTGGCACGGGAGGTCGCCGCACTGCCGGCTTTGTCCGAGCTGGAGGTGCTTTCCTGGCGCGAAGCGATGCCGGAGTTCAGCAGGATGATCGACATGAAGGACTGGTTTGATATGATCTTTCTGGCGATCGTATTCGTGGCCTCCGCCTCAGGCATTGCCAACACCTCCATGATGTCCTCTTTTGAGCGAACGCGGGAGTTCGGGATGCTGCTGGCGATCGGCATGCAGCCTGCCGGGGTAGTGCGCATGGTTCTTGCCGAGTCCGTGTTTCTGGGGTTGATGGGGGTCCTCGTGGGCTCCCTGGTCGGCTCGGCACTGGTGCTGCTTGCCGCGCACACGGGGATCAACTACGCCGCCCTTGCAGGAATGGAGGCTGCGGACATCGCCTTCGGCGGCATAAGCATTTCGTACACGATCTACCCCAGATTCGAGTTCAGACACATCCTGTTCGGATTCATCGCGGTGGCAATCACTTCCGCGCTTGCCTCCACGTGGCCGGCGACCCTGGCCGCACGACTGGAACCTGCAAAGGCGATGCGCCTATGATCGGCAGGATTTCTGGAAGATATGCCTTGCGCAGCCTCTGGCGGCATCCGCGCCGGACCATCCTTTCGATGGTGGGCGTTGGGATCGGAGTTGCCATCGGGCTAATCGCCACCTCCTGGATGCGCGGCGGTACGGAGATGCAAATCCGGGCCGTATCCGAAAGCGGAGCCGGCCACCTGCGCGTGGTTCCGAAGGGCTGGACCGCCCGGCGTGAAAACACTCTTAGGCTCCCCGACGCTCCGGCGATTGACGGAGCTGTTCGATCCATACCGGCCGTCGAGCTCGCCGCGCCCCGCGCCAGGGTTAACGCGCTGCTTGCCTTCGGCAATAGAAGCGCAGGCGTCGAAATAGTTGGAGTCGACCCGGAGGTGGAACAGAGGGCGAACCGCATCGTCTTCAAGAGCAGGCTCGCGGGCCGTTACCTAAAGCCGGGCGATCAAAACACCGTCGTGGTCGGTCGAACCCTTGCTGATCGTCTTCGCGTCGACCTGGATGACGATCTGTATGTGACGCTCTCGGGCCCGGACGGCGTTCGCAGCGCCATGCTGAGCATAGTGGGCGTGCTGAGTACCGGGGCAAGGGACCTTGACGCCGGGATTTGCCACGTCAACCTTGAGGTGATGGAAAAAATTTCAGGGTACGCGGGCATCGGCGAAATCAGCATCCTCCTCGACGACTACCGGCGAATCGAGGAGACCCGGCGGGAGCTCGGCAGGCAGTTTGCCGGCTTGGAGGTCCTTTCCTGGAAAGAAGTCAACCCGGGTATTGCAGCGAATGTCGAGGGCGACCGCGGTTTTATGCGCGCCCTCGTAGCTATCATTATCGTAGTCGTCGGTCTTGGAATCGTCAGTGCCCAACTCACCGCAGTAATGGAACGGCGCCGCGAAATCGCCGTGCTGACGGCTCTCGGCATGAGAGCAAGGCAGGTAGTCGGACTGGTTGTTATCGAGGCGGTAAGCGTGGCGCTCGGCGGTTCGGTCATCGCGCTTTGCATCGGCGGCGGGGTGGCCCATTGGCTCGCGACACGGGGAGTCGACATCCGGGCCCTCATGGGCGAGGAGTTCGGTTTCGGCGACGTGTTGCTCGATCCGTACATTTACGGCGATTTCGGTTCCTGGATAGTATTTTATGCCCTTGCCGTCTCAGTCGCGGCTACGGTGGCCGCTTCCCTTTACCCCGCCTGGATCGCCTCCAGGGTTGAACCGGCGGATGCCCTAAGGACGTGACATGAAGCCTCGGACGAAAGAAGCGCTGGTCTCGGCAAGGAATCTCACTAAGGTATACAAGACAGGCAAGGTGGAGACCCCCGCACTGCGCGGAGTCGACCTTGAAATCAGGGCGGGCGAGTTCGCAGCAGTCGTTGGGCCGTCCGGCAGCGGCAAGACAACTCTGTTGAACATCATCGGCGCCTTGGACTCCGCCACATCGGGCGACCTTACAGTGCTCGGACGGCAGGTGCGCACTTTGAGCAAACGCGCAAGGGCTGACATGAGACTGCTCCAACTGGGGTTTGTGTTCCAGGCATACAACCTTATTCCCGTGCTCACGGCTCAGGAAAACGTCGAGTTCGTCCTGGAACTCCAGGGGGCTGGTGACGAGAAGCGCATGCGGGCCCGGGAAGTGCTCGATCACCTCGGCCTGTCCGAACTTGCAGGGCGGCGGCCCGCCGAGCTGTCCGGCGGACAGCAGCAGCGGGTGGCGGTTGCTCGCGCAGTGGCTTCCTTCCCCCGACTCGTGCTGGCCGACGAGCCGACCGCGAACCTCGATGGAGAGAATGCAGAGGTGCTCCTGCGAATGATGCGGGAACTGAACGAACAAAAACAGATCACCTTCATCTTCTCCACCCACGATCCGCGAGTAATTTCCCACGCGCGGCGAGTGGTGACCCTTGTGGACGGTCGAATCGTCACGGACGAGGAGACCTGACCTCATGGTTCCACGTCTCAATCCCCTCATTGTTCTGACACTTGTTTTGATCTGCCTGTTCGCCGCTCCCTATCTTGGGGGCGTTGGGCATGGGGAGGTGTGGTGGACGGATCATGAGGAACAACGAAAGCTCTATTCCAACACATCGCTCAAGTGGACGGGCCTGGCTTCCCGTGCACCCGATGACCCGGTGCTCTTTCCCGACCGCAACAGCGCGATCGGCCTGTTTCGATGCAGGCTGGATGTCAAGTATGCTCAAGCTGCGTTTCTGGATGCGAATTTCGCATACGAGCATCGGATGCGGAAGCAGACCGGTGTCGACGTGGGCATGGGAGGAAGCATCCTGCCGGACCGCGGAGAGGCCTTTTTCCGCCTGACTCAACTCGACTGGCGAATCACCGGCAGAGACGACTCTTTCCTTTGGGAGCACGAGATCGACCGCGGGCTCGTAAGCCTCCATCCCGGTTGGGGCGAAGTCACGGTCGGCCGCCAGGCCGTAGGTCTGGGACGGGGGAGACTTTTCAGCGCGGTTGATATGTTCGCCCCCTTCTCCCCCACAGAGGTGGACCGCGAATGGCGGCGAGGGGTGGATGCAGCCCGCGTGGAATACCGTCTCTCCGATACCTTGTCGGCTGAGGGGCTCGGCGTTTTCGGCGAGTCGTGGGACGAATCCGCCCTTCTGGGGCGCGTTCGAGGATATCTCGGTCCGGTGGACGGTGAGTTCATCTTCGGCAAGCGCGGCGAGGATATGCTTGCAGCCATAATCACCTCGGCTGCGTTATTCGGCGCCGCAGTGCATGCTGAAACGGCTCTCTTCGATGTACCCCAGAAGCAGCCCGGCGGCGGCCTCTTCGGAAACGACAAGATGGTAGGAAAGGCTCTCCTTGGCGCTTCCTACACTTTTGATGTCGGCAACGGCCTGACTCTCCTGGCCGAATATCATTACTCCGGTTTCGGCGTCAAGGATGCCGAAGAGGCAGTGCAGATCCTCGCCGTTGACACCGCTCTGCAGAAACGTTTCCAGCGCGGGGACACTCAAACCCTGGGTCGGCACAACCTGGGTTTTCAGGCAGGCTATCCGGTCAACGATGCCGTCACTGTCGGCCTGCTCATCCTCACCAGCGCCAGGGACGGCTCAGGCATTATCAGTCCGTCGGTGGTCTGGGATGTGCGGCGCAATGTGACGTTTCTTTCCAGCGCCTTCGCACCCTGGGGGACCCGCCCCACCGGCGGAGCCCTGCAGAGCGAGTACGGCGGCACGCCCTGGAGCCTGTTCCTCCAGGTAAACGCCTACTTCTGACAAGCCCTTGGGCAACAGCCGGTTCAACTTCCCGGCATGGAAGGAAAAAGCGCAGCCGGGCGAAACCGGCTGAAGTTTGCTAAAAAATCTGTGGCGACAACCTCAAGATTGTCGTTTTGATCGGTTTAATCGAGAATCCGAGCAGCCCCTTGCAGAATGATCCTTCTCCGGAACCGATTAAAGTTGCATTCTTTATATATAATTTGCTATAATTATTTAAAAAGGGGAAAGGCGCTGCTATGGCCAGAATAATATTGGAGCATGACGGGCATGTACTGAAAGATTACCCTTTGCATAGGGGGGGCATAACCATAGGTCGGCGGAAGGAAAACACAGTCGTCCTGGGCAGTCCGGAGGTTTCGGGTATTCATGCCAGGATAGACAGGAACAGCTCCGAGTATATAATCACCGACCTTCAAAGCACCAACGGCACATTGGTGAACGGTCGAAGGGTGTTTTCCCACAGGCTCATTCATGGCGACAGGATTGCGATAGGAAAGGACAGTTTGCTTTTCATTGGCACAGAAAAGGCTAAAATTGAGGCACAAGAGGCGAAAATCCCGTTGGATAGAACAGTGATAATAGGCGGAGTCTCCAAAAGACGAAGAACGACGGGCACTCAGGTCGCCACGGTGGAGGAGAATGTTGTTTTGAAACCAAGAAGGTCCAGCCACCCGGCAAGACTCTTGGTGGTTGCTTTTGCCTTGTGCGCAGTTCTCTTGACACTGGGCGTGTCGACCATGAAAGACGAACCTTCCTACCCGAAAAGGATCATGAGAACAGGCGGTCAGAACTCGGGATCCGGGAGGGAGGATGCTCCAACCTTCGCACGGAGGAGCGTGAACCCAATTGCGGTCACCGCTTCGACTGCGGACAAAAGCGGCTCAAGGCCCTCTTTGCATAAGGATTTCTCGGCAGAGAGTGCCTCCCCGGCGGTAGACAACCGCCTGCCGACTCACGATAACCGTGGATTTGACATTGAGGCGATTGTCTGGTCGAGCGACGCAAGAAAATCACTGGTCATCATAAACGGAGTAAGACTCAGAACTGGAGAATCCTTTGAAGGATCTACCGTAACCGAAATTGGAAGAGACTACATAGTCCTCCAAGCGCCGTCGGGAGAATCGATCTCTCGACTCACCCTTCGCTGAACACGGTGAGGACCCTTTTCATAACGCTTCCTTCTCTATGCATCGTCTGATTCTTCTTCAGATTATTCAAATGAAGAAGCAGTAGGTACAAGGCGTTAATGAGATGAAGTTGCTTGATTTTCCTTTTTTCTGTGTAGTATTGTCGACCAACGATACCGAAGGCAAACTCAGGAGAATATTATGGCAGATGCTGTTAGGGAACACTTGGCTCACATCATGAACCCAAACTAAAGACCGGAGGGTGCGTCATGGCGAATGTTGCGAAAGTTCTGAAAGAGGAAATTTCCAGAATAAGCAGGAAGGAAGCCAAGAGTGCTGTCGAGCCCGTCGGAAAGTCCCAAACTACTCTGAAGAAAGCTGTTGCGGATCTGAAGAAAAGAGTTGCGTTGCTCGAAAAAGAGAGCAAGCGGCTGGTCGGGGCGATGAAAAAAGAGAAACAGGCAACTCCCGAATCAGTCCCTGGAGAAACTTCGAAAGCCCGTATAACCTCGAAAGGCATTCGCAGTCTCAGAAGCAAGCTGAGACTTTCCCAGGCCGATTTCGCAAAGTTGCTGGGAGCAACTCCTCATTCGGTCTACCTGTGGGAAAAGAAGGAGGGCGCACTGAAACTGAGGGACAAGACCAAGGCGGCACTGCTTGCGATCAGGGGGTTGGGCGCAAGAGAAGCAACCGAAAGGTTGGCTGAAACTGAGACCAAGAAAAGAGGTGAGCCAAAGAGGAATGCCGCAAGGGCAAGGAAGACAAGATAAACAGGGTAGATGGAACATGAAAGAACTTGATTACATGAATGCAGGATGCTCCTCAAGACCCCCATCGATCCCCGTTGCCTTGACAAGGATTGTGAAAACCTTTATCCCGCCAAGGACTGCCACACGATTTACTTCGGCGAGATCGTCGCGTGCCATCAGACGGAATAAAGGATTTTCCCCCTTTCCACAATCGGATTTGAGCACCGCGCCGCTTTCCTCAACCGAAAAGGTAGGTGCATGCGGTTACCGCGGCTATGACGGCAAAAAGGTCCGCGGTCAGGGCTGCGGCAAGGGTGTACCGAATCCTGCGCACCTGGACGGCGCCGAAATAGACGGCCAGCACGTAAAAGGTCGTCTCCGTGGAGCCTTGAAGAGTCGAGACCAGGTACCCTGTGTAACTGTCAGGTCCGACGGCCGGGTCCTGAATGATGGATGCCAGGATACCGTAAGCACCGGAGCCTGAAAGGGGCCGCAACAGCGCCATGGGCAGAGCCTCGGCAGGCAAACCGACACGTCCCGTCCACGGACCCAGCATACTCACCATGTGTTCTAGGGCTCCGCTTGCCCTGAACATACCCACGGCCACGAGAATGGCAACCAGGTAGGGAATGATGCGCACCGCGACCTGAAAGCCTTCTTTGGCTCCCTCCACAAAAACCTCGTAGACCTTCACTCGTCTCAGGACCCCGAAGCCCAGAAATCCTGCCATGAGGCCGGGGATAATCCAAGGCGAGATGTTCCTCCCGTACATCACCGTCACAGGAATCGCGACGCACAGAGCTCCAATAGCCGACAGGCTCACCCAAAAAGGATAGGCCGCCGTGTTCTCTTCAGGAAATGCTTCCGTACCCTTCGCTGAAAGGCCTTCTTCTGCCTTCTTTCCGTGTTCTTCCCGGGTCGGCAATTTCTTTTGTCGAAACATCCTGGCAAAGAGCTTAGCCGCAAGAACGGCCACGCAGGTGGAGCACAGGGTTGCAAAGAGAGTTGTCGGCAGAATTCCGGCCGGATCGACGGATCCAGCCGCCGCCCTGAGCGCCATGACGCCCGTGGGTAACAGGGTCACGCTGGACGTGTTGATGGCCAGAAAGAGGGCCATGGAATCAGTGGCTGTGCCCTCTCTAGGGTTGAGCCTGTTCAGTTCCTGCATGGCCCGGATGCCGAAAGGAGTAGCTGCATTGCCCAAGCCCATGGCATTGGCCGAAAGGTTCAGGATCATGGCACCCATGGCCGGGTGCTGGGCAGGCACCTCGGGAAACAGCCGCACCATCAGGGGCTGGATGAGGGCCGCAAGAACCCGCAGGAGCCCTCCGGCTTCCGCTACTTTCATCAGGCCCAGGAACAGCGTCATGACGCCGATCAGACCCAGAGCAAGTTCCACGGAACCGGCCGCGGACTCGATCATCGCCTTTGACAGGCTCTCCATCGGCGAGATCTGGCCGCCTCCCCGATTGATCTCCCTCCACCCGGCCGTGACAAAAGCGACGAAGACAATTCCCAGGAATGCGACGTTCACCTCTCTACGAGCTCCCTCCCCGTTGTCCCATCCCGCCAGAGGCTGCATATGAAATCCGGCCCGGCGGATTTGATCCTTGGCTGGGAAACAAGAACACAGGTTGAGGATCGGAGTCAATTCTCTTTTGAAAGCCGCTTTCCATTGTAGTAGTGTTGTTGAGAGGGTCATTCCTGCCGGGAAAGGAATTTCAAACGATGGATCTCTCGTACACTTACCCTTCTCGACGATCGCCGGTCATGGGCCGAGGCGGCATGGTGGCGACTTCTCAGCCCCTCGCATTGGCGGACGGCTGCGCAATGACCCTGATTTGAAAGTCTTCCGATTCTGTTTGCTTTTTCATCAAATTCCTTTAAATATGCTCATTTGCATTTTGCGGAGGTCCCAATGGTTCGAAAAAAGACGCTTCTCTTTTCTCTCGTGGTTCTCTTTGTCTTCAGTTTTTTTCACGTTCTACTTGATCAGGCTGAAGCCCGTCGTCTCGGGGGCGGGCGGTCCTTCGGCAGCAAGCCGAGCTATCAGCGCAGCGCGCCCCAACCTCAGCGAAGCGCACCCCGCCAGAACCAGGGGACCCAGCAGGGGCAGGCTGCACCTGCATCACCTTCTGCATCTCCGAGGCCGTGGGGAGGAATGCTTGGAGGACTGCTCATGGGCGGGTTGATCGGTTCGTTACTTTTCGGCGGCCACGGCTTAACGGGCCCGGGGCTCCTTGACATCATGGTTTTTGGGGGTCTCGTCTTCTTCCTCATCCGGTACCTGCGTTCGCGGAGCATGGCTGCGGAACCGTCCCAAGTCAGGCGTCTTCCATCCCGCCCGATTTTGATCAGGCCGATTTCATGAAGGGCGCCAAAGCGGTCTACGCGAGGCTTCAGGACTCCTGGGACAGAAGAGACATGGAGGACATTCGCGAGTTCACGTCTCCTGAGGTCTGGGAGGAGATAAAGCGCCAGGCTGAGGAGGCACCTCATGCGAGCAGAACCGAAATCCTTCTTGTGGATGCCAGGCTCCTGGAAGTGAGCAAGACGGACGGTGAGACCGTGGCATCCGTCTTTTTTGATGTGCTCATGAGGGAAACGCCGGAACAGGCCGAACCGAACCAGGCCAGGGAGGTCTGGCACTTCAGCCTCGACGAGAAGACGGCAGGCGCATCCTGGATTCTGGAAGGAATTCAGCAGGTGGACTCTTAACAGCCCTTAAGCTTTTCCGCAGCAGCTTCCCGGACCTGCGCAACCGGCATGGCCGGGAGCGCTGCCGCAGCAAGCGGTGTCCCCTGCTCCCGGCAATGCGGTTTTCCTCACACCGGAAAGGGAGGAGACCGTCGAAAGCAGTTTCTTCAACCTGCCGCTCCCGCAGGAAGGGCACTCCGGCTCGTTCCCTGAAGCCGTGAGTAGTATTTCACTGACCTTGCCGCATTCTTGGCAGAGATAATCGAAAAGGGGCATCTCAATCCTCCTTGGCTTGACGCCCTATACTTCAGACTTTCCGTCGGTGCAGGAAAGATTCATCCTGCTCTCCCACAAGTCTCGGGTGATGATTCGCTTTTTTCCGGGACAACACCCCTGTACTCGTCGATCGCCTTCTGTAGAGTTTTGACCGCCAGCCGGATACAGTGCTGCTTCTGGTCCGGAATTTCGACCAATTCTCTGAACACATCCCGGTCTTTGACCAGCATCGCCTCCTCCAGGGTTTTCCCCTTCACCAAATCCACCAAAGCCATGGCCGCCGAAATGGCGCCGGGACACCCGAGCACCTGATACTTGGCGTCCTTGATCCGGCCGTTCTCCATTTTGAGAAAGCACCTCATGGTGTCGCCGCAGGGACCCGTCAGCTCTGTAACGTGATCGGGGTCGGAGATGGTTCCCATGTTGGGTTTGGTGAGATAGTACTCGATAGCCTTTTCCGCATATCCCGAACCTGACAGCAGGTCTCGAACCAATTTCAAGTCCTGCTGACCGTTTTCCTCGTGCTGTGCCATATTCATCACCTCAGTGAACGCATCCTCCCCCGGCCCCGTGGCCTGCGCAGGTATGATCCAGTGTGAACACAGGGAGAAACCCTGCGTCGATGAGTTTCAAGTTTTCCGCAACCGATCCTTCCACTGCCCTGTAGACCGTGATTCCGGCCGAATTCAGTTTGGCCAAAGCACCGGCCCCGATTCCTCCGACAACCACGGCATCCACTTTCCTTCCCCCAAGTGCGCTGAGAGGCTGGCACAGGCCGTGCGTGTGCTCCCTGTCCACGTTATCGACGGCTTCAAAAGTGTCCTTTTCCCTGTCAAGGATTATGAAACAGCGGGCCGTGCCGAAATGGCCGTAAACAGCGCTCTCCAGGCCTCTATTC
>Ga0209164_1003702_pt1 | contig 14277 bp, 8 predicted proteins | sample MTBNYHSulfiMetaG_FD_187458 | JGI IMG/M metagenome (GOLD analysis project Ga0209164, IMG submission 187458) | Enrichment culture microbial communities from rom New York Harbor, USA that are MTBE-degrading - MTBE-NYH (New York Harbor Sulfidogenic)... | ecosystem: Environmental > Aquatic > Marine >...
CGCCGGTGGCGCATACATTGTCTTTATGGCTTGCCAATCCATCATGATCGACAAAATGTCCTACTCCTTTTTGGGAGGCCCCCCCCTGGTGAAGGCGGCCACCGGCGAAGTCATTTCCGCCGAAGACTTGGGCGGCGCCCGGGTGCACACTCAAATTTCGGGCGGAGCCGATCATCTTTGCAAAAGCCAGGATGAGGCCATTGTAAGGGTACGGGAAATTCTTTCTCTAGAGCGCCCCAAGGAATTGCAGATTCATCGCTACGCGGAAACACCGCCGACAGTGCCGGTTGAGTCCATCTATGAAATGTTTCCGGAGAAAATCCATCAGGGCATCAACAGCCGCGGTTTCCTGGAAGCCATCGCCGACGACAGCTATTTTATCGAGTACAAGAAAAACTACTCGCCGGGACGCGGCGACAACATCGTAACCGGGAAAATCCGACTGAAAGGCATCCCCGTCGGTGTTATCGCTTCCAACGCGCTGGGAATCATCTTTGCTGAAGCCGCCCGCAAAGCGACCGAATGGATTGTCCGCTGCTCCCAGGAAAAAGTTCCGCTGCTCTTTGTGCAAAGCTCTCCCGGATACATGGTCGGGTCCGAATCAGAGCACATGGGAATCGGCAAATACGGCGCGGACATGGTCCGTTCGGTCTCCTGCGCTCAGGTGCCCCGCATCCAGCTGGTAGTGGGGCCGGACAACGGCGCGGCCAACTACGGGATGTGCGGCCGCGCTTATCGTCCTCACTTTTTGTTCCACACCATGCGGTCGAGAACTTCAGTCATGAGCGGGCGCTCGGCGGCTGAAGTGCTGCTTTCCATCGAGGAGCGCAAGCGCGCATCGGCCGGAAGCCCGATGAGTGAAGGCGAAAAACAGGCTTTTCGCCATCAGATGGTGGATAAATATGACGGAGAGGCGCATCCTTTCTATTGCGGTGCGCGCCTGTTAAGTGACAGGGTGCTGAAATTTCGAGAGATTCGCGATTGGCTGGCTATGGCCTTCGAGGTCAGTCTACTTAAGCCCATCGGAGAGCCCGCTTTCGGCAATTTGAGATTCTAGTCCATGACGAAAGAGGTTATTGACCGGCTGATGGATGGCTTCATCCCTTGAGGGGGGCAAGGGGGGCGTTTGGTGGACATTCACGGCTATCCCTTCTGGGAGGGAGAGCGGCCTTAGACCAAGACGAGCCGGATACAGTGTTGAGAGACAAGGAGATAGCATCATGGCAATAAAAACAGAATACGACTACTGGAAGATTTTTCCGAGGATGCCGAAAAAGGTGACAATCGGAGACATTACGATTCGTGACGGTTTTCAGCATCTGGAGAAATTTATCTCGACGAAGGCCAAGATTTTCTACGGTCAGGAGCTGATCCTTGCGGGTTGTCGCGAGCTGGAAGTGACGAACCTGGGCGCCATCAGAACGACGCCGCAGTTTGTGGACGCCGATGAGGTCATGCAGGCCATGCGAAGTGACGAGTTCAGGAAACGCGCCGCGAAGAAGGGCATCGATATTGACAAGGACGTGACGCTCACCTGCGTGACCATTCGTGAGACTGCCGTTGACCGCGCCATCGCGATGAGGCAGAAGGGTTATGGTCCCGACCGCATCCTCATGATGGTTTCCACCGATGAAGAGCATCACTTCGCAAACTCGGGCACCACACTCCCCGACTACTGGAAGGAAGCCGAGCGGTGCATCAAGAAGGCCCGCGCCGCGGGCATCAAGATGTGCGGCACCGTGAGCACCATCTGGGGCAGCCCCATCAGCGGCGCCACGAAGCTGGAGGATGCCGTCGAGTTCACGAAGCGCTGGTTTGAAATTGGGGCCCACGACATCGAGCATGCGGACCACGACGGTTCGGCCAACGCCGCCGACGTTTACCGCTACTTCGCCATGATCTTGGATGCCATGCCGAATCCCGAGGCGCACCTGTGCCACCTGCACGAAACGAAGCGCATCGCCTCCTCGTCCATTCTGGCGGCCCTCCATGCGGGCATCTGCCGCTTCGAGTCGACGCTGGGCGGCCTCGGCGGCCAGCCGGCTAATTTCCTCGATGACTGCCCCATCAAGGGCACCGGTGAGTACTACTATGAGGATCCCCGCTACGTCGGCCTGATCTGCACGGAGGACCTGCTGGTCCAGATCGACGAACTGGGCATCGAGCACGGCTACGACGTGGACCGCGTTCTGTGGCTTGGCCGGAAGATGGAGAAGACGGTGGGCATGCGGCTCCGTTCGGAAGCTGTCATCAATGGCCGGACACTGAAAGAGGGACACATGAAGTTTGCCCGTCCGGGCCTCGGCAAGAAGAAGGAGCAACTGGGCGAGAAGCTGGGTACCAAGCTTCCCGAGGGCTGGGGCGAAAAGGCTGTCCTGCCCGAAAAATACGGTCCCGAGGATCCCGTCTGGAAGAAATAGGCGGTTTCCTGACGGCGGGGGAAGTTTCATCTTCCCCCGCTTGGAGCTGTCCCAAGGAAGAGCCCACCGAGCTCAAGAAGGTGGTGGAATTCACCAAGCGCTGGCTCGACATCGGAGCCGACGACATTGAACATGCGGACCAGGACGGTTCCGCGCCGTCGAACAAGGTCTATGAGTATATTCCATGATCCTGGATGCAATCCCCGACCCCGCTAAGCATGTGGCCCATTTCCATGTAACCCGCGGATGGGGGCTCTCCAACGTTTTGGCCGCCTTGAATGCGGGCATTACCCATTTTGAATCGACTTTGGGCGGAATAGGCGGGCAGCCCGCCAATTCTGTGGACGGAGTGCCCGTATCGGGCACCCGCAAATACTATTACGAAGATCACCGCCTGGTCAGTACCGAAGACATGGGGGTCATGATGGACGAAATGGGGATCGACACCGGACTCGACGTGGATAAAGTACTCGAAGTCGGTCGCAGGTGGAGCGTATTATCGGTCGCAGACTGCGTTCGGAATGTGCTCACACGGGCAGGATTCCCAAGTCATTGACCGGCAGAGTCTAAAATCGAACTTCGCATCTTGACCCAACAGCCCGCGCACCTTAAAAAAATCAGGAGTGCGGGCTTTTTATGCGCACGTACGGTTGGACCAAGGCGCGTTGCCGGAAATCTCATGAGACGGTCGGTAAAACGAAACATTGCTTCACCTTCCGGCTTCCGACTCCTGAATTCTGCATTCACTTGGCAACCCCCAACCCTTCCGCCGCCCTCCTTTTGCGCTATAATGGCTTGACATTCTTTCCGTATGATGCATTCTCTTCCTGGTGCAGGGCCGCCTGCCGACCGAGCAGGCGAGCGCGAACAAAAAAACCGCACAATTCGAGAGGCCGGATGAAATATAGTATAAGAAGTTATGAAGCTGTTCAGAGGCTCTTCTGGTTTGTTTTCTTCCTGGCTTGCCTGGCGGTTGCCTATCCCCTGGCGGGATTGTATGGCAAAAGTTATGACGGTGCCGCTGTTTCTGCTTCTATCCGGCCCGAAGTCCTCAAGACAGCAAATTTTTGGACTCAGCGCTATTGGCTCGGAGTGGACCCTTTGGGGAATATAATTCTGTACCTGTTATTGGTGGTAGTACTGTTTCTTGCCGGGAAGCTCGCCTGGCTGCTGCTCCAGTATGTGGGCAAGCACGTGGTCAAAAACATGTTGGCACAGCCGGTCAAAAACTCGCCGAATCGTTCGGAAAGCAGCCTCGAAGGTCCTTCCGCCAATCGGCAGAGATCGTTTTCGGTCGAGCCTGTCTTGAACAGAGTGCGGCGGTTTCCGCTCGGGTTCTTTTTTCACTCTTTTCAAAGGTTGCGCCTGATGCTCGCCAACCACCAGGAGGTACTCTCATCTGAGGAATTGGTAGAAAAAGAGCGTCGGGTGCAGGAGATCGACTGGCAGGTCTACTGGTCTTCCTGGGCACCTTTTCGCTGGCTTCTGTGGATCTTGCTTCTGCTGGCCCTGGTGCAAACCTGTTGGCTTTTCTACCTGCAGGTGGTGCCCGCATTGGGGTCCCAGACAGAAATTGAAGGTTTACTGGGACCAGTGCTGGCGAGCTTGCTGCCAATAGTGCAGATCATCTTTCTGATTATCTTCTTCAACTTGGTCAGCGGCCTTTTGCGGCGACTTGAAAATCTCCATCTTTCCAATGTAGATGCTCTCTTCTACGATCAGCTTGTATCCCGCGTGCCTTTTCAAAGTAGCGACACGCCGATTATTCTGGAAGCTCTGCAAAAACAATTCAATCAACTGCACGCTATTTTGCAGCGTATGGAGCAGACCGCACAAGGTAGAGCTGAGACGGACGGTCCGGAAAAATGAGAGACCGAGACAACGAACTGCCGGTAGATGTTTTGCTGCGCAGCTTTCTTAAAAACCATCGTGCTTTCCAGGCCAATCCACTCGGTGAATGGGATGCACTGGTGGGTCCACAGGTGGCCCGCTATTCCCAGCCAAAATCTCTCAAGAAAAAGATTCTGACCATTTCCGCCTACGATTCCGTTTGGAAGCACCATTTGGAATTGAACAAGGAAGCATTGCTGGAGAAGATAAACTGCGGCCGCCCCGAACCGCTGGTGGAAAAGATTATCATTCGCGTGGCCGAAGTTCCCGATGAACTTCCCGTTTTGAATCCCAACTACAGGCTGCTGGAGAAGTTCAAATCAAAGAGCCTCAAGCCCAGGAAAAAGAAAAGGCCTCCCTTGCGCCGGCTCACCCCGGAAGAAAAGGAGCTGCTGGCCAAGCTCGATGATCCCGACCTGCGTGCAATGGGCAAAAAGCTCCTGCAGCGCCTGCCGCTGGAGTGAGCAAAGAGCAAGGAGCATGGTGCAGAGAGCGTAGAGCAGGGGGCATACCGTGGGGAAGGATGCGGGATAAATGGCGAACGATCATGGTGCGTATAAGTGGCTTCTTCGCTGCAGATGGTCACTCCAGCTTGAGCTCGCCGACCGCTATCCGTCATTCCCGCATATTTTAGGCGGGAATCTATGAAGGCTGACAAGATCTGGATTCCAACCCGCCTTTTTGCCAACCCATGCTCGGCTGATCTCCTTAATAAAATGAAGCAAGATTATTCCAAGACACGCCCATGGCACTGAATCACTCTGTTACTCACTGCCTACCGTTCACGGTTCACCACTGTCAACACACTGCTCCCCGCTCCCCGCTCCAAGCTCCAAGCTCACTCCTCCCCGTTCACTTCTTCATGAAAATAATCGTAGATGGTCTCCGCCACACTCTTTGGCATGCCCGGTACCGCTTCAAGCTCCTCACGGCTTGCCATGCGAAGGCTTTCCAGACTGCCGAACTGTTGGAGCAATAGCTGACGTCGCCTGGGGCCGATGCCGAGCAAAGAATCGAGCTCCGAGCTGAGCAGTTCACTCCGGTGGCGGCTCTGATAGCGTGTTATGGCAAAACGGTGAGTTTCGTCACGGAGTCTTTGCAGAAGGTGCAGGATATCCGGAAAGCGGGATAAGAACAGCGGGTTCTTGCGCCCCGGCAGATATATCTTTTCGTACATGCCTCGACCTTTTTCGCCTCTGTCCGCTTCCTGCTCCTTGGCGATGGAAATGACGGGGAGCTGACCTTCAGCACCGATCTCCTTAAGAAGGCGATGAACAGTGTTCAACTGTCCCTTGCCGCCGTCCAGCACCAGCAGATCCAGGCTTGCTGCAAGCTCGGGATCTTGGCGAACGAGCCGCTCGATCACCTCGGCCATCATGGCCGTGTCGTCGGGCTCGCTTTTACTGTGAATCCGATAGTGGCGATAGGACGACTTATCCGGTTTGCCGTTTTCGAACACCACCAGACCGCCTACCGCATGCTGGCCCTGAATGTTGGAAATATCGACGCAAGCCATGCGCAGAGGAAGGGCGGGGAGCTTCAGCAGCCTTTGCAGGGTTTCCAAGAGCTTGAAATCTTTCCTGTGCCACCTTCGCCGGCTGGCGAATCGTTCCCTGGCATTGTTTGCGGCAAGCTCGAGCAAATGCTTGCGGTCTCCTCGCTTGACGGGCCAGATGCGGACATGCTTGCCTTTGGATTCGGCCAGCCATTCTTCTAAAATAGGCTGACTTTCGAGGGGCAGCGGGACAAGGATTTCATCCGGGATCTGCCGGCCGTTACTATAATACTGCTGGATAAATGCCGCCAGCAGCTCATCCGCTTCGCCCTGCGCCTCTTTTATATCGAAGCTCCGCTGGCCGACCAGGACACCCTGGCGAACAAACAGGATGGCGATTTCTGTACCGTGCTCTTCCTGAAAAATTCCGAGCACGTCCTGGTTAAGAAAGCGGCTTGAGACGATGTGCTGTTTTTCCAGGGTCGCTGTAACGGCCTGCAGCCTATCGCGGTAAAAGGCGGCCCGCTCGAACTCGAGGGCTTCTGCCGCCTCCTCCATACGCTCGCGCAGCTGCTGCTGTAGAAGGTCGGTCTTCCCCTGCAAAAACAAAACAACTTCTTCAACCACCTTGCCGTACTGCTCCCGTTCGACTCTGCCGGCACAGGCGCCCAGGCAGCGCCCAAGTGAATAATTGAGACAGGGGCGCTCTCGCGGTATCAGGTTCTTTCCTTTGCACTGGCGCAAAGGAAAGAGCTGGTTCAACAGCTTCAGGGTCTCTCGCACGGAATGAGCGGAAGGGTAGGGGCCAAAATAGAGTGCTCCGTCCTTTTGAAAACGGCGAACAATTTCGAGCCGGGGGAAAGGATCGCGGGGATCGATCCGCACTGCGGGGTAGTTCTTGTCGTCGCGCAGAATCACGTTGTAGCGGGGGCGGTGCCGTTTGATGAGGCTTGCCTCCAAAAGCAGCGCCTCTTTTTCCGTCGAAGTGATCACGTAATCAAGATCGGTCGCTTTTCTCAAAAGCGCTCTGGTCTTGACGCTTTCTCCGGAGGCGCCCCGAAAATAGCTGCCCACCCGCTTTCTGAGGTCTATGGCTTTGCCCACATAAAGCCTCTTGCCTTCGGCATCCTTAAATATATAGACCCCTGGCGAATGGGGGAGGACCGACACCTTCCCGGCAAGAGGATGCCGTTCTGTTTCGGCAGGCTCGGGCGAAGAAGATGAGGTGGCTTCTTTGGCTTCCATGGAATTCTCTAAATGTCTATGCTGCCTGCTCATTTTAAGCGCAAAGCAGCTCCTCATTTCCCTTCGAGGTACTTGAAACTATGAAAAGTAGGAGCGAGCTTGCTCGCGAACTTTTCGAACCAGGGTTCTCGCGGATTCATTGGCAAAACCAGCCGTTAAACATTCTCGCCAATGCGAGCCTCTAAATCAATATGTTATAAGTTGTTGAGCAAGTATTCTCGAACCCGTTCGAATCAGTCGACAGTCCTTTGAAACATCCCTGAAAACCCTAGACAGGCGTTTCATTATCTGTTAGATAGACTTCCGTAATCGAGTCGGGACGTGGCTCAGCCTGGTAGAGCGCTGCGTTCGGGACGCAGAGGTCGCTGGTTCGAATCCAGTCGTCCCGACCAAGAAAATCAACGGGTCAGGTGATCGCACCTAGCCCGTTTTTGCATTTTGGGTAACATTTGCATTTTCATGCGCTGATTCGCAGTCACTTTGAAGAATGTGCCGCCGGTTCTTCTTCCCCGCAAAAGAGCCGCTCGATCAAATCTCAAGTTTACCTTATTTTTGGCAGAAAGAGTCGAAGGGGGCAATTTTATCTGACACCTTCTTGATCTCATTCAATTTTTTGATCAGAATCATTTTGATGGAGTCTTGCCTTTTGTTGCCAATTGTGACAACTTGGTATCACTCATAGAATCAATGCGGAGTGGACCTGGAAATCACATAGATTTAAGCTCTCCAGAGGGGTATACACGCAGTCGACCGAAAAGCGGGACGACGCGCGCACTCATCCCAACTCCTTGGTCTGCCTGCCGTATCGCGTGTGTTTGCTTCGGGTGGTAGCAGCCCTTCCAGTACGAAATCGGAGCAGGATTATCATTAAAGGACCCGAATGATTCGACTCGAAGACCTTCAACGGAGTGCTGCGGTGCGCGGCCTCCTGCCGGACTGCCTTATCACAGTTGTCAGCGTTCAATGGTTTGGCTCGGAGGCATTGGAGCTCACTTACAAGACTCCCACCGGTAAGGTGGCAAACGAGCTGCTCTATCGAATCGACGAGTCGAGACTGGATATTGTGGAACAAGGGCGACCTTGGAGCTTCGACGGCGACGGCTCCCTTTTCCGCCTGGTCTCTGAGGCACATCGCATCCTCCTGGCACACCTCTTCGATCCGGTGCTTGCGGTGAATACCTCACTGGTTGACCCTCTGCCGCATCAGATCACGGCAGTCTATGAGGCTATGCTGCCGCGCCAGCCGCTTCGCTTCCTGCTCGCCGACGATCCCGGAGCCGGCAAAACGATCATGGCCGGCCTTCTCATCAAGGAGCTTATCGCCCGCGGTGACCTGCATTGCTGCCTCATTGTCTGCCCGGGCAGCCTCGCAGAACAATGGCAGGATGAGCTCTACCGTCGCTTTCATCTTCCCTTCGAGATACTCACCAACGATAAGCTCGAGGCTGCTCGCACCGGCAATTGGTTCTTTGAGACGAATCTCGTAATTGCCCGGCTCGACAAGCTCTCACGCAACGAAGACGTTCAGCAGAAGCTCAAAGTACCTGATTGTCGCTGGGATTTAGTGGTCTGCGACGAAGCGCACAAGATGTCGGCCACGATATTCGGCACAGAGACGAAGTACACCAAACGTTATCGGCTCGGCCAGCTTCTCTCAACCCTGACGCGGCACTTTCTGCTTATGACGGCGACCCCACATAACGGCAAGGAAACGGACTTTCAACTTTTCATGGCGCTGCTCGATGGCGATCGCTTCGAGGGCCGCTTCCGTGACGGTGTCCATGTAGTCGACGCTTCTGACCTGATGCGCCGGATGGTGAAGGAAAGCCTCCTCAAGTTCGATGGCACGCCGCTCTTTCCCGAGCGCATTGCCTATACCGTGCCCTACCGGCTCTCGAAGGCTGAAGCCGGGCTCTATAAGGCGGTCACCGAGTACGTGCGCGAGGAGTTTAACCGCGCTGAAGCCCTCGAGAACGATAAGCGCGCCGGGACCGTCGGCTTCGCTCTCACCATATTGCAGCGGCGGCTAGCTTCTTCACCCGAGGCGATCTACCAGTCTCTGCGACGTCGGCGCGAACGGCTGGAAAGTCGGCTGCGTGAAATGGAGGTACTCCAGCGTGGCGGCCAGATCTCGTCAATGATCGCAGCCGCCGTTCCAGGGCTGGACGCCGAAGATGTTGAAGATCTTGAAGACGCGCCGGATAGTGAAGTCCAGGCGGCCGAGGAAGAGATCCTCGATCAGGCTACTGCCGCACGATCCATTGCAGAGTTGAAAGCCGAGATCGAAACTCTTAGAAATCTCGAGTCGCTTGCTCGCGCAGTCCGTCGCAGCGGTGAAGACACCAAATGGCGTGAGCTGGCAAGTCTGCTGAACGAGATTTTTACCAGCGCCGCCATTGCCGACCATACGGCCGAACCAACCGCGCCTTATGGATCCGGTCCAATACCTCCGCCTGCCCGGTCGCCATACCAGAAGCTCGTTCTTTTCACCGAGCACCGCGACACTTTGAACTACCTCGAGAGCCGCATCACCACATTGCTCGGTCGTAAGGAAGCCGTAGCCATGATTCACGGCGGCATGGGCCGCGAAGATCGCATGAAGATGCAGGAATCCTTCAAGCACGATCCTAAGGCCCAGGTGCTGCTTGCTACAGATGCAGCGGGCGAGGGCATCAACCTGCAACGAGCCTACCTTATGGTCAACTATGATCTTCCATGGAATCCCAATCGCCTCGAACAGCGCTTCGGCCGCATCCATCGTATCGGTCAGACCGAGGTTTGCCATCTGTGGAACCTTGTGGCCGACGAAACCCGGGAGGGCGATGTTTACCGAAAGCTTTTGGAGAAGCTTGAACAGGCCCGCCACTCTCTCGGTGGCCAGGTATTCGATGTGCTCGGCAAGCTCCAGTTCGAGGGCAAACCGTTGCGTGATTTTCTGATCGAAGCGATCCGCTACGGGGACCAACCGGAGGTGCAGGCCCGACTGACGACGGTGCTGGATCACGCACTCGACCGCGGTCAGCTCCAGAGCCTGCTCGAAGAGCGTGCCCTCGCCATCGAGGCCATGGATACGAGTCGCGTCTACCGCATCCGTGAAGAAATGGAGCGTGCAGAAGCTCGCCGCCTGCAGCCGCACTACATAGAATCGTTTTTCCTCGAAGCCTTCCGAAGGCTGGGCGGATCGGTCAGGCATCGCGAACCGCGCCGCTATGAAGTGACCCACGTTCCGGCCATTATACGAAACCGGGACCGATTGATCGGTATCGGCGAAGCGGTGTTGCCGCGCTATGAACGCATAGCCTTTGAGAAATCGCTGGTAGCACCCCAAGGGCAGGCAATGGCGGCTTTTGTGTGTCCAGGGCATCCGCTGCTTGACTCTGTCACCGATCTCACTCTCGAGCGCAACCGCGACCTGTTGAAGCGCGGTGCCGTGCTGGTGGATGATCGCGACACCGGCACACAGCCTCGTGCCCTATTCTATCTCGAACATGCGGTGCAAGATGCGAGCATTACCCGCTCCGGCGAGCGCCGCGTCATCTCTAAACGGATGCTGTATGTCGAATTCGATTCCGATGGTGCCGCCCGACACCTACATTACGCCCCGTATCTCGACTATAGGCCATTGAACGAAGACGAACCGGGAGTAGAGGAAATCCTCGGTCGACCCGAGTGCACATGGATCAGTCGCGAATTGGAGCAGCAGGCGCTGGGTTATGCTGTGGCGCATGTTGTCCCTGAGCACCTGGCGGAGATTCGAGGTGCCAAGCTCGCTCTTATTGCCAAAACCGAAGCCGCCGTCAAGGAGCGGCTTACAAAAGAGATTACTTACTGGGATCACCGCGCCGAACAGCTCAAGCTGCAGGAGCAGGCAGGCAAGCCTAATGCCCGTCTCAATTCGAGCGAAGCCCGCAAACGAGCAGATGTTCTTCAGGCAAGGCTGCAAAAGCGATTGGAAGAACTTAAGCTCGAAGCACAGATCTCACCTCTACCGCCAGTGGTCTTGGGTGGCTTGCTGGTAGTGCCGGTGGGATTACTTGCAGCCATGAAAGGTCGGCCGGTCGTCACCTCGTCGATCCCGACCGATACTCAGGCTTCGGCGGCCAAAGCCCGCGCCATTGTCATGGAAATAGAGCGCAGCCTCGGCTTCGAGCCAGTCGACCGGGAAACGGAGAAGCTCGGCTACGATATTGAAAGCCGCGTTCCCGGAACCGGCAAGCTGCGGTTCATCGAGGTGAAAGGCCGCGTTTCAGGCGCACCAACAATCACTGTGACGCGCAACGAAATTCTTTACTCGCTCAATAAACCAGAGGACTTCATCCTGGCCATCGTCGAGTTTATCGATGGCGATTCCCACCGCGTCCATTATGTGCGCCAGCCCTTTAATCGAGAACCTGATTTTGGGGTAACGAGCGTCAATTATGACTTTGCCGGGCTGCTGGTACGGGCGGAGGTGATGGACGTGTCACGCGGAGACGCGGAGGATGCGGAAAAAGGAAAATGAAAGGAAGGCTGGAAGTTGATGAGGTCACAGGCCAAGTGGTGGATGCCGCCTTCAAGCTGCTTACGCGGCTAGGACCGGGTTTGCTGGAGTCGGTCTATGAGCTTGTACTGGCCCGAGAGCTGGACCGAAGAGGCCTGATGGTGGCGAGACAAAAAACGGTCTCATTCGAATTTGATGGTTTACAATTCGACGATGCTTTTCGCGTGGATCCTCTGGTCGAAGAATCCGTAATTGTTGAACTGAAGTCAGTTGAGAATCTGGCTCCAGTACACGTGAAACAGCTTCTAACTTACCTCAGGCTCCTCAATCTACCCGTTGGACTTCTCATTAATTTTGGTGCTGCCACGTTAAAAGAAGGCCTCCATAGAATCGTAAATAATTATCAACCCTCTGCCTCTGCGCCTCCGCGCCTCCGCGTGAACCAAAAACCGGAGCTGCCAAGATGACCGCAACCCTCCGCATATTCGTGAGCTCTGTGCAGAAAGAGCTCGAGGACGAGCGCCTCATTGTGCAGAATCTGATGAGCACCGATCCTTTTCTGTCTGCGCATTGTGCGCCGGTACTCTATGAGCTTGAGCCCGCATCGCCAATGAAGGCTCTGGACGGCTGCCTGGAAGCTCTTGGCGGCTGCAATGTGTATCTTCTTATTGTAGGCACTCAATATGGTACGCTGGTTGGGGATGTATCGATCACCCATGCCGAATACCGGAAGGCGAAGGAGTCCGGGTTGCCCGCACTCGCCTTCATAAAGGGTGAACGGAGAACTAAGCGAGAGGATGGGACTGTTGCGCTCCTCGCAGAGCTTGAAGCAGACGGCCCCAAGTACAAGCGCTTCGGAAATGTCATAGAACTGCAGAAAGAAGTGCGCGCAGCGCTTGTCAAGCTGTTGCTGGATCAGTATGGCATCGCACCGTCCAGCGATGAGAACCAGATTGCAGAACAAACCATCGAGGCCACTTCTCTTTTTGAGTCTCGCCCGCTCAACCGGGTGCCATGGAAAGACCTCGATCTGAACGTGGCACGCAGCCTGGTCTCCTCAGCCGATAAACGAAAGCCGGATGAGCTGATCGATGAGGACCTGCTTGCCGACACAATGCTGCGCGGTCTTGTGTGGCATGATCCTTCCTCGGGCGAGCATTACGCCACTGGCGCGGGGATTGTGCTCCTGGCCAGGGACCCGTCAGCGGTGCTCCCACAATGCCGAATCCTGGCCGACGCCTACCGCAGCACCGAGCCAGACGGCGATCCGAGGGATCATGAAGACATTCGCTGTCCCATGCCCCTTGCCATAGAACGGGCTATTGACTTCATAGATCGCAACACCCGCCACCCGATGCGAATCGTCGGTCTCAATAGGGTGCGCCTTGATGAGTACCCGGTTGACGCATTGCGCGAGGCGTTGGTAAATGCTGTGGCTCACCGACAGTACGAGGATGCCGGACGTAAGATCATCCTTGAGGTTTTTGCCGACCGCATACTGCTTTCCAGCCCCGGTCTGCCGCCCAAGCCGATCACGCTGGCCAGCCTACGCAAGGGGAAATACCGCCCCTGTTCGCGGAATCCGGTCCTGGCCCAGTGCCTTTCCTATTTTCATCGTATTGAAGAGCGGGGCAGCGGCTTTCGCCGCATGCGCGAACAGATGTTGAACCACGGCCTCGATCAGCCGCTTCTCGGAACTGAAATGGGATATTTTCAAGTCACCTTTCCAGGTCCGAAAGATGACATCGAGCGCCTGCGGGTGCCCGAGAAGCGCCTGCTGGTCACGCCGACGTTGGAAGCACAACTGAATGAGCGTCAAAGGAAGATCGTCAAGCAGGTTGCTGAGGCAGGTTCCGTGACAACCGGTTGGTGCATTGAAACACTGAAGGTTGCCAGGGATACCGCTCACCGGGATTTAGTGGACTTAGTCAAACGGGGTGTTCTTGTGCGCCAGGGCTCAGGGCGAGGCGCGGTCTACGTGTTGAAGGGATCAACGATTGATGGGGAAATCATCCGATAATCATCCGACGTTTCACCAGAATCATCCGATTATCTACCGATCGTTCGATCCAATCTACCGATGTGCAAGATGCTTGCATGGAGCCGCCTCTCAATTGTCATGGAGCACATCGGCTTTTCAAGCACATGAACAATTGACAGCGACCTCGGCGGCATCCAAATCATCCGATTGCAACCGACGTTTTGAGATAATCATCCGATGATTCATGGAGACAGCATGATCAACAAGAAGAAGCTCATAGAAGTCGCCCTTCCACTCGACGCGATCAACAAGGCCAGCGCGCGGGAGAAGTCGATCCGTCACGGCCACCCGAGCACGCTGCATCTGTGGTGGGCGCGCCGCCCTCTGGCGGCAGCCAGGGCAGTGATCTTTGCACAAATGGTGGACGATCCGTCGGCGCATCCCGATCTTTTCCCGACGGAGAAGGCCCAGGAAAAAGAACGTCAACGCCTCTTTCGGATCATTGAAGACCTGGTGCTGTGGGAGAACACGACTAACGAGAAGGTGCTGCAGCAGGCGCGGGATAAAATCTGGCAGAGCTGGCGTTATACCTGCGCGGAAAACGCCGACCATCCCCGGGCCAAGGAGCTGTTTGACCGCTACAAACTGCCCGCCTTTCACGATCCCTTTGCCGGTGGCGGAAGCCTGCCGCTGGAGGCGCAGCGGCTGGGCCTGGAGGCCTATGCCAGCGATTTGAATCCGGTAGCGGTATTGATCAACAAGGCCA
>Ga0209164_1003704_pt1 | contig 14255 bp, 8 predicted proteins | sample MTBNYHSulfiMetaG_FD_187458 | JGI IMG/M metagenome (GOLD analysis project Ga0209164, IMG submission 187458) | Enrichment culture microbial communities from rom New York Harbor, USA that are MTBE-degrading - MTBE-NYH (New York Harbor Sulfidogenic)... | ecosystem: Environmental > Aquatic > Marine >...
TTTTTTTACGTCTGTATTCATGCTTGTGTCCCTACAGAACGTCTGCGCTGATGATATGTAGAGGTATCCTCTCCAGCCCGATTCTTTCAGATCCGATGAAGTGCCTGGCATGCGAACGATCGTTCCATCCGTCGCTTTGTCTTTTTCCAGTGAAAACCAAACAAAATTTGTTATACTGTCGTAGCTATTCTATTTCTTATTTCCGACATACGTTTAAATAATATGGCCGAATTGATACGGTCCAGGAAAGCAGAGTGTTGTACACCATCATACAACACATAAGGGCGCACAAGCAGCTTCCTTAGAGGAGAGCAAGAATGGTTGAATTCGTAAAGATCTCAAACCAAGGGACACTGCTGAAGATCACAGAGGTGTCCGATATCTATAGGGATCGTCCGTACACCTGGGAGAACGACGACTAACCCTTTTTTTCTTTTCTTTATTGTTCTGTGTCACGAAACAACTACTAGTGGTTCATCGTCATAGACAGACAAATGAGGGTTCATGGTAGTGTGCAGGTCTTCATCGACATCATGAAGCAGTTAAAAAAAACATGGTGGAAAAAAAATAAAAAAAAAGGAGGTGAGGGGGGGTTATCGCTGTTCTTCTTTCTTGTCTTTCTTTCGTGAGAGCAGCAGGATCAACAAAAGTGCGATGAGGATGAGCAGTGCCAGGATGATGATCCAGATGTTGTCCACGACCACTGTTTGCTGGATTACGACGTCCTTTTGTGATGTCGCAGCAAGAGAGCCGTCTGTCGCAGTCACGGTGATGGTGTAGGTCCCTGGGTCGCTCCAGCGGTGCAGCAGCACGATGTGCTGTCCGGTCGGAAGCATCGTGGTCTGATGGATGGACTCATCGCCCCAGTCGATCAAGTATGAAAGCTCATCTGAGTCGTTGTCAAAGGCTCCGATAATATAAGAGTATTCTGTGTTCGTGTACCCGGTGTGTGGTCCTGCGATGACCGGGTCTGTGGGCGGGGTGTTTGGCGCATTGACCGTGACGTTGGTCCTGTCGGTGTCTGTGACGCCGAAATTATCGATGACCATGAGGATGACTGGGTACACTCCTGGGTTGGTGTAGACGTGGGTGACTGTTTCTCCTTCTGCGGTGGTGCCGTCTCCGAAGGACCAGCGGTACAGGATGATAATGCCGTCAGGGTCGTAGCTTTTGGACCCGTCAAGGAGGATGTCTTGGTTTGTTAGGCCGTTGTACGGACCGTTTGTGTCTGCGACCGGTGCGATGTCATTGTATCGGTACCCGTGGCTGACTTTCGTGGTCTGGTCGTCTCCGGTCTCTCCGTCGTCATCGTCTCCGTTGTCTTCATCTCCGTTATCTTCTCCGTCACCATTGTCTTCGCCATCTCCGTCGTCTCCTTCGTCGCTGCTGTCGTCATCGCCATCATCACCGCTATCTCCATCGTCGCCATCTCCACTGTCGTCTCCATCATCACCGCTGTCATCGTCATCTCCGTCGTCTCCGCTGTCATCATCGCCATCATCACCGTTGTCTCCATCGTCGCCATCTCCACTGTCGTCATCGTCATCATCATCTCCGGTGTCATCATCTTCATCTCCATCGTCTCCATCATCTGCGATGATGTTGATGAACGTGTATTCAGAGATCTCACCAGCAGTAAGAAGCATACAGTCAGTATCAGGAACATATCCCTCAGGGATAGTGATCTCAGTGAAATTATACTCTCCTGGGCTCAACCAGATCCGTTTAGGCGAAGACTCACTGATGGAAAACGTATCAAGAAGCTCCCCATCCTTTGACATCTGGATGCTAAATTCCGTGTCCGGGTCATCGTAGGGGACGAGTTCTCCACTCTGGTTCAACAGCACGTCTTTTTTCACGATGAACGGATACAAGGTAAACGAGTCTGAATCCTGTACGATTTGATGCATCGCGGAGTGCGGCTCATGGACCCAGGCTCCCTGCGCTGTCGCAACGTTCGTTAGTGGGTCTGGATAGATTTCGCAGAAGTCTGGAACAGTGCTGCAGGTAAAAATCCAGGTTTCCGAATGATCAAGCCGTCTGTTATGATTATGTTCACCAGAGACATACGTCGCAGGTCCTAACAGGTCGTCGGTGACTGAGACGTTGCTGAGTGGCTGATGCTTGGGGTTGCTGACGTAGTAGGTGTACATTATCTGTTCTCCTGCGTAGGCAAACGTCGGGCCTGTTTTGATGATCTCAATGGCTGGTTCAGGGGCACAGGAGCTGGCAAGGGGCACGAAACACGCACCGATAAGGATCCAGGTAATCAGAGACACACTGGGGGTGGTGAAGAGTTGCTCATGGTGTTTTTTGGGATTACTTTTCTTTTTCATAGTATCTCCTTTTTTTTCTATGGTCTTGTTGTTGGCTTTCTGTTATTAAACTGCTGTTGTACAACTGTTATCTGACGCCTGTACAGTCGGTATCGATTTTATTTTCCGATTTTTATGAAAAAGGAGAAATGGTGTAGAGGATCGGAGGAAAGGATTTTTTTTCCATGGGTTTTATATAAGTATTGTCCCATTTCCTTCCGAGCGTAACATGGACAAAAAACTCCTCCTGATCCCTGGGTACCTGGTCGGATGCGGTGGTCTTGCGCTGATCACGTATCGGACCGTTCTTGCGTTCAGTTCGTCAAGTAAGGCGATCACCGTGCAGGTGAACCGGTTCGGGGAGCAGTATCTTGATCTGGTCGCTTTGGTGCTGCTGTGGGTCGTCTGTGTGGTCGGCTTGTGGTCGCTTACACAGCTGTTGAAAGAACCAAATCGCAGAAAGGAACACACGGATGCCGGGCTAGGCATGGCGCCGCATGATGGGTTTCCTCCTTTTTTTGTTGAAAACCAAGGGACCTCGTCGTTTGTCTCCTTGGGGGTATCCTCAACCGATGTTGCAGGGTTTGTGTCGTTGGGTTCACCGGGACCGTCGTCTGCCGCGTCAGTGTCCGTGACCGTCGTGCAGCAGAACCTCACCGAAGCGGTCTAATTATATTCCAATATTATATTTTTTAGAAAAAATTTAAATACTCACAAAACAACCAATCATACGTTAGAACGCTGGTGGGGCACCCCTCCTCACTGGTGCTCTGGAGAGGAGGACTTTCTTCCTCCCAGAGAAAAAAAATGGTGAGACAATGGTTGCATTTGTGAAGATCTCAAAAAAAGGAAAGCTCATACGCATAAAAGAAGTCGAGGACACCTATCGGGATAAACCGTACCGATGGGATGAAGACGAATAACTTTTCCTTCCCGATACAAAAAAAACATACGCACAACGATTGACCCCCTCTTCTTGAGGGAAAGGATCCCCCTGACGTTAGATTTTTTTGGGAACCTCATTTCGTATTTTTATCATAAACAGAGTCCCTCAATCCAATCTTTTTTATCTGTTCTTTAATAGTATATGTTTTTTTTATATATCGTAAAATGGCGATGTTCATCTAGTGGTACGAAAGATTACAGTGGTTTTTATAAAAAAAATTATATAGGAACATGCGTTTCCCTGTTTTTGTTCAGGTCAGAAAGAGAGGGATTTTCTGATCCCATGAACACCATGCCATAGTTGGAGAACACTGATGCATAAGAGGAGACCATGGTTGAATTCGTAAAAATATCAAAGGACGGGAGTCTCTTGGAGATCCGAGAGGTTCCTGATGCATACCGGGACTGCCGCTATGAATGGGAGGACGACGAGTAGGTATTCCGTCTCTTTTTTTCTTTCCTTGGATTTATTGTTCTGAAACGGGGGGTTTCTACGCAAATTATTTATTTTTAAAGAGAATATCCTTTCGTACGGATGGGATATCAAAATGACGCACGGGATGCGTGGATTTTCTCATTTTGGTATTTGGCTACCATAGGTTTATTTCGCCATACCGTCAAAACGTATCCTATCAATCATGGATAACGGATACAAGAGATGGTGAGTGATACGTGAAACACAACCAAAAGCACAACAGGAAAAACAGTGCCTTACCTCAAGGAAACGTTCCTATCGTGTACATCTGTGTTCTTCTGGTTCTTGTATGTTTATCCGTTGGTTCTCCCCTTGTTAGCGGTGCAGACCCAACCATCGTCCAGGTGGTTCCAGCAACTCAGACGGTCTCCGCAGGAGACGTGGTTGTCTTAACCGTTGAATGTGTCCCAGGGCAGTCGGTGAAAGCCTTTGAGCTGAAGGTGGCGTTCAATCCGTCGCTTCTGCAGGCGACCGCGGTCGCGGAGGGAACCGTCTTTGATGGGTACACCACGTTTTTTAACCCAGGGGTCATCGACAACACCGCCGGGACGATCATCAACGTATATAACCTTATCGTCGGGCCTGGGACGATCACAAGCTCTGGGTCGTTTATCACGATTAACTTTACTGCACGGTCCACCTCAGGGACCTCCTCGGTGCGCCTGTACGACGTCCGGGTGACCAACGAGACCGATTACATCCCGATAACGGTGTCCTCAGCTAGCGTGACTGTCATCGGAGACAGCGTCCCTCCACCCCCAAGTGATCCTCCCGGGTCAGACAACACTGCCCCCTCCCCTCCCCTGGCACCTGTTGGTCCGACATCCATCGAGCGGGAGACATCGTATCAGTACAGCAGCGCTGCCATAGACCCAGAGGGCGATCTGGTGCGGCTGCGGTTCGACTGGGGTGACGGGTTACTGAGTAACTGGACGGGATTTGTCGCGTCAAACACCACGGTCTCACTATATCATGCCTGGGAGACGGTCGATAATTTTACTATCCGGGTGATCGCACAGGATGCACATGGACTAAACAGCAGCTGGTCTGAGCCGCTTATGGTGCAAGTCTCCGAAGGAGAAGAGGGACTTCCGCCAGTCGGTCTATTCCAGGCTCCCGTCAATGTCACTGTAAATCACAGCATCGTCTTTGACGCATCAGGAAGCTACGACCCTGACGGCGCGATCATATCCTACGAATGGGGGTTTGGTGATGGGACGACCGATTCTGGACAGGTCGTTACCCATACGTATCACCACCCTGGGCAGTACACCGTGACGCTGACCGTGACAGACAATACCGGGTTGACCGCGACCATACATCAGGTGGTTGGCATTACCGCAAGCAGCAGTCCATCAGAACCGTTACCACTCTCTTTGATTTTCGTGCTCTTCGCTGTTGTGGCAGTCGTTATCCTCGTTCTGTTGATTGTCTATCGGTACAGGAATAATAGTGCTTTTCTTAAAAAACAACTACAGCTAAGCAAAACAAACGTCTCACCAGTGGTCATCCACAAACCCTCCCTACACAACCGCATAGAGCAAGGAAAAAGAATCACCACTAACAAAATACCTGCAGGTATGTCTGTTCAAAAACCACTGGCACAAAGCATTCCAAGCGTAGCGCATATACAGCGACAGACCGTGGATATCGATGTGGTTGTCGACGGGATATTTGCCGAGATGCGCCGTCGGAACAAGACGCTGACGACCAGTAAGATCCTTGATGCGTACAACGCGCTGATCGTTGAACGGGTGGAGAAAAACCCAACGACTCCCATCCCTTCTGTGAACCTCAAAGAGGTCGAGGAGCTTATCGACCGTCGGATGCATCAACTGGTCACCGAAAAGGTCGATACGATGGAACCACGATAGCCTTGTCGTTACAAAATATCTATTTATTATTTACGAATTTTAGGAGGAGGAGAGATGAAAAAAAGGAAAAAGGATGGGGGAGATGTTCTCCCGGATTGTTCTGCTAGCTGTTTTAGAGTTGTTCTTTAGTCACACTCAGTGCAGGGTTCGCAGTGTGCATCGATCGGACAGCCTGCGTTGTTGTAGTAATCAAATTGGTCTTTGAGGTCTTCAATGGTGTCTGGATCGTAGGTCTCCAGGGCGTTGTACACTGCTGATATGATGTCTCCTTCCAACATCGGATAGTTTATGTTGGAATTCGCAGAGTTTAACAGACCAGCAACCGCATGAGACATAAGTTTCATGCCGACTTCTGCGGTACTGTTCCCGCTGCTGTAGCTTAGTGCCTGCAAGAGAGTGTCGTCTCCGAACACACCTTCCCAGTATGAGGATAAGGTGAACACATCAACGATTTTATCATCTGGTTCATATCCGATCCAGCAGTCTTCATGGTTCTTCCAGTATCCTGGTGTACATCCTTCATGGCAGTGCAAGGTGACCTGTAGGAACGCGAACTGGAACGGCCAGCATCTGCCTTGCGTTTCGACAGGTTCAGCAAGGACCGCTATTAATTCACCGGGTTGTGGCATGAACCCCTCAACAGCGTTATCTACAAGGCTCTTCGCCATGGGACTGACTGATTCATACGGATAGTCGTTGAGAAGGACCCAGAAAGCCTCTTGGATGTCTTCTTTTGTCGCCCCATCTCTATTGTTTAGGATCCAGTTGACTTTATCCCAGTCTTTATCACGAAGCGGCAAAGGCAGCAAGAGGTCATAGGTGTTGTAGAGTCGTACCGTTAGGTATTCGCCACGTGGCATGGTAACCGACCTGTCCGCGCACCATCCGACATAAAATCCGTCGGCCACATCATACCCGGGTGGGACGTCAGAGAGGTGGATGGAGAAATACGAGACGCTTCCATCATACACCATCATGGTCACAGGCTGACTTGGTAAATTCAATGTGGGGAAATACAAAATTAAGCCACCCACACCTGCACCTGCAATAAGGATTGCGCCGATAATTCCTACAATTGTTAGTTTTCTTTTATTCATAGTACATTCCTCTTTTTTCTTTAGAATTATATTTTATATACACTATATTAATATAAATAGTTTTCTCATTCACTACTTTTATAAACTGTAAGCAGAAAACAAGGGATACATATTTGCTTTATTTAATTGTTACACTATATGTTTATTTTTGTTTTATAAATAACAAAAATTACTTTATTATTTTTTCATTTGTAATTAATATTCGTTTAATATTTCATATAACGATATCCAATAATTACTTATAGGAATACGCCAATACCCAGTTAAAATAAAAGTGGAGGGATAGAATTTTATGAACAAAAAAATAACCCTATTTGTTATAACGACGCTGGTGATAGGCTTAGTTGCAGCAATACAATCAACAATTGGACATGAGGAATCAGATCCTTATATTAGAGACCTCATCGCAGGACAACAGTATGATGCTGGTGATATCCTTGTTTGGAATGATGGCGACTATCTGCATGTGAACTTTACCACAGCAGATGACTGGTCCTTAAAGGAAACCCATCTGCACGTTGCCACATCAGTCAGTGGAATACCCCAGACAAAAAAGGGAAACCCCATTCCTGGTCAATTCGACTACAAAGAAGACCATGATCCCATGGTCACCTGGTTTGAATATGAAATCCCAAACACCTGGGATGTTGATGACGTCCTCTACATCGCAGCACATGCCGTGGTCTGTAAAGAGATGATGATAAGTGGTGGTTTAGCGGATTTGGAGGAAAATTTACCCGCGCAGGTGACCGTCGAAGCAGTACATGCTGTGGATATCCCACCTTATGATCAAGGATACTTCCGTGTCAGTATAACCGGTGGGACAAGTATCGACGGACAATATCCAGGTTGGTGTATCGATCTTGACACCACTATGATAAACTATCATACCTTTACTGCAAATGTCTATTCAAGCTATGAGCCACTCCCCGCATCACTGCTTGCACATATTGTCAACCCGGACACCCTTGATGAAGTAAACTTTATTCTGAATCAACACTACATTGGAATGCCCTCAGACTGTGACGGTGCGTATACCTTTGGCGATGTGCAAAAAGCAATCTGGGAGTTCATCGAAAATTGGCAATCCACTGCATATACCGGTGCGTGGAACCAATGTCGGATGGATGAAATCTATGATGCTGCGGACGAAGATGGCGATGGATTTATCCCTGGATGCGGGGAAGAGCTCGCAATCATATTAGAACCGACTCCTCTCTCAGATGGACAAATCTGCATCATCCCGGTGCCAATCCCCTGCGAGTATGAATACGCATGTGAAACCGCCTGGGGAAACGGCCTAGGATTCCCTGGAAACAACTGGGCGATGTACTTCACGTACACGGTTCAATAAAAAAATACAGACACCCCTCTTTTTCTTTTTTTTCTCTAAATTTTTTAAGAGAAAAACAACAACATCCTATCAAAAAAATATTTTTTTTTAAAGAGAAAAACCAGCAGTTCCCCCTTCATCGTTGTGTATATCCTGTCAAAACGTTTAAAAGAATCAATAGGATAACGATTCTTATAACATCCATTGTTTTGGGGAAACCATAGGTATCATGAAAAAAAAGACATTTGCTCTTGCTCTATGCGTATTGTTGATGCCAACTACTGTTGCGGCAGGAGACATATTTGACCATAATACGTTTCTAACTATAGATCCTATCTTTAATAGGATGTTGACTGCTGAGGAAAAATTTGTATCTGTTAACATATCTACAAGTGATCGTAACAATACGCCACCGGTTTTTGGTTCCCCTTCTCCAGAAAATAAGTCGTTAAATACCCCTCTTAGTTTCATTTGGAGTATTCCTATTAACGATACTGAAGGTGATCGCTTTAATTGGACTATTAAATGTAGTGATGGGCAGAACAGTAGTGGGGTTGATGAAAATAATGGAATTAAATCACTCAATCTTTCCAATCTTACGTATTCAACCATCTATACGATTTGGGTCAACGCAACTGATTACACAGGCAGTGGGCAGTCTAATAGGCAATGGTACATTTTCACAACTAAAGCTAGCCTTGCTCCCATGTTTGGGATGCCGACCCCTGCGAACAGTTCGACGAATCAACCCTTAAGTTTTATTTGGGGTATTCCTATAAACGATCCTGATGGAGATTCTTTCTCTTGGACTATCCAATGCAGCAATGGACAGACGAATAGTGGTACGGGAGCGACGAATGGGACAAAGACATTGACGCTTTCTGGTCTTGCATACGAAACACCATATAAGGTTTGGGTGAACGCGACTGATCCATTTGGTAGTGGGCAGTATAATAAGAGTTGGTATACATTTTCAACGAAAACAAATCTCCCTCCAGTATTTCAGGAACCTTCTCCAGTGAATGGTTCAACGAATCTACCGTTGGATTTTGCTTGGAGTATCCCAATAAACGACTCTGAGGGTGATTCATTGACTTGGACGATTGTATGTAGCAATGAACAGACTAATAATGGGACTGGTGAGACTAATGGGACGAAAATATTGGGTCTCTTCGGTCTTTCGTATTCAACAACGTACAAGGTTTGGGTGAATGCGACTGATCCAGACGGCAGCAATCAGTACACAAGAAGATGGTATAACTTTACAACAAAGACAAGTCTGCCACCTGTGTTTGGGGCGCCTACTCCAGAAAACGGATCAATAGGCAACCAGTTGAGTTTCGATTGGAGTATCAATATCAGTGATCCTGAGGGTGATAGTTTTAATTGGGTGATTCAGTGTAGTAATGGAGACACTGCAAGTTTAGATGGTGGATTGAATGGGACAAAATCGTTGTCATTATCTAATTTGACATATTCTACAACCTATACTGTCTTGGTGAACGCGACAGACCCAGACGGCAGTGGCCAGTACACCAGGAGATGGTACATGTTTACCACTAAGGAAGACAATAGTCCTCCTGTCTTTGGACAACCTATACCTGCAAATAATTCGATTGATCAGCCTTTGAGTCTCACCTGGAGCATCCCCATCAATGATCCTGAGGGAGATGCCTTTTCTTGGACAATTCAATGTAGTAACGGACAAACAATCAGTGGAACAGCAGCAACCAACGGTACAAAAACATTATCCATCTCTGGACTTGCATATTTAACCACTTTTAACGTCTGGGTCAATGCGACGGATCCAACGGGGAGCGACCAGTATACCAGAAGATGGTACAGTTTTACGACAAAAGCAAACATGCCCCCTGTCTTTGGAAGTCCATCTCCAATAAACGAGTCAACAAACAACCAACTTAATCTTACCTGGGGTATCCTGATTAATGATTCTGAAGGTAATTCGTTCAGATGGACAATTGAATGTAATAATGGACAAAACAATAATGGGAACAATGCCGAAAATGGCACAAAATCACTACTTCTCTCGAATCTTTCCTATTCGACGACCTATACTGTCTGGGTGAATGCAACCGACCCTGCTGGTAGTGGTCAGTACAGAAGGGAATGGTATAGATTTACAACAAAACCAAATCTCCCACCAACTCTTGGATTACCTAACCCAGCCAATCGTTCAACCTACCCTGCATTAAGTCTCACCTGGGAAATCCCAATCAGTGATTCTGAAGGAGATACATTTAATTGGACGATTCAATGCAGTAATGGACAGACGAATGGTAGTAATAATGATATCAATGGGATGAAATCAATAGACCTTTTTAATCTAAGTTATAAAACCTATAGGGTTTGGGTAAATGCAACTGACCCCACCGGCAGTGGTCTATACACCAGAAAATGGTACACATTCACTACGGTATCAAGTAGCGGTGGTGGAGGCGGTGGCGGTGGGGGAACACCACCAGCAGAAAATAAAAAACCAGTCGCTGACCTGAGTGTTGGTGAGCCATACCAAGGGTATGTGAACTCTGAAATCCCGTTTGATGGGTCCAGGAGTTACGACCCTGATGGGAACATCACTGAATGGTACTGGGATTTTGGTGATAACAGTAATGGAATTGGGAAGATTGTTCAGCATATTTATTCAAAAACAGGGACGTATAATGTAACGCTTATCGTTACCGATAATAAAGGAGCGACGGACAGTGCGATAACAACTTGTATTGTGTTTCAACGGAATAGGCCACCAACAAAACCAATGATTAGTGGAACACGATATGGTCCAGCAAACACCATTTACACGTTTACTGCTTTTTCGACGGATCCGGATAACGATACGATACAGTATACGTTTGACTGGGGTGATTCTACGAGTCAATCAAGTGATTTTGTAGCCAGTGGCACAAGGATTTCTATGAATCATAGTTGGAAGACACCTGGGAAATATACCTTAACGGTGACAGTGACTGATAATAAGACAATATCATCTTCGCAATTTACTCTTGATATTAAAGCGGGATTGGACAATCAGGATTCAACACCAGGGTTTGAAGGAATGCTCTTCCTATGTGCGATTGTGATATTCATCATTCTGTGCAGGAAGAAAAGAGTCAAATAAGCGTTTCTATTCTCCACCAGTAGAAACAACAGATTTTCATTGATAATTAAGAAAATACCTTAGGTTTTCAATCGTTTTTAATATTTTTGCCAGGTCTGTGGTTTTTAGGATATCTTTTTATAGGAGGAGCGATTTCAAAATAATATTTATCTTGTTGGAGGCAATGAAATTATGCGGAAAATATTGATATTCTTTTTCGGGCTCTTCTTAGTGGTAGCTTCTTGTGCGGGTGTTTCTGCTGGTTGGGTTGAACAGTGGCATTTTGATGTCGCGAGTTTTGATTATTCTGAATTTCAGAGTCATTATAGTGAATGGGGGAGGATTCATTATCGTTCTGAGGGGCAACCGTTGGCGGCTGATACGATAAGTAATGGATATGGGTCTGCTGGGAAACCGATTCTTGAGGTGTATCTTGCTGGTGGGATGGCGCATGGGGAGGCTGCGGCTGCTGGTATAGATCATGTTCCTGGGAGTGTGTATTGTCTGAATGGGGCGACGGGGGATGTGATTTGGCATGTGCAGGATGAGGAGTGTGTTTTTGTTCATACGATGATGGAGTTAGCTGATTGTACGGGGGATGGTCATCTTGATCTTCTTGTCGCGGATTATAAAGGGATGATGGTGTTGAACGCGAGAACGGGGGATGTAATATGGAAGCGGAGTTGGAGTTATCCGGGGAACACGCCTGGTATTGTTAATCATCGTTTGGATAAACATAATTCGATTATTCGTGATCCAAGTGATGGGGTTGTGTATGTGTATACGTCGACGGATACGGGTCGTATTTATAAGCGGGTGGGTTCAACGGGGGTGATGGTTGCTCAGTCGATTGTTACGAACCGTCCGTGTTATGGTGGTCAGGCTGCGGCTGATGTCACGGGTGATGGTGATATCCTTATTATCGAGGGTTCTGGGATTCCTGATGAGGGGACGGGGTATGGTATTCTTGCGTTTGATCTGGATTTGAATCTTGTGTGGAAGATGAATAATTTTAGAAGTACCGGTGGGGTACCGGTTTTGGTTGATGTTAATTATGATGGGTATTTGGATGTTGTTGTGAATACCGCGGGGAGTAGTGCAAGGATCGGTGTGATCGATGGTAGGTTATCCTGGCAGAATCGTTTTCAGGCGGGGGGGGATGGTCTTGCGGTCTGGATGTCTGGGAAATCTCCGACGAGCACGGGGTGTTCGAGTCATAATGCTCCTGCGGTTGCGTCTTTGAGTAACGATGGGACGTTGTATGCGGTTATGAGTTGCAGTAGTTATGGTCCTGGTGGTGTGTGGGATATCTCGGATTGGCATAAAGAAACCTCGTGGCCTGCGTTGGCGAGTGGTCAGACGCCGGGGATAGGGAATGTGTGGGGTGATGTAAATCTTGAAATTATTGATACTCCGTATTATAGAATTTACAGTAGGCTTGGTAGTCTGTTGTATTCGTTGACTAGTCGTATTGGTTCGACTCCGTTGTTGGTTGCTGATGTTGATGGTGATGGGGTGAATGAGGTGCTTTCTGATGGGAGTAATATTTTTTCTGTTCCGGGGAGCCCGTGGGGTGGTCCTGTGTGGTCGTGGGGGTGGTATATATGTTGGGAGACTGGTGCTTCGGCGGTAAATACAAGGCAGGAGGTGTTGTCTCAGTTGTATAATTCTCGGCGTACGGGTGCTGAGTTTCCTTTGTATCCGTATCTTTGGGAGGGTGGTTCGTCGTCTCCTCCGCAGCCTGTGATTGCTGTTGTTTCTCCGAATGGTGGGGAGGTTTGGGAGATCGGGGAGACGTATGAGATTATGTGGGTGTCAGAGAATATTTCTGGTGATGTGAGTGTTGAGTTGTATAGGGATGGTGTGTTTGTTGATTTTATTGAGGCGGTTACGTCTAATGATGGGAGTTTGTTGTGGACGGTTGATTTGTCTGTGAAGCCAGGTGTTGGTTATACGATTAGGGTTTCGAGTGGTGATGGTGTTTTTTCTGATTTGAGTGATGATGTTTTTACTCTTGTCGCACCTTCGGAGCCGTTGATTGTTACTGGTCCTTCTTGGGGTCTTATTCATAACAATTACGGTTTTAGCATCAACGCGACAGATCCACACGGGGACAGCATTTATTGTATGTGGGATTGGGGTGATGGAAATGTCTCAGAATGGTTTGGTCCATATGAATACGGTGAAACTGTATACACTTCCTATTCTTGGCATCAACCCGGTGTCTTTGCGGTGAAAGTCAAAGTGAAAAACGTCTCCGGACTAGAGAGTAACTGGTCAGAACCACATAGGATGGAGATAACCCTGCCTATTGCGTGTCTGTTTGGCGTAGTACGAAATATACAACAGACGAATGAATTTACCTATGTGAACGCTGTGGCTGTTGTTCTTCTTAGCAGCAGTTCCCCCTATGTAGCGTTTTATCAATCAGATGAGGTCATCGCAATAAAAAAGGGGTATGCGACGGGGGTACTACTTGAAAATATTTCGTTGTTTGGGGAGTCAATTGATTTTGTCATCGGTCGTTTTAACACAGCAGCGATTTCAGAATCACCTTCATCTGTAAATAATTTCATTCGTGACCATCTACTGAGCCTTTTGCACTGGAATCCTAAAAACAAGTAACTAGTCCTCTCTCCTTTTCACATTTTTTTTGATTCATATAAACACTCTGAATAGTACAACTGTATCAATATTTTCTTTTTATAGGTGTATCATAGAATATGTTAAAAACATGTATCGAATGAATTGACCTTTTCTCTTATTGTTATTCTTCCACGATAGTTTTTTATAACATTATAGCGAAGGTTTATTACTGAGACTAAAGGAGAGAATATTAGTGAAGTGGTTGGAACCCTTCCTGGAGAAAAGGATGATGAGAAAACAGGAAGAGAAAGAATTATTTGATTTGTATATGGAGGTAGTGAAAATATGCGGAAGATATGGATACTGGTTTTTGGGATATTTTTAATAAGTGCTTCTTGTGCGGGTGTTTCTGCTGGTTGGGTTGAACAGTGGCATTTTGATGTCGCGAGTTTTGATTATTCTGAATTTCAGAGTCATTATAGTGAATGGGGGAGGATTCATTATCGTTCTGAGGG